>Ga0123336_10001768_pt1 | contig 19522 bp, 23 predicted proteins | sample SSSSmetaG_FD_96466 | JGI IMG/M metagenome (GOLD analysis project Ga0123336, IMG submission 96466) | Glacier valley bacterial and archeal communities from Borup Fiord, Nunavut, Canada, to study Microbial Dark Matter (Phase II) - ​SSSS metaG | ecosystem: Environmental > Aquatic > Freshwater > Ice... | reverse complement strand
TCGCCCCTAGCTGCGCATCGACTGGGGAAAAAACGGTGGAACGCTCTTGAGCGATGAAGCGAAAATCAGCCTAAAACAATAGCTTACGCGCAGATTATGGTGCCCCCGAGAGGAGTCGAACCTCCGGCCTGCGGTTTAGGAAACCGTCGCTCTATCCTGCTGAGCTACGGGGGCACTGGCGCTGCCGATATGATCGGCAAGCGCGAGGGTCAACGGGAGCGTCAGAAACGATCGTCGAGACCGGCTTGCTTGAGCACGACGTTTGCGACCGTGCGCGACAGAATTTCGCCATCCACCACGAACGGCCGGATGGCACGCGGTCCGATCCATACTTCGTGGTCGCCCCTGCCCTGCCGAAGCCGCGAGCAGCCATTCGCAATCAAGATTGCCTTGACCTCGCGTGTAAACCTTTGAGCCACACTGTGCCCTCAAGCCGCGATCGCAAAATCATGCTCATGATGCGCGATCATACGCACCTTATGATTCCCCTCGACCTGGTCGCGGGTCAGCACGTCCCGGTGGATTTCCACCAAATCCAGGAGCATCGGCCCGATCTTGCGTTCGAGCGCCTCCACAGTCTCGGCATCCGCTGCCAGCCCGGGCACGTCGCTGTCGAGTACATACCACGCGCTCGCCTCCGGATCGAAATCAGCCCTGATCGTCCACTCCGCCATCGTCGCTCTCCCGCGCAGGTGCTTAATACACCCGCGCCCTGGGCTTGATATACTCCACCGCGTTGGTCAGCGTGTAGCTGTGCACCGGCCGGTAATCGATCCGCACACCCCCATCTCTGAACCATCCAACAGTATGCTTCATCCACTTATCGTCGTGGCGCTCGGGATAATCCTCGTGCATGTGAGCGCCGCGCGATTCGTGGCGATTGGCGGCCGAATGCATCGTCACCACCGCCTGCGGGACCATGTTGTCGAGTTCCAGCGTCTCGATCAGATCGGTGTTGAACACCAGCCCGCGATCGGTGACCTGGATGTCCGCCATGCGCTGATACACTGCGTCGATCTTCTGGATGCCTTCCTGGAGGATTTCGTCGGTGCGGAACACCGCGCAGTTCGCCTGCATCGCGCGCTGCATGATGCCGCGCACCTCGGCGGTGGGGGAACCGCCCTTGGCGTGGCGGAAATAATCGAGGCGGGTGAGCGCCATTTCGTCTGCCGCCTTGGGCGCGGGAGGAACGGCAGTGCCGGGGCGGATGATCTCGGCGACGCGGTGCGCGGTCGCGCGCCCGAACACGACCAGATCGATCAGCGAGTTCGATCCCAGGCGGTTCGCGCCGTGCACCGAAACGCACGCCGCCTCGCCGACTGCGAACAGGCCGGGCACGACGGTATCGGGATTGCCGTCGGCGAGCGTCACCACCTCGCCGTGATAGTTCGTCGGGATGCCGCCCATGTTGTAGTGGACGGTCGGCGTTACCGGGATCGGCTGGCGCGTCACGTCCACGCCTGCGAAGATTTTCGCGGTCTCGCTGATGCCGGGCAGCCGCTCAGCGAGCACCTTGGGGTCAATATGATCGAGGTGGAGGTAGATGTGATCTTTCTCCTCGCCGACCCCCCTGCCTTCACGGATTTCCATCGCCATCGAGCGGGATACGACATCGCGCGACGCCAAATCCTTGGCCGAAGGCGCATAGCGTTCCATGAAGCGCTCACCCGACGCATTGGTCAGGTATCCGCCCTCGCCGCGCGCGCCCTCGGTGATGAGCACGCCAGCGCCATAGATGCCCGTTGGGTGGAACTGAACGAATTCCATATCCTGCATCGGCAGCCCCGCGCGTAGCGCCATGCCGCCGCCATCGCCGGTGCTGGTGTGGGCGGACGTGGCGCTGAAGTAGGCGCGCCCGTAGCCGCCCGTTGCCAGCACGGTCGCGTGCGCGCGGAAGCGGTGGATGCTGCCATCCTCCATGTTCATCGCGATCACGCCGACGCAAACGCCCTTGTCCATCATCAGATCGAGCGCGAAATACTCGATGTAGAAGTCCGCGTCGTGCTTTAGGCTTTGCTGATACAACGCGTGCAGCATTGCATGGCCGGTGCGGTCCGCCGCCGCGCAGGTGCGCTGCGCGGCGGGTCCGGTGCCCATGTTCTGCGTCATGCCGCCGAACGCGCGCTGGTAGATTTTGCCCTCCGCCGTGCGGCTGAACGGCACGCCGTAATGCTCAAGTTCATAGACTGCCGCCGGGGCCTCGCGGCACAGATATTCGATCGCGTCCTGATCGCCCAGCCAGTCCGATCCCTTGACGGTATCGTACATGTGCCACGTCCAGTCGTCCGGCCCCATATTGCCGAGCGCGGCCGCGATCCCGCCCTGCGCCGCGACCGTGTGGCTGCGCGTTGGGAATACCTTGGTGATGCACGCGGTGCGGAGGCCCGCCTCGGCCGCGCCCATCACCGCGCGCAGGCCCGAGCCGCCCGCGCCCACGACGACAGTATCGTAGACATGATCAGTAATTTGATAGGCTTCAGGCACCGGGCGCTCCGAGGGCTAGCTTGAGAACGGCGAAGGCGCACGCCGAGGCGACCGCGACGACGTAGAAGTTGAGCATCGTCACCGCGACCACCTTTGTGCCTTCGCGATGGATATAGTCCTCCAGCATCACGGTTGCGCCGAGACGAAAGTGATATGCGACGCTAAGCGTCAGCAACAGCAGCGGCACGGCCACGATCGGCTGTCGCGCCCAGAGAACGACCGTGACGTAATCGAGGCCGGGCAGGCGCAGCAGCGACACGACGAACCAGATCAATAGCGCGAGATTGGCGGCTGCGGTGACCTTCTGCATCCACCAGTGGCCAACCCCCGAGCGGGCCGCGCCGAGGCCGCGCACGCGGCCGAGTTCGGTGCCTCTTTGCATGTCGGCTCCCTTAACGCGCGAGGATCAGCGCCCAGACGAGCGCGGTCATGAGGACCGAGAACACGAACGTTGCGGACGCGCTACGGCGGTTGGCATGGATTTCGAAATTGCTCCCCGTATCCATCACGAGGTGGCGCACGCCCGATGCCATGTGCTGGAACAGCGTCCAGGTGAAGCCGATACCCACGATCAGCCCGAGCGGCCCGTGCGCGACGTGCGACCATGTGGCATAGGCTTTCGCGCCCGATGCGGCAGCGAGCAACCACCACGCGAACAGCGCGAACGCGCCGAAACCCATCGCATTGCCCGTGACGCGGTGAAAGATCGACGCCGCCATCGGGCTGCGCCAGCGCCAGATGCTGAGATGCGGCGAGAGCGGACGGGGGCGGGGGCGGGGGACGGTGACGATGGCCATGGACGCTCCGGGGCTGGCTATGCGTGGCTTTTAGGCGGTTGGGCGGGGGAGGCAAATGGGGCTGCTTGCGGCGGCGTTCGGCGCATCGGCAAACACAGGCAGGGAATGTGCCTCGCCTGCTTCGTTCGCGTGGAGCCACGCGGTCGAGGCAGCGGTAATGATGCGCCACTGACACGCACTGCGCTTTCACCTACACTCTCGCCCATGGAAACGCTCACCATCGAACTGCCCGCCAAGCTGGCCTTCGCAGTGCGCAAGGCGGCCGCCGAGGAAGCCTTTGCCTCCCCCGAAGCGTTCGTCGCCGACCTGCTGGCGCAATGGCACAATGACGCGGACGCCGAACGGCTCGAATGGTTGCGCGCGGCGATCCGTGAGGGGGATGAAAGCGGGCCGGATATCTCGCTTGAAGAACTTGACGCCCAGCTTCGGGCAACGATCGAGCGCGCGCGCGCCGCCCACGCGTGACGCCGGTTCGCATCGCCGCGCGTGCTGCGCGCGACGCCAACGAGATTGCGGATTATATCGCGCAACGTAATCCTGAGCGCGGCGAGAGCTTCCGCCGCGAACTGATCGAGAGGGCGCGTCGCACCGGGGAAACCCCGCGAGCGCACCCCGCGCGCGACGATCTCTCGCCCGGCTTGCGCGTCACGAGTCATGGCCGCTACCTGATCTTCTTCCGCGACTTGCCAACCCACGTCCGCATCGTGCGGATCGTTTACTCGGCGCGCGACCTCGGTCGCATCGGCTGGAGCTGAGCACACCCTCGACGCGGCACCACCCCCGCGCGTAACCATTCGCTCAGCCATGCTCGCGCAGACCCCCCTCGCCGCACCGCCCGCCGCTCGCGCACCCGCGCCCGGCTGGGCGCGGCTGGCCGGGCCGGGGATGCTGATCTCGGTCGGCTATATGGACCCGGGGAACTGGGCGACCGATATCGAGGCCGGATCGCGCTTCGGCTATGCGCTGCTGTTCGTCGTCGTGCTTTCGGGCGCGGCCGCCCTGTTCCTGCAAATCCGCGCGGCGCGGCTCGGCATCGTCACCGGGCGCGATCTGGCGCAGCTCAGCCGCGCGCGCAATCCGGGGTGGGCGGGGGACGCGCTGTGGCTCTCGGCCGAGCTGGCGATCGTCGCGTGCGATATTGCCGAGGTGCTCGGCGCGGCGCTCGCCTTGAAACTGCTGTTCCATCTGCCGCTGTGGGCAGGTGTGCTGCTCACGGGGCTCGATACGCTGCTCGTGCTCGCGTTGCAGGGACAGGGGATCCGGCGGCTCGAGGCCATCGTGCTCGCGCTGGTGGCGGTGATCGCGCTCGCGTTCATGATCGAGCTCGCCTTCTTCCCGCCCGATCTTGCCGCAGCGGCGCGCGGGCTGTGGCCGGGGAATGCGCCGATGGGCGATGCGCGCGCGCTGCTGCTCGCGGTCGGTATCGTCGGGGCGACGGTGATGCCGCACAATCTCTACCTGCACTCGGCAATCGTGCAGACGCGGCCCGCTGCGGACGATCCGCGCGCCACCGTGCGCGCCGCCACCATCGACATCGCACGTGCGCTGGGCCTGGCAACGCTGGTCAACGCGGCCATTCTGATTGTCGCGGCGGCTGCGTTCCACGGGCTGCGCGGACCGGTGACCGAGATCGATCAGGCCTACCGGCTGCTGATCCCGCTTGCAGGCGGCGCAGCCGCGACTGTCTTCGGCGTCGCGCTGCTCGCGTCGGGGCAAAGTTCCACCATCACTGGCACGCTCGCAGGGCTGGTGATCTGGGAGGGGTTTCGCGGTCGCACGATGGCGCCCTGGAAACGCCGCGCCATCACGCGCGCGTTGGCGCTGCTGCCCGCGCTGGCAGGCGTGCTGTGGCTCGGCGACGGCTCGGTCGGGCGGCTGCTTGTGTGGACGCAGGTCGCGCTCAGCTTGCAACTGCCCTTTGCGATGGGGCCGATGCTGCGCTTCACGGGGGATCGGCGGCTGATGGGCGCGCTTGCGGACGGCCGGGGGACACGCGCGGTGGGCTGGGCGCTGTTCGCAGCCATTGCGGCGGCGAACCTGTGGCTTATCACGTCGCTATAGCGCGGCGCGGAGTCTTTACAGCGCTGCGCGAACGTCGGTCTGCGCGAAGTCCGCGCCCTTGAACAGCAACGGCTCGCCGAAAACCGTCGCGAGCGCATAGGCAAAGCTATCACCGAAATTGAGGCGCGCGCTGTGGCGTGACTGGCCGAATCGCAGAAAGCCGCCGCGCGCGGCGAGCGCATGTTGAGCAGTAAGCGGCTCGATCACCAGCGACAACCGCGCAACAAGTGCGTCCAGCTCGCCGACCTGGTCTATCCGCCTGCGCACGACCACCACATGGGCTTCGACATAGCTCGCGGTCGAAAGTCGGGCGATATCTTCGCGGAGGATCGCCGCCCTGAAGTCGAGGTGCTCGGGCTCGCGGAAGAGGATCGCGAGCAGGGCCGACGTGTCGACGATCAATGCGGCAGCCCGTAATCGTCATACATCATCGCGTCGACTTCTTCCTTGGTGGGAGGTCGCTCGCCCGCCGCCTCGAATGCCTCGCGCACGCTGCGCTGGATTTCCTCGATAGCAGCGATCCGCTCCGCGATCTCCTCCTCCGAAAAGCGCGGGCGAGGGGCAATGCGCGCCAGCTTCTCCTCGATCGCGCCCGTCACCGCCGCCGTCACGCTCTCGCCCGTCGCGCGCGCGAGCGAGCGCGCCGCCTCGACCGTGCGCGGGTTCTTGAGATTGAGCTGCATCGGCGCTCCTCCAGGGTAGAACTTGGCAACATCTTCTACCATCGGCATAGGGAGACGTCGATATAACGGAGCGTGCGCGCACCCATGCCCAACATCCTGATCACTGGCACGTCGAAGGGCATCGGAGCCGCCACACTCGCCGAACTCCGCGTGCGCGGCGCGAACGTCATCGGCCATTCCACCCACGGCGGCGAGGGACAGATCGCCGCCGACCTGGCAGTGGCGGACGCAGCCGAAGGGCTGTGGGCCGCCGCGCTCGATCGGCTCGGCGGCCGCATAGACGTGCTGATCAACAACGCAGGCGTGTTCACCGATGCGGGCCTCGCCGATGGCGCGCACTTCCGCAGCGAATGGGCGCGCACGCTCCAGATCAACCTTATCGCGGCTGCGGACCTGTGTCGGCTGGCGATCCTGCACTTTCAGCAGCATGGCGGCGGACGGCTGGTCAATCTCGGCAGTCGCGCCGCCGCGCGCGGGGACGGGCCAGAGAACGCGCATTATGCCGCGTCCAAGGCGGGCATCACCGCGATGACCAAAACCTACGCACGCGCCCACGCGCACGAGAATATCCTTGCTTACTGCATCGCACCCGGCTTCGTGATGACCGGCATGGCGGAGGAATATCTCGCCACGCGCGGCGGCGCGCAGGTCGCCGCCGATATCCCGCTCGGCCGCGTCGCCAGCGTGGAGGAGGCCGCGAACGTGATCACTTACGCCGCGCTCGATGCGCCGCCATCGATGACCGGCGCCACGCTCGATCTGAACGGCGCGAGCTACGTGCGGTGACGTGGATCGTCGAAGTCCGCTGCACGATCGAGGAAGCCGCCGAGGCCGATATGCCGGACATTACGCTCGCCGCGCATGAGCGCGACGACGAGACGTGGCGGCTGGCGGCCTATACCGAAACGCATCCCGATGCAGCGCTGATCGCAGCCGTGGCCGCGCTTGCCCCATCGTCCACCGAGCCGCCGGTTGTGCGCGAACTGCCCGAGCGCGATTGGGTGCGCTTCAGCCAGTCCGCGCTCGTTCCCGTCACGGTCGGGCGCTTCCATGTATATTCGCAAGCGCACGCGCACACGCTGCGGCCCGGACGCATCGGTCTGCGGATCGAAGCCGGACGCGCGTTTGGCACCGGCCATCACGCAACCACCGTGGGGTGCCTCGCGGCGATCGATCGCGCGCGGCGCGAGGGGCTGGTGGTGAACCGCGCGCTCGATCTGGGCACAGGCACCGGCGTGCTCGCAATGGCAATCGCCAAGCGCTGGCCGCGCGCGCGCATTGTCGCGGCCGATATCGATCCGGTGGCGGTCACGGTCGCGCGCGCCAATCTGCGCGCCAACCGGGTGCGCGCGGGTGTGCGCGGCGGGATGGTGAGCACCAGCGTAGCGGACGGTCCGCGTGGCCGTGCGCTCGCGGGCCACTACGATCTGGTCGTCGCCAATATCCTCGCAAGACCGCTGGTCCACATGGCACCGGCACTCGCGCGCATGGTCGCGCCGGGCGGTCGGCTGGTGCTCGCGGGGCTGCTGCAACGCCAGGCGCGCCGCGTGTGGGCAGCCTATCGTTCGCGCGGGCTGGTCGCGCTCGCTTATCCGGCGCGGGTCGCGTGGCCCACGCTCGAATTCGTGCGGCGCGGATCAGCTATGCGCGGAACGCATGGAACAGCGGCAGGCTCTGCGCGGTGAACATCGGCGCAGTGACGCGGCGTGTGGTGCGGCGCGGCGTGGCTGCGGGCGCAAGGTTGCGCGGATCGGTGTTGGGGGTCTTGGTCATATAAAGTCCTTGGCGGTCGAGGGTGCGGCCTTGGGCTCGCTCGACGGTGCATTTAGGTGAGAGACCGTGCACGCAGTAGCCGATGTTGCAGCGCGGCAGGCATGCAATTCAGACATAGCTTAGCGCGCGCTTCGACAAGCCCGCGCCAAATCATTAGACATCGCACGATGAGCCTTGCCCAGGACCGCCTCGCCCCGCTCCACGCGCCCCAAGCCGCCCCCGTCGGCGACCGCCTCGCCGCGCTGACCGCGCCTGCGCGCGCGATGCTGGGCTGCGAACATGCGATCATGGCGGGCGCGATGACGTGGGTGTCCGAACGTCATCTGGTGAGCGCGATCTCGAACGCGGGCGGCTTTGGCGTGATCGCCTGCGGGTCGATGGGCCCCGATCTTCTCGCCACCGAAATCGCAGCGACGCAGGTGCTCACCGCAAAGCCGTTCGGCGTGAACCTGATCACAATGCACCCGCTGCTGCTCGATCTGATCGCGGTCTGCGTGCGCGCCGGTGTGACCCACATCGTGCTCGCGGGCGGGCTGCCGTCCGGCCCCGCCATCGCCGCCATCAAGGGCGCGGGCATCAGGCTGATCGCGTTCGCGCCCACTGCAGCGATTGCACGCAAGCTGGTGCGCGCGGGGGCGGACGCGCTGGTGATCGAGGGTTCGGAAGCCGGAGGGCATATCGGCCCCGTTTCCACGAGCGTGCTTGCGCAGGAAATCCTGCCCGTGGTGCAGGACGTGCCCGTGTTCGTCGCGGGCGGGATCGGCAACGGCCGCATGATTGCGGCATATCTGGAGATGGGCGCGGGCGGCGTGCAGCTGGGCACGCGCTTTGCGGCTGCAAAGGAGAGCGTGGCGCACCCCGCGTTCAAGCGCGCGTTCGTGCGCGCCTCGGCGCGCGACGCGGTGGCTTCGGTGCAGGTCGATCCCCGATTTCCGGTGATCCCGGTGCGGGCGCTGCGCAACCGGGGGCAGGAGGAGTTCGCGGCCAAGCAGCGCGAAGTCGCCGCGCGCGTGGACTCGGGCGAGCTGGCGCTGGCGGACGGGCAGCTCGCGATCGAGCACTACTGGGCGGGCGCACTGCGCCGCGCGGTGGTGGACGGCGATGTGGAGACGGGATCGGTGATGGCGGGACAATCGGTGGGGATGGTCGGCGCGGAGGAGAGTGTGGAGGCGATTATTGCGGGGTTGGTGGCGGAGGCGCGGGGGGCTTTGGGCGGACGCGAAGATTAGGTCGGCGGGCTATCGGATGATCTTGCGCCCGCCGATTCGAGGGTGGTAGTCCCCGACGGGGAGGGGCAATGGATCGATCTCATCCGGGCGGCTGATCCGCCTGGGTTTGCGGGCGGCGATCCTGTTTGGCGTCGACGCGCTTGCCGTCGGCCGCAGACGCGTTGGCAGCCTTCGCCGCAGCGCGTGCCTCGGCCTGCTTGGCGGCGGCGGCTTGTCGGCGAGCTTCGGCCGCAGACGCGCTCGCGGCCTTATCCGCGGCACGTGCTTCGGCCTGCTTGGCGGCAGCGGCTTTTCGCTCGGTCTCCGCCGCAGACGCGCTAGCTGCTTTCGCCGTAGCGCGCGTCTCTGCCTGCGTTGCTGCAGCCTGTCGCCGGACCTCGGCAGCAGACGCGCTCAGCGCCTTCTCCGCCGCGCGTGCTTCGGCCTGCTTGGCGGCAGCGGCCTGTCGCTTGCCCTCCGCCGCAGACGCGCTCGCCGCCTTCTCCGCAGCACGTGCTTCGGCCTGCTTGGCGGCCGCAGCCTGTCGCTTGCCTTCCGCCGCAGACGCGCTCGCCGCCTTCTCCGCGGCGCGTGCTTCGGCCTGCTTGGCGGCAGCGGCCTGTCGCCGGACCTCGGCCGCAGACGCGTTCGCCGCTTTCTCCGCAGCGCGTACCTCGGCCTGCTTGGCAACTGCAGCTTTTCGCTGGGTCTCGGCCGCAGACGCGTTCGCGGCTTTCTCCGCAGCGCGCGCTTCGGCCTGCTTGGCGGCCGCAGCCTGTCGCTGGGCTTTGGCTGCGGACGCGTCTGCCGCCTTCGCCTCCGCACGAGTCTTCGCCTGAGAGGCGGCCGCCTGCCGCTGGGCCTCGGCGGCAGACGCGGCCGCAACCGTCCTTTCGGTGCGCGCTTTGGCCTGTGCAGTGGCATCGGCCTCGCGCCGGGCGTCGGCTGCGCCGGTTGCCGCCAGGCGGGCGGCGGCGGTTTGCGCTTGCGCAGCCGATCGCGCGTTCGCCGCAGCCGTGGCGCGCGCGGTTTTCGCGATCTCGGCGGCGCTCGCCTTGTCGCGGGCCTGAGCAACGCGGCGTTGCAGGTCGGCACGTTGCGCGTCGGCCTGGGCCTGCGCCCGAGCCTGCGCACGAGCCGCGTCGAGGTTCGCTGGTCCGCCGGGAACGGCGGGCGGCACGACCGCCGGTGACGGCGCGGGCGGCACCGCGCTCCGGCGATCAACCGCAACGCCATTGGCAATAGCGGGCCCCTGCGGCGCAGGTCCACGCGAGACGCCGACGGGATAGCTGCCATTCGGCCCGGGACGGAACGCGCCGTCCGGCTGCGCGCGCGACCGATCGTAGCGACCGCCACCGTTATCCCGATTTGCCACAACCGTCGCGATCACGCCCGCCACCACCGCAGCGTAGGCGGTGCGCCGATCGCGCTCCGCATTCCATTGTCGCCGCTGGTAATCCGCGTCGGCATCGCGCGCGGCCTGCCAATCGGCATCCCGGGCGCGCTCCGCGTCCCATCGACGGCGCTGCTCGAACAGCGCGTCGCGCCGATCCACCCAATTGGCGGCATAGGCGGCCTCGCGCTGCTGATATTGCGCCGCACGGTACAGCGCATTCGCCCGCGCATAATAGCGCGCAGCATCCTCCGCGCGCTGCGCCGCGATGGCATCGTCCACCCAGCGACCATTGTCGTCATACACACCGGCGAGTTCGCCGTTATCATAGGCGTAGGAATAATCGGGATCGCGCACCAGATACGGGTCCTGCGCGCCCGGCTCGTAATAGTAATCGCGCTCGCCCTGCGGCAGCCGCTCCACCACGCGGTATGCACCGTTTTGCGAGCGCCAGATCCATGGCCGCGTGCCCTGATAATCGACCGTGTAATCGGGCGGCGTATCGCCATAAGCGTCGGACGCCGCCGAGGCACGCTCGATATAGCGATAGCGTTCGGCGCGCGGCCTGGCGCGATAGCGCACAGGGGCCGCCGGGCGCGGCAGCTCGGTGAGCGCGGGCGCGAGGGTGGCAGGCGGCGGCGGCGCGGTCGCCAGCGCAAGCGCGGCGATCGGCGGCGCGGTCGCGGGCTGTGTCCCCGTGGCGGTCTGATCGGCGGTATTCTGCGCGGGCTTGCCGTTGCACCCGCCGAGCAGCAGCGCGGCGAGCGCCCCCGTAAATGCAGTCGATTTCAGCGCGCGCATTGCAAATCCGGATTATGACTCGGGGGCAGAACAATCGGCCCCCGGTTTGTGTCCCCGGGGCCTCGCCATCCGGGCAAATAGCGGCCGTTCGTTTGGCTGGGCACCCCACAGACATCGACAGTCGACCCTGGATCTCGAACGCGCGCCGCATCGGTTCATGCGGCCTAGATGTCCAACTTGGCTTTTGAGTGCGTGAATCTGGCTAACATGCGGGCTCGCTGCGGTAGCTCAAAACCATTCGGGTTTGAGCCTAGTCGGGCGCTCGGGCGCTGTGCCGGACACGCAAGATATAGACCGTGCCACCGTCCATGCGGTAGCGAAGAACGTAGGGGCGGACCGTCACAAGCTCGCGGGTGCGGCCGGTCGCGGGTCGCCCGCGGTCGGGGAAGTCTCGAGGGCTGTCGCCCGCCTCGATCAGCCGGGCGGCGATACGCTGCGCGGCCTGCGGATCGAACTGCTCGATGTAGTGGCGGATCAGCCTAAGATTGGTGAGCGCGTCGCGCGTCCAGACTACGCGAACCATTCAGCCGGGGCGGGCAACTCCTCCGGGGTGCCCCATGTCGCAAGCCATGCCGCGACCTCGGCATGATCGACCACGCGACCAGCAGCGATGTCCGCCTCGGCGCGGGCGTCGGCCAGAACCTCCGCGTCCGGATCGATCCGCTCGAATATGGCTTGCTCGGTATCCACAACGTGATTCCCTCTACAGCATTCCGGCCCGTCCCCAAAGCCGTTCCTATGCCTTCGCGCCATCTCGGCAGAAAATCCCAGGTGCGTTCGCCTGCAGAGCCGGGATGACGAAATCGAGAACGGCGGCTTCCAGGAAGCGCCTTGGCCACCGGCTGTGATCAACAATTGGCCGCAAGCGCCCCCTTCCCCCCCGGCCTTCGACACCGCCTCCGCAACCCGCTATCCCTGCCGCCAATGACCCGCGCCAACGCCGCCCGCGAGATTCTGCGTCGCCTTGTCGAGGTGATGGCGTCGGGCTCGCCCGCGCAGACCAAGCTCAACCAGGTGGTGCGGCTGATCGCGGGCGCGCTCGATGCCGAGGTGTGCTCGATCTATCTCAGGCGCGATGGGCAGCTCGAGCTGTTCGCGACGCGCGGGCTGGCGCAGGAAGCCGTCCATGTCACCCGGCTCGGACACGGCGAGGGGCTGGTGGGCACGATTGCCGCGACCCGCGAACCGCTCAACCTCGCGGACGCGCGCGGGCATCCCGATTTCGTCTACCGGCCCGAAACCGGCGAGGACCTGTTCCGCAGCCTCGCGGGCGTGCCGATCATCCGCGCCGAAGCCGCGATCGGCGTGCTGTGCGTCCAGCATCTGGACGACCGCGAGTTCGACGATGTGGAGATGGAGGCACTCGCCACCGTGGCGATGGTGCTCTCCGAAATGATCGCGGGCGCGGGACTGGTGGACGATGTGTCGCTCGGCGCGGACCTCGCGCGCTTGCAGGGGCCGCTGCGGCTCGCGGGCAGCAAGCTCGTGCTCGGGCTGGGGCGCGGGCGCGCGGTGCATCATCAGCCGCGCGTGATCATCGAACACACGGTCGCGCAGGATATCGAGGCCGAACGCGAGCGGCTTGTGCGCGGCTTCGCCGAACTCGCGCGGCAGATCGAACGGATGCAGGGCCAGGCCGAATTTACCGGGCCGGGCGATCATGGCGACATTCTGGAAACCTACCGCCTCTTCGCAATCGACGAAGGGTGGCGGCGCCGCATCCTCGAAGCAATCGAGAGCGGCCTCACTGCCGAAGCCGCGATCGAGCAGGTGCAGCAGCGCACGCGCGCGCGGATGCGGCGCATGGACGATGCATTCTTCCGCGAGCGGCTCCACGATCTGGACGATCTCGCCAATCGGCTGAGCCGAATCGTTGCGGGCAAGCTCGGCACGGCGGCGCAGGCGGGGCTTAGCGAGGATACGATCCTGCTCGCGCGCAACCTGGGTCCGGCCGAACTCCTCGAATACGATCGGCGGTTTCTGAAGGGGGTGGTGCTCGAGGAAGGGAGCCAGACCGCGCATGTGATCATCATCGCGCGCGCGATGGGGGTGCCCGTGCTCGGGCGCGTGGCGAATTTGCGCGGGCTGATCGCAGACGGCGATCCGCTGCTGCTCGATGTCACAAACGGCTGCGTCCATGTGCGGCCGGGCACGGCGATGCTCAAGCAATTCCAGGCACTCTCGGCCCTGCGCGCCAAAAAGCAGAAGCAATATGCCGCAATCCGCGATCTGCCCGCGATCAGCCGCGACGGGGTGACGATCGCGCTTTATATCAATGCGGGGCTGAGCCACGATGTGGAGGCGCTGGCGCTGACCAATGCGGACGGAATCGGGCTTTTCCGCACCGAGTTCCAGTTCCTGGTATCGGCCACGCTTCCCCGGCGGGAGCGGCAGACCGCGCTGTATCGCACGATGCTCGATGCCGCCGGGGATAAGCCGGTGGTGTTCCGGTCGGTCGATATCGGCGGGGACAAGGCGGTCCCGTATTTGCAGGAGGCCGAGGACGAGAACCCGGCGATGGGCTGGCGCGCGCTCCGGCTGTCGCTTGATCGGCAGGGTTTGCTGAAAGTGCAGGCGCGCGCGTTGCTCGATGCCGCCGCCGGGCGCGTGCTGCGGCTCATGTTCCCGATGGTGAGCGAGCCGTGGGAGTTCGCCGCCGCAAAAGCCGTGGTCGAGCAACAGCGCGCGCGTGCGGCGGCGGCGGGCCGGCCGGGACCAAGCGCCGTGCGCTACGGCGCGATGCTCGAAGTGCCTGCGCTCGCGGAAATGCTGCCCGAATTCCTGCCGCAGATCGAGTTCCTCTCGATCGGCACCAACGATCTGATCCAGTTCCTGTTTGCAGCCGATCGCGGCAATCCCAAGCTTGCGGACCGGTACGACTGGTTGTCGCCCGCCGTGCTGCGCTTTCTCGCGCGCGTGGTCGCGGCGTGCTCGGCAGCAGGCACGCCGCTGACGGTGTGCGGCGAGATGGGGGGGCGACCGCTCGAGTCGCTCGCGCTGATGGCGATCGGGATCGAGAAGCTCTCGATCACGCCCGCCGCCGTAGGGCCGATCAAGACCATGGTGCGCTCGGCCGAAATCGCGCCGCTGCGCGCGGCAATGGCGGGGTGGCTGGCGGAGGGGCATTCGGATATCCGCGGGCTGCTTGGGTCGCGCGCACGCGCGGCGGGAATCCTGTTCGACTAGGAGGGCGACACTGCGTGGATCCGGAAGAGATGGTCGAGCGGCTGAACGCGGTCCGCGAGGAGCACCGCGACCTTGATACTGCGATCGCAGCGCTCTCACGGGAGTCGGGCCACGATCAGGTCCAGCTTGCGCGACTGAAGAAGCGCAAATTGCGCCTGCGCGACGAAATCGCCAACCTGCGAGACGCAATACGGCCCGATATCATCGCGTAAGACGTGTCCTCGACGCAACGCCAACCCCTTTCGTCCGTATTGTCCTTGCGAAAGAGGCTGCTCACCGCAGCCGGTCTATCGGGGAACGTCGTGATGTGGCAAAGGCGCGGGATGGTGGAACAGGCAGGGCCGATCGTTTTGCATCGCACGTTGGTCGAAGGGCTGACCATCGATGCAATGGTGCTGGCGGATGAAATCGAGACGTATTTCGGTGGCGAGGAGCTTCAACTCGCGCTGACGGATATGAGTCCGCAACGCCAGGCGCTTTTCGCGCGCGTGGGGTTGAAGATGGCTGGCCGACTCAACCGCCTGGTCGAATGGCTTGTTCGCAGCGACGTGCGTGCCGAAATCCTGCCCGACGAAGTCGCAATCGGGGAGCCGATCTGCGCGGCGGACGAATGCTGCGACTTGACGCCGCCTGCGCGGGCACTGGCGGAAGCGACGACGCTGCTGTTCGCGCGCATGGAGCAATTGCACGATCCGGAAAGCGCGGTTGCAGCCGTATCGAGCCCCGCCCGTGCTCTCCAGGAGCGTCTCGCCCAGCGGCTGACCGAAAGCCGGGAATAGCCCGGGCGGATCGGGAGTCGAACGCTCGGCTGGGGCCTGCGGCGCGTCTGGCTACTCACCTGCGCGATCGCATTCATCGCGGCGGCTTACGGCACATCGGGCCACGAGTTGGCCCAAGGGCTTCGGCTTCGTCCAGTTCAAACCCGCTTCGGCATTGTCGCCCGTGTTCGGCACTCCTGATGTGCTCGGCGAGCGGTGGCGGGACGTCGAGCTGCACGGCACGCTCTCGGTCAATCCGGACAGAGGCGCTCGACTTTCCAGAGCCGACCGACACCGTCGAGGAAGCGGGGCCCAACTTGGGGCCGCAATGCAAAGCCGACCGATTACGCCAGCTTTTCAGCCGCATATCAAAATTCGATGGCGGGCCACGCCCGATGAAGATGAGCACTTCATCTACACTGTAGCACTATAATACGCCCGATCGACACCCATCACCAAGCGATCGAATTTCTTCGAGCAATGCCCGAAGCGTGGCGATAAGCTCAAGAGTGATATGGTCGCCGGGATCCAAGTCCATAGCGAGGGCCCGCGACAAGCACTCCGTGAACGCTCGGCAACCAGTAGTCTGGCTGAGGTCCGGGATAAGGCACTCACCGTCGGCAGCAAGGATAGTGCCGATGATACGCAAGAAGCCGGCCGTCGGCTGGATCAACGGGCGGACGATCCGCGCGAGATCATCCAGCGCGATGACGCCGCCAAGATGCAGCTTGGTGCCAACGAACATCGTCGCGCGATAGATGATGTCGCGCAGGTCTGAAGGCACATCGCCGCGGGGGTCGGTGACGATGCGTTCGACCAACGCCTCCGAGATCGCCTGCCAGTATGCGTTTTGGACGCCGGTGTCGGCCACGCTGTTCAGACCCGTTAGCCCCCATGCGAGAGCGGGATCGGCAGGGCTCTCATAGGAGTCGGTTTGGCTGAACCATGCGCGCTCGCGCGCTTCGTAGGCTTGCTCCCATAATTGCGTAAACCAAGCGACCGGATCGGAGACGTTCGCGATTGCGGCACCCACAATGTTGGCCTCGGGCCTGCCCGTCCAGATCGCCTGATCGCGTGCGGTCTGCGTGACCTGGCGCGTGACGATGCCATTCGAGAGCAGCTTCCCTGCGTCTTCATGGGCGCCTCGGGCGGTCAGGACGGCGGTTTCGGCCAGAACCCGATCGACGCGCCAGAGCGGCTCTTCTTCCATGATCCACTTCTGGACACCGGCAGATATCGCCGGGGCCGAAACCGCGAGTTCATCAATCAGCAGGCTCCGCGCTGCTGGCCAATCACTTCCTTCCCTCAAGCGACGCGGCAGCCGATCGCTCCCATGCCAGATCAGTTGCTGCAGCCACGCCCGTGACAGCCATGGCCAGTCCGATCGCGACGCCAGTCGCGCCAAAAGGGACTGAACGGCTGCGGTCGCCGCCAGCTTCCCGGACGTGCCCACCAGTTCGGCGACAAGCGGCACCACTTCGGCGAGCAACGCGAAAACCGCTGGCGATGCTGGAGGGCCCGATGGGTCGCCGTCGGGCGCATCGTGATGGTCGAGAAGTTTTTCGAGCGTCACCAAATCAAACGGACCGCACGCCATCACCGAGGCATGGGCGAGCATCGCGGGCGTGCCGTCCAGCATGCCCATGAAACGCTGAGGCCAAAGACGGCTGACGACCCTGAAAGCCCAGCGGCGATCGATCGGGAACTCATTCGGACCCGGCCATAGATCGCGCGTCCTCAACTGGCTCCCGCGCTTTTCGCTCAGCCGGATTAGCGGCAGAGACGATATCTCAGCGATGCGGCTTGCCAGCCGTGCAACGAGCGGATGATGATCCGGTGCATCGGCAAGACGAACGATCAGAGTCTCGGCGGGGGTTCCCGCCTGCGTCGATGACATCTCCCAAACGTCGTCGACCGCTGCGAACAATTGTGGATGGGTCGCCTGGGCAGCCACCTGAAGTCCTGCTTCATCGAGCAACGCGACGACAAGGGGATCGGTCCATAGCGAACCACCGCTTTCGGGGTCGCCCGCGAAGGAAGCGAAGCGCTCGGCCCAATCATCCAATCCCTTCGCCGCCAGCGCATGGCGCAAGCTGCGTGCATAGTCGGCGTACGATCCGATCTTGATATGGCCCGGAAGAATTGCGCGCGGCCAGGGAGATGCAGAGAGCCATGTCATCGCCACGGCCAAGGCTGCCTCACCATCGGGCTCTTCTGAGAGTAGGGTAGCCACGTGTATGTCAGGCATCGTCGCTGCCTGCGTCTTTCGACCTGCTTGAGCCATCTATGGCGCTCGCGACACGGCGGAGCTGGTCCGCGATGCGATCCCGCATCGTGCGTGGTCGCGGCGGTGGCCGGCGCCCCCACCAATCCTCAAACGAACCGGCAGCGGTGAAGATTTGGTCGAGAAGCGTAAGAAGCTCCGCGGGTCTCGTCACGCGGGACATGACGCTGACATCGCCCGTCCCGACGCCGTTGAACGAATGGCCGCAATTCCAAAGATCGTCGTCGACGCAGAGAGAACGGTCGTGGAGACCGCGTTGCGTCGTGGCGCGCACGTCGATCTTGCCGAAGCCGAGAGCCGGTTCCCTCATGGCTACGATCTGCGCGGCTAGTTTCTTGCCGATCATCATGGTCGCCCCGGCTTCGCTACTCGTACGCGTATAATATCGCTTTGGCGGGCTGATCAGCCCTTGGATTTCAACGCCTTGTTGCTCGGCCGCATAAGTGAATTCCTGCAAGTCAGCGGCGACAAGATAGGGATCTACCAGCAGTATCCGGCGACGCGCGCGCGCAACGAGCCGTCGGATAAAGAGAACGGCCTCCCCGCGCTTATTTTCGAAAGCGCGCAGGTCATCAAAATCTCCCAGTGTCTGAAGGGGGCAATATTCGCCAAATCGATCTTGGCGCTGTCGCTGAAGTTGCTCGAGGCGCATAACCGGCGACGTCGCTGCGACGGGTTGCTGCGTAGTTGGCGGACGCCAAACTGAAGTGACCAGCGGCTCCGCAACGGGGGAACGTCGGCGGCGCATCGGATTGGCGATGCGTTCGCCGACCGGAACATTGGTCTGCATCGAGAAGCTGCGGAAAAACCAACCGGGGGGCTCGTCGTGCAGCAAGCCTCGCTGGGGACAGACGATCTGGTGGCCAAGTTCTTCGACGCCACCGGTGATCAATGCGCTGGGTGCTCCAAGGACAGCCAAGCTACAAGTGAGCGCGACGGGAATCGAAATTCAGCATGAGCAACGCGATGGGAACAATCGAGGATGGCATGGCCTTACAGCACGATATTCCAATAAGAGAGCGCGTCGCGGACTTTCTCTCGGGGGTAGAATTCGCCAGCGTTTTCGAGATCGCGGGCAATTGCAGCCCTACGATTTCATGCCTTGGCCCGGATCTTGTTATTGATCGGAACGATCCCGGGCACCGAACCCGACGCTGCATGCCTCCAACTCTCCGGATAGTCGGCGGGATCGAAAGCACCGCCTACCTGTGGCAGCAGGTCGGGATGATCGCAGGACCAACCGAAGAGGTCGCCGGAACACCGGCGAGGCATTGCCTTCACCTCGGGCATGACGTCCGTGAATGCCTTGAGCGGCGTAGGCAGGAGAACCATGTTGCCGACGCAGGAGAAGAAGCGATGATCCTGCACGACCGAATTTGCTTTCACGAAGGTCGGATCATCTGCCCCCAGATATGGCAGCAGGTCCAATGCGGCCTTTCTTTAAGGGTGATGCCCATGGCCTCGCATAGCGCCTTGTTTGCTTGGGTATTGCCCTCGATCTTGTTGGTGACGTCGCCTGACTGGCGGTTGGTGTTTTGCCGGCGAATTGACCAGTTCGCATTGTAAAGCGCGCCACGCCGCGCAAACTCGGGATACCATACCGGCAGGAGCTTGAAGGTCTCTGGGTCTACCCAACGCCCCGTCCGCTCGATCAGTGCCGCGATGCTGCGGACGTCGATATGACGCTTGAGAACGAGCAGGCCATCTTCCAATTCGTAACTCCCGCTTGTGGATCCTTCAGCCGATCGCGACGTGCTCGTACACGCATGATTTCGTGTCGGAAGTCACGACTAAAAGGAAGAGGCCATGAGATGCCACAGCTTGCACGACCGCCGTGCCGGGGTGCCTCCAAGTGCCGATAGCATCGGCGGCAACTATACAGAAACTAGGGTCTACTTTGGTCAGAAGTTCGGCGTCGAAAGGGCTGTCGGGGAAGCCGTGGCCCTTTCCAGGCCGTCCGCCAAAGCACGGCTTTGAGACGTGGACCGTCACTGACGACTGGCCGAAGTGTGTGCCCGTCACCGACGTCGAGGTCGATGTGTTCGAGGCGTGGTTCGGCGATCTGTTAGACGAGCTGTTCGGACCATGCCGATG
>Ga0123336_10001766_pt1 | contig 19528 bp, 13 predicted proteins | sample SSSSmetaG_FD_96466 | JGI IMG/M metagenome (GOLD analysis project Ga0123336, IMG submission 96466) | Glacier valley bacterial and archeal communities from Borup Fiord, Nunavut, Canada, to study Microbial Dark Matter (Phase II) - ​SSSS metaG | ecosystem: Environmental > Aquatic > Freshwater > Ice... | reverse complement strand
TTGTTTTGCTCCGGGTCCAGCGTCTCCAGTAGCGCACTCGCCGGATCACCCCGGAAGTCTCGCCCCAGCTTGTCGATCTCATCCAGCATGAACACCGGGTCCTTCACCTCAACCCGCTTCAGGTGCTGAATAATCTGCCCCGGCAGCGCACCAATGTACGTACGTCTGTGCCCGCGAATCTCCGCCTCATCATGCATACCCCCCAGCGAAATCCTCGAAAATTTCCGCCCCAAAGCCCTCGCAATCGAGCGCCCCAGCGAAGTTTTACCCACGCCTGGAGGCCCCACAAAACAAAGAATCGGCCCCTTCATGTCCGGCTTCAAACGCCGCACCGAAAGGTAGTCCAGAATCCGCTCCTTTACCTTCTTCAGCCCGTAGTGGTCTTCATCCAGAATTTCCTTCGCCTTCAGAATGTCCACTTCGCCTGAAGACGTCTTCCCCCACGGCAGCACCGCCAGCCACTCTACGTAGTTCCGCGTCAGGCTGTAGTCCGCCGCTGCCGGATTCATCCGGCTCAGCCGTCCCAGCTCCTTCAGCGCGTCTTTCTTCACCTCGTCCGGCATCCCTGCCGTCTCAATCTTCTCCTTCAAATCCGCAATATCCTTCTGCGTATCGTCCAGGTCGCCCAGCTCCTTCTGGATCGCCTTCAACTGCTCCCTCAGGTAGTAGTCCCGCTGCGACTGCTGCACCGAGTCCTGTACCTCACTCTGGATCTTGTTCCGAAGCTGCTGCACCTCCAGCTCCTTCGCTAGGTGCTTGTTAATCCGCTCCAGCCGAGCCGTCACCGACGGCATCTCCAGCAGCTCCTGCTTATCCGTAGTCGTCAAAAACGGCAGGCTCGAAGCAATAAAGTCCGCCAACCGCCCCGGCTCGTCGATGTTGATCGCAATCGTCTGCAAATCATCCGACAGCGTCGGCGAAGAAGTCACAATCTGCTGGAACTGGCTCACCACATTTCGCTGCAGCGCCTCAGCCTCCGGAGAAGTCTCCGGATCCACCTCCGGCACCACCTCGTACTCCGCCGTCATAAACGGCGCAGTCTGCCCAAACTCCCCCAGCTTCACTCGTTCATTGCCCTCCGTAAACACAAAGAGGCTCTGGTTCGGCATCTTCACAACTTTGTGAACGGTCGCACGCGTCCCAATCGAATACAGGTCCGCAGCCCCCGGCGCATCCAGCCGAGCATCCTTCTGCGCCACCACCAGGATCGTCTTCTCATCCCCCAGCGACTGGATCAATTGGATCGAGCTGTCCCGCCCCACCGTCAGCGGCAGCACCGCATGGGGAAACAGTACCGTATCCCGCACCGGCAGCACAGGAATCGCACGCGATCCTCCACCAGACTCTCCGGTCGCTTCACCACTTTTCGCTGCGGTCGGCTGAATTACACTTACAAAATCATTTGGCATTGAGTGTCCTTCTATCAGATTTCTTTACATAGGATGCATCCACTTCAAGAAAGTCGCAACTCGTTCGTCCTTCTCTTTGGATGCACCACCAACAAACCTGTCATCGGCCACAACCCGAAACCCTTCACCCTCGCACGTAAAACAAATCAAATCAGCTACTTAAGCCGAAGCAGCACGATATCGCCCCAGCACTTTCACCATCCGGCAATGCTCTCGCAGTGCAGCTACTGCCGTCACAGCCTTCTCACTCGCGTCATACCGCACATCCACATAGAAGACGTACTCCCACGGGCTCCCCGGCACCGGCCTCGACTCGATCTTCGTCAAATCCACCCCAGCCTCTGCCAGCCGCTCCAGAGCCGCCACCAGCGTCCCCGGCCGATGCTCAATCGCAAACGCCAGGCTCATCTTGTCATCCCCCTCCACGGCCTCCCCCGCATCCCCATTCACCACCAGGTGGAACCGCGTAAAGTTCGCCGCATGATCCTCAATCCCCCCAACCAGTAGCTCCGCCCCATACACCCGCGCCGCAAGCTCTGGAGCAATTCCCGCCACATCCCGCAGTTGCTCCGTCATCAAATGCTTCACCGCCCCCGCCGTGTCGTAGAACGGCATAGCAACCATCTCCGGATGCTCCACCACAAACCGCCGACACTGCGACAGCGCCACCGGATGCGAGATCACCCGCCGAATCTCAGCAAGCTTCACCCCTGGCATGGCAATCAGGTTATGCCGAATTCGTAGCTGCCCTTCCCGCACAATCTGCACCGGCTGCTCCAGCAGCAGGTCATAGTGCTCTGCTACCGAGCCATGCAGACTGTTCTCAATCGGAAGCACCGCCCCATCCACATCCCCCCGCACCACCCGCGCAAACGCCTCGGCGGAGAGCGCGCACGCCACAATCTCTACCTCACCCAGCATCGCCAGTGCGGCCATACTGCTGTTCGAACCAAGCTCTCCCTGTATCGCAACTTTCAAGGCAACCTTCTCCCAAATTCATTATTTACCGTCACTGGCAACCTCGCCCGCGTACAGGGCAACTTACCATAGGAAGCCTTTACGGCTTCCACAATTTCGCTGCGGCAGAAAGGATTGCCGTGTACGCGACAGGAGAACGATCAATGCTTTGGACTATCACCATCATCCTTTTCATCCTCTGGGTTGTCGGACTTGTGAGCAGCTATACCCTCGGGGGCTGGATTCATATTCTTCTGGTACTGGCAATTATTGTTCTCGTCTTCAATCTCATCTCCGGCAGACGTGCCGTCTAGCTAACGTGTCGGCAGTAAGCAGGACATAGGCATAACCAACGCAACAGAATCTGTACCTGCGTCATTTCAGCAAAAGGAGCAACGCAATGAACACCGATAAAGTCGAAGGCAAATTCGACCAGGCCGTAGGCAAAATCAAGCAGTCCGTCGGCGAAACCATAGGCAACCAAAAGCTCGCCAACTCCGGTACCGCCGAAGAAGTCAAGGGCGCGGCCAAGGAAACCTGGGGCACCGCCAGGGACACAGCATCAGCGGTCCACGACGACGTCAAGGCTAACGCCGAAGTTCATCGCGAAGAAGCAAGAGCCAATGCGGCTACCTCGGCTCACGACGTCCGTGAGAAGATCACCTCCACCGCACAGAACGTCAAAGACAGCATTGTCACCAAGCTCGATGAGATTCGCCACAAACACGAGTAAGCAAATCCTCCTGAGTAAAACTCGAGCCCACCCCATCCCGGGTGGGCTCTTTTTTGCTCAATGACCTAAAACATCCGCCGCCACAAATCCAAAAAACAGTACCGAGATAATTCCGTTCAGCGTAAAGAACGCCGCATTCATCCGACTCATATCCGTCGGCGCAATAATCGAATGCTCACGCAGCAGCAACCCCGCCACCACCCCCACACCCACCGTAGCCACCTTCCCCAGCCCAAACAATGCGACCAGCCACAGCAGCAGCGCAATCATTCCCAAATGCATCACCCGCGCAATCCAGAACGCTCCCACCACACCAAACGCCTGCGGAACACTATTTAATCCCGCCGCGCGGTCATGTTCAAAATCCTGACACGCGTACAGCACATCAAATCCACCCACCCATAACAGCACCGCCCCTGTCAGCACCACGATCCGCACATCCAGCGATCCACGCACCGCAATCCACGCAGCAGAAGGCGCGATCCCCAGTGCCAGCCCCAGCACCAGGTGCGACCACCGCGTTACCCGCTTCATATAGCTGTAGACCAGCACAATCCCCAGCGCCACCGGAGCCAGTTCCAGCGTCAGCCGATTCAGCATGGCCGCCCCCAGCAGAAACACCGCTGCCGCCACCACCGTAAAGCCGCCGACAAACGACGGCGTCAAAGTGCCCGCCGGAATCGCTCGCATCGCCGTACGCGGATTCGCCGCGTCCAGCCTCGCATCTACAAGTCGGTTGAACGCCATCGCCGCCGTACGCGCCGCCACCATGCACAACACAATCCAGCCCACCACACGAAGCTGCGGCCATCCACCCGCCGCCAGCACCGCACCCGTCAACGCAAACGGCAGCGCAAACACGGAGTGCTCCCACTTGATCATCTCCAGCGTTACAGCCGTACTCTTCCAAAAACTCGCCATTCCGTCATCCTACAAGAACAAAGGCCATCGCGACACAATCGCGATGGCCCCATCAAACCGCTTCAACTTTACTTCCCGCCGGAAGCACCCGCAACCTGCAGATTATTAACGACCTTGAAGACACCGGGAACGCCATTGGCTTTGATGTTCGCGATGTCCTTATCGCCCTGGTTATCCACCACGCCGCTCAACACCACATTGCCGTTCACTACCGTAATGCGAATCGGTTTGGCCGGGTCTAAAGCATACTTATTCAACTGCGGCGTCCCATAGATAGCCCGCGCCTCAGCCAGCCGGATGCGATCATCCATCGGCGAAAGCGGCGCTACCTCAATGTTGTCCACCACGTCTTTCACGCCCGGATAATAGGACACCAGGCTCAACGCGGAGTCCTTATCCGTCGGGCCATACGCCATTCCGCCCAGCGTCACCACGCCGTTCTCAACCCCGATGGTGAACGAGTTGAAAGCCGTCGTCCCATAACCAACACGGTCATACGCCAGCTTCTCCGCAAGCTTGTTCCGCAGCGTCACATCTTCGACGGTCGGCCCGCCAACCTCAATCAGGTTGTTCACGGCCTTCACGTTCTTGCGGTGATGAGTCTTTTTATCGGCCTCTTCCTTCTCCGCATACACATCCACGGTGCCAGTCAGCGTCACAGTTCCGCCCTGCACCGCCACCGTTACATTCTTGAACTTCTTGTTGTCCAGAACCTTCTTCACATCACCCTGAATCGTCGCATCCGCAGTAGACGCATCCTGCGCCTTCGTGGTCATGGTACCGCCCAGCAACAATACGCCACCAAGTACACCTGCGCTCACAAATTTCATCCATGTCATCGCTCATCTCCCGAATTTGGCACTCATCAACTGACCACGATTCACACTTCTTAGACGCAAAACTCCCACTTTGGATGCATCCGCCCACCCGCCAACACCGGCCTAACGGTACCGTTTCCGCAGCTTGTACACCACGCTGAACACGCCCGTTTCGTCACGCGTCGCCACAATCGACATGATGTTATTCAGGTCATACTGCAACGAGATCAGTTGCTGCGCCGAAGCATTCACGTTCGTCGCATACGTTGCCGTAACCTGTTTCGAGAGCTGCTGTTGCACCGTAATTCGCGCCGAAGACTGACCCAGCGTCCCCACAAACGCCGGATCGATCTTCACGCTCCCCACCCCGAACAGCTTCTCCACCCGGTTGCTCACCGTCGCATTCAAAGCGCCGCCCAGCAGCGAGCTCGTCGTCGGATCCGTCCCCGCCTGCAACTGCTGCTCCTGGTACAGTTGCGCTTCTTCCTGCGTCCTCCCCAGCGCCAGCAGCGCAAACACGTCTGCCTCGCTCAGAGGCGGCTCAGACCGGTATGTCGGCTTCAGGCTCGTCGTCGTCCCATGCAGCCCCACAGTAATCTCGTAATTCTCCACTCGAGCCGTCGCATCCAGGTCAATCGTCGGATCAATCCGCACCGGGTTCGTAAAGTAGATGTCACCCCGCTGCAACTGGTACTTCGTCCCCGCAAACGTCGCGCTGCCATCCGTAATCTGGATGCGCCCCAGCACGCTCGGTACCGCCACCGTCCCGCGCACCGTCAGATCCACCGTCCCCGCCAGCTTCGCGTAAGAATTCTGGAAATCCAACTGAGGCGAACTCGTCACCCGCACATCCAGCCGAATCTTGTTCGAAGGCGCATTCGGGTCCGGCGGAGCAGCCACGCCGCCCGCCCCCGCAAACGCCGCGAAGTCCACATCCGCACCCACCCCAAACCGCGTGAGCAGTATATTGCCACTCAGCAAAGCCGTCTGCGGAGTTCCCTGCAGCTTGAAGCTCGCATTCGCCGTAGCACTCAACCCGTACAACCGAACCCGCACCACATCGCCCGTCGCCGTCAGGTCCGCATACACGCCATTCCTGTAACGAATCGACCCACCCAGCTTCAACTGCCCGCCGCCGGTCATCGCCGTCAGCGTCTGCACCTGCAACCGGTCTTCGTTGAACACCAGCGTTCCGTTCATATCGCTCAAACCATTCGGAATTCCGTCCACCGCGATATTCACCTTGTCGAATTGCACCTTTCCCGTCAGCGAAGGATTCGACACCTGCCCGCCCGCCGCCACCGTAAACTCCACCTTGCCGCTCGAAACAATGTCCGTATCAAACGTATGCAGCAGCGCCATGCTCACGCTGCCATTCGCCTTCACATCCAGCTTGCCGCCCTTCGGATCGGTAGCCCCAAACACCTGTGCCGTCCCACTCGCCCGCAGATCCGTATCCTGCCCCGTAATATGCACCTGCTCCAGCGTCACAATTCCGTTCTTCAGGCTCAAACGCAGCGGCTCAGCCGCCTTAAGTTCGATGCCCTGCAGCTTCACATCTACATCGATAAACTCCGCGGCCCCGCTCATCGCCTTCGGAGTCTTAAGCGGCCCGCTCACCGTCGCCGTCCCGCTGATCGCGGAACTCGCCACCACCTGCCCCGGTGCAAAGATCGCCAGCGGCTTATTCACATCCAGCCCGCTGATCGCCACCTTCGCCTGCGTCGCATAGTCCCCCGTCAAATCCGTCTGCCCGGAAGCATTCACTTTCGCCCCTACCAGCATCGAGTTCGCCGTGTAGTAAGCAATCTTCCCTTGACTATGCACCTCCGCCGTCACATCCCCCAACACACTCCCGTTGTACTTCACCCCAGCCAGCGTCGCATTCGCCTTCAGCCCCGGCTCAGTCAACGTACCATTCGCATCCGCCACGAGTGTCAGCGTCGCGTCCACCCCCGCACCCGCTTTCTTCACCGTTTCAAACTTAGACACCGCCAGGTCATGTCCTTCGATATGTCCGTGCAGCTTCTCCGACCCCATGTCATACCCGCCGCTTCCGGCCATCTGCATCCCATGCAGTTTTAGCACTGCGCTGCTCGCTTCGATATCCTGCCCCTGCACCGTCATATCCACAACGGCGGATTCAAACGGCTCCCCATACGCCACACCATTCAGCAGCGACACTCGCCCGCCACCTGTCAGACTCTTTAGCGTGCCGGCCGCACGGGCGTCCACCGCCAGCGTCCCCGTAACCGGAACTTTCGCCTGCTGCCCGGCAATTTGCAGTACATCCACCACCTGCGCGTTGGCCAGTTGCACCTTCACATCCACGCCTGTCCCGTCATCCCAGACAAACGTCGTCACTCCACGCTTCGAAACCTCTCTGCGCGGCCGGAACGTCCCCTCCAAATTCAGCAGCGCAGTCCCCCGCTTGATCGTCGAACTCGCCACCGCCAACCCCGCATTGGGCGAGTACTCCGCATCGGCAAAAACGTCGTCCACCATCGTATCCAACGTCGTCCCCAGCTTCACCTCGGCATTCTGCATCTGCAGATGCCCCTTCACGTCCAGATCCGCAATCATCCCGCGCGCCGTCCCGTTGAACTGCATCGCCCCATGCAGTACCACCGGGATCGCCGCCGACCCCTTCTTCCCATTCGCCTCAAAACCCAGCGTCTGCAGCAACCGGTCATACTCCCCCAGGTCTCTCACCGTCATATCCACGCGCAGCGCCGTCAGCGGATCACCTTGATTTACCCCGAGCACACCGCTCGCTTCAAAGTTTGACTGCGGCGTCTGGAACGCCACCCGCTGAAGCAGCACCGTCTCATTCTTGCCCGTATAGTGCGCTACCGCCTGCCCCGTCACGGGAATGTTTGACTGCGCACCCTTCCGCTTCACCCCGGTCGGCGCGAACGCCAGCGTCCCATCCACCTCCACCGTGTCGGCGATATCCTTCGCCGCGCCGCCCCACTCCACCTTCACCGGTCCGCTCACAGCCACGTCGAAGCCCAGGTCGCCATAGTTCGGCGAAGCCGTCACATCCATAATCGTCCGCAGCGGAATACGCGTAATCATCGCATTCAAAACCGCGTGCGCCGGCTGCACCTGCGGAACCTTCGTCTCACCAGCCGCAATCGGAGCCTGCGCCCCCACCGCCTTCGCCGTCGTATTCACCGTCGTTACCGCGGCCTTTGTCGTCGGAGACTTCGTCGCTGTATCCGCCGGCACCTCGCCCAGCCAGTTCGAAATCCGCAGCTCGCCCGCCGCGCTTCCGCCACCAGGCAGATACCCTGTCAGCGTCGTCAGCAGCAACTCCGTCGGTGTCACATGCAGTTGCGCGCCACCATTGATGTCATGCAGCCGCACGTAAATGTTCTTGTAGCCCGCATCATGCAGCTTCGCTGAACCCACCAATAAATATCCAGTCGAACAATCCGGGTCTGGCGGCAACACCTTCGTACTCGGCTTCGTCTCCTTCGGATGACTCCTCTGCCAGAACCGAGGATGCTTCTGCGCCACAGACGGTGCCGTCGTGCAATTATGCCCATTCAAATCCAGGTCGACGGTCCCACCAGTCAGACCTTCCAGGCCGCTCAGAACCGTAATTTGTGGCAGTTCCACTGAGCCCTTCACCGCCGCCGACCAGTCCGGCTTCGCAAAGTGCTCCACCTTTGCACTCGCATCCAGTACCGAAGTCTTCCCCGTGCGGAACTCAAACTTCTTCAGTTCCGCTACATCGCGGCCAATCTCCGCCTCCACGTGCAGCGTCGAAGCGGCCTCCGGCTGCACCCCCATCTTCGTCCGCAGGTCGCGCAAATCCACCATAGCCCTATAGTGGTCGCTCGACGAAATGTAGTGGATCTCCGCATCCAGGTCCCGCGCCGCCAGGTCAAACGGAATAGCCCGGTCGTTCAGCAACGCTGTCCCATTCGCCAGTTCCACCTGCTTCGCCTTCAGGTCCAGCAGCGTATCCGTCACCGGTGTCGTGCTCGTACTCGGATGCTTCGGCACCGGCTGATTTGTCTTACCGTTTTTGTCGATAATCAAATGCACCTGCGGCCGTTCCACCCGCAAATAGTCCAGGCTCACATGCGACGACACCCCCGCGCCCGTCGTATGCGCGAAAAAGTTGAACAGTTTAATCCGAATTAATATCTTCTTCGCCGAAAGATACGGGGCCTCGTCCGCGCCCTCCAACCCATGAATCACCAGGTCATCGGCCTCAATCGCCAACCGCCAGAAGTCGAAGCTGATCTTCCCCACCTCCACCCGTCCACCCGTCGCATTCTCCAGCAGCGTCACCACCTGCTTGCCGACGCGCTTCTGAAAATCAGCCGTCCCTGAGTACCATCCAAATCCCAGTATCAGCACGGCCAGCAGCACAGCAACGCCACCCGCTGCCCACGCCAGCCAGAGCCATCGGCTCCGCTTCAGCGCCACATTCGTCTTCGTATCTTCGGGGATCACGCTCACGGAGCTACCTCACCCGGCTTCATAATCCGAACCGTCCCCTGCACCCGCAAAGCCTTCAACCAGTCCCCCAACAAATTCCCCACCTGCTGCTGCAACAGAATCTCCTGGATCCGATTCGAAATCGTCTCCAGCTTCGGTGCCACCGTCTTCTTCTCGGCGTACTGCGGCAACAGTGTCTTGTCGTAGTAGTCCTTGATCTCTTCGTCCGAAATCCGAATCCCCATGCGGAATCGCACTTCGATAAACTTCAGCACTGCCATCCGCTCCCGCCAGCGCTCCGTCAGCTCCGCTACCGAAAATCCCTGAGCCTCCACAAACTTCTGCCATCCCCCATCTGTCTCGCAGTGGAATACCTTGCACTCCGGAATCTCCTTGCGCAGAGCTGCCAGTTGCGCCGCTACCGCCTCATCCTTGATCGGCTCCTCCTGCTGAATCTGCGCCTGTTGCAGAATAAGTGTCCGATCAATCAGCCGGTCAATCGCCCGCTCCCGCGAGTACTCCGCCGCCGTACTCCGAAACGGCTGAAACGCCAGGAAGCGCTTCTCTTCATCGACATCGCTCTCCAGCACCAGGTCTCCATTCACCACAGCTACCACGCGATCCAGCACCGTACCCTGCACAGCAGGCATCGACTCCGCCACTGCCGTCTGCGATGAAGGCACAGGAGCAGCCACCTGACCCCACCCGCACCCCGGCAATAGCAGCATCATCGCCACCCTCAGCCCCGCCCTGTTAATCATCGCGCCCACTAGAAACTCTCCCCAATACTGAAGAAGAAGTTGAAGTGCCCACCCTGCCCCACACGCGGAGGGCTGTTATTGAAGTCGTAAATCACCGGATAAATCGGAGGATTCAGGTTATAGCTGAAGTCCACGCGAATCGGTCCCACCGGAGTCCTGTACCGCGCACCCGCACCCACTGCATGCGAAAAATAGTTGAAGCTGCAAGTCCCCACAATCTTCGTCAGGTCTTTGCAGGTCTGCGAGTTCGGCTGCTTAAACCGCGCAAAGCTCGAAAACATGTCCCCCACATTTTGGAAGATGTTCCCCATATCGTGGAACACCACGAAGTTCACGCTTGCGCCCACGTACGGCAGCGTCGGCGCAGGCAGACGCAGCTCAGTCGAATTGATAAACGCCGCCGTCCCACCCACCGGAAAGCCCGTCTGCAAATCGCGCGGCCCAGCCCCGTTGATAGGAAACCCGCGATGTGAGCTAGCACCACCCGCGTATAAACGCTCCGGCAGCGGTACAGCGCTGCAACTCGGATTCGTCGTCAGCAGCACGCCCGCACAGGTAGACACCCCTACGTTCGGATTCTGCCCAAACGCCTTCTCGTACCCGACCCGCGTATTCCGCGCCAGCACATACTTCTTCTTGCCAAACTGGTAGTACGTCGAGTTCGTCACATCCACCTTGTTGAAGTCCGTCTCTGACCCGAACTTCGACGAAGCCAGAAACTCCTGTACCGACGTATACGAGCCCTTCACCGCATTCAGCGGCCCCGGCTGACGCGTATCGTGGAACCAGGTCACTCCGGGCCCGCCCACGCGCACCGGCTGCGATAGCAGCGGAATCAAATTCGCCGACACCTGCAAACTGTTCGGATCCACCTTCACCCGGCGAAACTGGAAGTCATAGATAAACGTGTCCGTCCGCTTGTACTTCTGGCTCACCCGAAAATCAAACTGCAACGTCGACGAAGCAAACGTCGTAATGTTCTGCACGTTCGTATACCCACCAGAGATCGAGCCCGAGAGACTCTTGTGTCCAAACAGGTGCGGGTTCTGGAAGCTCAGCGTCGCCACCTTCTCCAGCAATCCATACGTCGTATGCAGAGTGAGCGAGTTCTGCGTACCCCGCAGATTAATCCGCGTCACATCCAGCGACACCCGTGGGCTAACCCCCGCCTTACCCTCCTGCTGCGTCGAGGCCGGCGAAGTAATCCCCAGCAGCGCCGCCGACGCCGGAGAAATCGTACCTCCGTGCGGTGTACCCGTCTGTGCCTCAAACCCGAAGCCATACGTCACATCCCAGCGCCGCGCCTCGGTGACTTGCACCACGACGTTCTTCCGCGGCGCATCCCCTTCCGGATTCTGCACTACCGTCACCACCTCGTTGAACAGCGCAAGGTTATAGAGCCCGCGCTGCGTCTCCAGGATCGCGCTCTGGTCCAGCGGGTCCCCCGCGTGCAGCAGAATCTGTCCATCCACTTCCTTCGGCTTCGTATGCTTGATCCCCGAAATCAGTACACGGTCCACAAACACCTGCGGCCCTTCAGAAACCGCGATCGTCACGTCCGTGCCGTTCACATCGTCTGAAGCCTTCTCCTGCTTGATTTCCACCTTCGCCTGGTCAAACCCATGGCTAAGGTAATACGCCAGTACCGCGTCACGGTCGCCCGAAAGCGTAATCAGCGAGAACGGCTGCTCTTCCTGCGCATTCATCAACACTCGAACTTCCTTCGTGCGGCTCGGATCGACCCCCGTCAAATCCACGCTGCCAAACTTCTGCTGCGCGCCTTCCTCCACCATGTACGTCACACGAATCTGCGCAACCTTCAGTTCTTTCCCGTTGTTCACATCAATGTCTTCGACATTCGTCGTAATCTTCGCTTTGTTGAACCCGTTCGCGCGGTACAGCGCCTGGATCGAACTCACATCACTCGTCACCAGCGATTGGCTGTACTTCCCGCTTCGCTGGTAGCTGTCCGCCTTCAAAACCTGCATACGCTCCCGCAGCAGGTCGTCCGAAAAGTATTTATTTCCCTTCAAATTCACCGCCAGTACCTTGTGCTTCTTGCCCCGGTCCACCGTAAACAGCACACGTTCCGAAGGCGTATCCTCGCCAATCAGCTTCACCTGCACGCTCGCGTCGAAATATCCCTGCTGCTGCAGATACTCGCGAATGTTATGCACGCTTTCGTTCAGCAGGTCGTTGTCGATCGTGCCTTCTTCATACACCGGCACTAACAGGTGCAACCTGCTCTTCGAAAGCTTTACACCCTCTACCACCACCTTCACCACCGGCCCCTGGTTCACATGGAAGTTGTAATCCAGCTGCTTCCGTGGCTCGCTATAGGTCGACTTCTGCAGCGTCACCACCGCCTCCAGGCGGTCCTTCTTCTGGTACTGCGCCCGCAGCCGTGTCAACGCGTTGCTCGTCGTATCCCGCGACACCTTGCTGCCCTGCTTCAACTTGCCTTTCTTGCGAAACTCTTCCAGCGTCAGGCCTGGGTCCGCACCATCCAGCGCCACCGCGCCAATCCTCGCCTGCGGACCAATCGTCACCGTAAACATGGCGTTCATCTGGTTCCCCGCGACGTCCGTCTCAGTCTTTGACTCCACCTGCGGTTGGTAATACCCCTGCTGCTGCAGCGTCTGTTTGATCCCTTCCACCGCCGCCCCAATCGCCGCATCTGTATATGCCGTGCCCGGATTCAACTTTGTCGCAAACTCCAGCAGCGAAGTCAGTTGATCGCTCTTCACCCCCAGAATCATCACCCGCCCCACGTAGTACCGCGGTACCCCGGCAAACACCAGCGTCACCGCATCCCCATTGCGAATACCCTGCACCGTAATATCGCGATACCGTCCACTCGCAAACAACCGTCGCATACTCTGACGCACCTTTATCGGATCCAGCGGCTGCCCGGCCTTCTGCGTCAACTCATTCGGTAACGTATCCGTAAGGTCAAACGTCACACCCTCAAACTGCACGGCCGTCACCGCAAGCCCCTTCCACTGCCAAACCGTCGCCTCGAGCGGAGCCATCGGCTGTATGGACTCCACGGTCTTCTCTGATACTGACGGCTTGATGGTCTGCGCATCCTAACCGACTCGTCAGGACTACAATCACACACACCAGCAGACACACCACCGCGCGTCCTTGCAGCAATTCAACCCGCCCGCCAACTCTCGGAAATCTACTCTTCAATCAACCAACCCATCTCACGGTTAAACGTCCCTTGCCGTCCACGTACACGTCCTAGGAACTCTCTACAAACATTTCAGGCAACATGCGCAACCTTGTTGTTTCTGTTTCTGGCTAATCTGTCTCTAGCCCTGGTCTTTCCCTAATCTTCTTTGGATGCCAAAAAGGCCACCGGGTCTGCCTCTCTACACTGCGAATCGCCTTTCCATATACTACGGAAGAGCGGCCTCCTTTGCCGCATCGCACCCCACCATGCCCCAGCCCCCGAATCCAACTCCCGGCTCCCCAGAAAACCTCCCGGTTCGCCCGGACGGAGCTCCCGTAGCCTTCCCCGATGAAACCCGGTACTCTCGCCAGATCCTCTTCCCCGGCATCGGCCCCACCGGCCAGCAGCACCTCGCCGCCGCTCACATCGCCATCGTCGGCGTCGGAGCCACCGGAGCCGCCGCCGCCTCGCTCCTCGCCCGCGCCGGAGTCGGCACCCTCACCCTTATCGACCGCGACTTCGTCGAGCCCTCCAACCTCCAGCGCCAGATCCTCTTCGACGAGCAGGACGCACTCCTCGCACTCCCCAAGGCCGAAGCCGCCCGCCGCCACATCGCCCGCTTCAACTCCGCCGTCACCGTCCACCCCCACATCGCGGACCTCGTCCCCACCAACATCCACCAACTACTCGCCCCCGCGCACATAATCCTCGACGCCACCGACAACTTCGAAACCCGCTACCTCCTTAACGATTACGCCGTAGAGCAGAACCGCCCCTGGATCTATGCCGCAGCCATAGGCGCCTACGCCGCCACCATGAACATCCTTCCAGGAAAGAGAAATTGTCATCCTGAGCGGAGCGAAGGACCTGCTTCTATACCAGAGCCCTACGCCCTGAACCCTACGCCCTGCCTTGCCTGCCTCTTCCCCACTCCCCCATCAGGCCCAGTCGAAACCTGCGACACCGCCGGCATACTCTCCACCGCCGTCAACCTCGCCGCCTCCATCCAGGTCACCGAAGCCCTCAAATTCCTCACTGGCCAGCCTCACCTCATGCGCCGCACCCTCCTCTCCCACGACCTCTGGCTCAACACCCGTTCCGAGATCAACGCCTCCACCCCGCGCCCTGACTGTACCGTCTGCGGCCAGCGCATCTTCATCCACCTCACCGGCAAAAACCGCCCGCAGATCACCCTCTGCGGCCGCAACTCCGTCCAGATCCACGAGCATCACCGCCCCATCGACCTCAAAGCCATGCACACCCGCCTCGCACCCCACGGCAACGTCCGCTCCAACGATCTCCTCCTCCGCTTCGAGCGATCGCCCCACACCATCACCCTCTTCCCCGACGGCCGCGCCCTCATCCAGGGAACCACCGATATCGCCCTCGCCCGCTCTCTCTACGCCCGTTTCATCGGCTCCTGACCCGTTTCCACGCCCCTAACTACCGTATCTCCATCATCTCCCACCCAATCCACACAACCTTTCCATGCGTGCCAGCTTCATAACCTCATCACGCAATTCCCGGGCCTATAAAGTAGACTTTGGAAGTGCGCGAAAGAGACAAGGTGACGAACGAACGTATGACCCCGACGACCCAGGAATCGAGTCTGATAAACCTACAGGCAACCCCTATCGCTGAAGCCAAGCCCAACCCGGCACTCTTCAAACGCAACCCTCCCATCGCCGGTGAGGCGGAAGCCATCGAAGCCGCCAAGAACGGCGACGCCGAGGCCTTCTCGAAGCTCTACGCGCTGCACAAGCGCCGCGTCTATACCCTCTGCCTCCGCATGCTCGGCAACGTCTCCGAAGCCGAAGACATGACCCAAGACGCCTTCCTCCATCTCTTCCGCAAGATCGGCAGCTTCCGTGGCGAGTCCGCTTTCTCCACCTGGCTCCACCGCCTCACCGTCAATCTCGTCCTCATGCACCTCCGCAAGAAAGGGCTGAACCTAGTCTCCCTCGAAGAGACCATCAACCCCTCCGAGGAAGACGCGCCAAAACGCGACTTCGGTGCCAAGGACCTCCAACTCACCGGCTCCATCGACCGTGTAGCCCTCGAGCGTGCCGTAGCCTCGTTACCTCCCGGCTACCGCATGGTCTTTGTCCTCCACGACGTCGAAGGTTTCGAGCATAATGAAATCGCAACTATGCTCGAGTGCTCAACAGGCAACAGCAAATCCCAACTGCACAAAGCACGACTCAAGCTTCGCGACCTGCTCCGCAACCCGGAGCCCGTCTCCCAGCCTGCCAGTCTCAAGGAGGCTGCGCGATGACAGACATCTCCAAATTGGACATTGACAACCTCACCTACGCGGAATTCGAAGAGCACATCCCCGACTTCTTCGCCGCCTACGAGGGGCATGTCAGCACCAACCCCCGCTTCGCAAAGTTCCTGGCCGCCAACCCCGACTGCGCCGCTCTCTTCCGCGACTTCGAAGAAATCGCTTCCGCAGCCAAGGCCCTCTTCGACCGCACGGAAGAACCAAGCGACTCCGTCTGGGACAAGATCCGCAAAGGCATGAACACTCCAGCTATAGACACTCCAGCTATCGACACCCCCGAAGCCAGCCCAGCCTCGCGCACCATCTAACCTCAGCCTCAAATCAAACCAGCCCCGCCGCTCAACCGAGTAGCGGGGCTTTCCTCTGCCCGCCACACGAAAAACCCGCCTGACTGAAAAACTGATTAACTCAACAACTGAAAAACTGATCCAATTTAAGTCTCCTCAATCCGCCCGCAAACCCGCCCCAACACCTCCTCCCCAGAATCCACTCTTATCAGCTTTTCTCCCTCTGCTCACCGTTACGCCTCACTTCACCTTGCAATCCCCCTCAGCCTGATACAAACTATCCCCAGTCCCAGAAAAATCTAGCCGGCCGGAGCCCATCACCATGAGCCTCACCAGACGTGTATTCATCCAGCGCATCGCACAGATCGGCGGATACGCCGCGGCCTTCTCCACCATGCAGGCCCTCGGACTCATGCGCGCTCCCGGCATCTCTCCGCTCCCCAAACTCGCAGCCGACTTCGGCAAAAGCAAGAAGGTCGTCATCCTCGGCGCCGGCATTGCCGGACTCGTCGCCGCCTACGAGCTCCGCAAGGCCGGCTTCGACTGCACTATCCTCGAAGCCCGCAGCCGTCCCGGCGGCCGCAGCTGGTCCGTCCGCGACGGCAGCAAAGTCGAGTTCACCGACGGCACCACCCAGTCCTGCACCTGGTCCAACGGAGGCTACCTCAACGCCGGTCCCGCCCGCATCCCCTCCATCCACACCCATCTCCTCGACTACTGCCACGAGCTCGGCGTCCCCCTCGAAGTAGAAGTCAACGCCTCCCGCTCCGCACTCATGCAGGCCCCCGTCCTCAACGGCGGAGTCCCCGTCACCCAGCGCCAGGTCATCCACGATACCCGCGGTTACATCGCCGAACTCCTCTCCAAGGCCATCAATAAGCACACCCTCGACGAAGAGCTCTCTACCGAAGACGCCGCCTGCCTCCTCGACTTCCTCAGCGGCTTCGGCGACCTCAACGCCTCCGGCAAATACACCGGCACCACCCGCGCCGGCTTCACCACACCTCGCGGAGCAGGCCTCGCCAAGGAAGTCCTCAACCAACCCCTCAAGCTCAAGGAACTCCTGGCCGCCAACTTCGCCAAAGGCGAATTCTACGAGGAGCAGATCGACTGGCAGGCCACCATGTTCCAGCCCATAGGCGGCATGGACCGCATCCCCTACGGCTTCGCCCGCGCCCTCCCCGCCAGCATCCTTCACTACGATTGTCCCGTCACCGAAATCACCACCACACCTCGCGGTACCACCATCGCCTACACCAGATCCGGCACACCCCAGACCCTCACCGCCGACTTCTGCATCTGCACCATTCCCATCTCCGTCCTCGCCAAAACTAAAAATAACTTCTCCCCCGAAACCCAGAAGGCCTTCACCGGCATGCCCATGACCGCTCTCTACAAGATCGCCTGGGAATCCCCCCGCTTCTGGGAGAAGGACAACAACATCTACGGCGGCATCTCCTTCCTCAATCATCCCGTAGACATCGTCTGGTACCCCACGGACAAAATGTTCTCCCCTACCGGAGTCCTGGTCAGCGGCTTCAACCTCGAATTCGATGGCAGCGGCAAACCCACTCCCTTCGGCGCGCTCCCCTCGACTCAGGCCAAGCTCGACGCCGCCCGCGACGCCGTCGAAAAGCTCCACCCCGGCAAGTCTTCCCTCCTCACCAAGCCCATCTACATCAACTGGACAAAGACCCCCTACTCCCTCGGCTGCTTTGCCAACAACCACCTCGCCTCCAGCGACCCCGCCTACACCCAGCTCGAAAAGTCCCAGGGCAGCACCTACTTCGCCGGAGACTACATGTCCCACCTCGTCGGCTGGCAGGAAGGCGCACTCCTCTCCGCTCACCACGCTATCGAACGCATCGCCACCCAGATGAAAGGCTAACCAGCGTCAGGGCTGATTGCCGCCATTCCTCACACAGCGCCAATTCTCCACCGGTTCTGTATGATGAACCACAATTGTCCAGCGGGAACTCTCCCGTCCGGCAGTCAAGCCCTGACGCGGCCAGGCACCTGACTCTTCCTGGCTCAAAACGCTCTGTAACCCCCCGTACTCGCACGAGGAAAGTCGGTTTCGATTCCAATGAGCGTTCACCTTGTCAATCCCAGTGACAATGCATTTGGCACGGCTGTCATCACCCCTCGCTGGCTCTTCGTCCTTGCCGCCGCCACGCCACGCACCGCCGGCGACCCCATCCTCGTCGACGAGTCCATCGAGCAGATCGACCCCGCCTCCATCCAGCCCGGCGACATCGTAGGCATCAGCGTCCACACCGGCAACGCTCTCCGCGGCTACGAAGTAGGCCGCCTTGCCCACGAACGCGGCGCATTCGTCATCTATGGCGGCATCCACGCCACCCTCTTCCCCGAAGAAGCCTTCGAGCGCGGCCACGCCCACGCCGTCGTCAAAGGCGATGGCGATATCGCCTGGGGCCAGGTCGTCACCGACATTCTCTCCGGAGCAACCCTCCAGAAAATCTACGACGGCGGACGCATCGAGGGCTCCCAGTTCCTCGCCGCCCGCTGGGACCTCATGCCCCGCGACAAGTACATGTGGGCCTCCGTCCAGACCATCCGCGGCTGTCCCAAGCACTGCTCCTTCTGCTCCGTCTGGCGCACAGACGGGCAGAAGCCCCGCCAGCGTCAGTTCCAGTCCGTCATCGACGAGATCGTCAACCTCCGACGTATCGGCTTCCGCTTCATCGCCCTGGCCGACGACAACTTCTACCCTGTCACCCTCACCGACCTCCGCCTTGCCCGCGAACAAAACAATACCGCCAAACTCGAAGAGCTCACCGCCATCCGCAAGGAGCGCTTCCAGCTCATGGCCGAGCTCGCCAAGCTCCCCAGGGACATGGTCTTCTTCACCCAGATCACCATGGAGGCCGGCGAAGACGGAGAGTGCCTCGACGCCATGCGCAAGGCCAATATCAAGGGAGCCCTCGTCGGCGTCGAAGCCGTCACCCCCGAAGGCCTCAAGGCCGTCTTCAAAGACTTCAACTACTCCGGCGAAGCCCTCGCCCGTCAGCTCCAGACCTTCAAGCAGCACGGCGTCCATGTCCTCGGCTCCTTCATCTTCGGCCTCCCCACGGATAAGCCCTCCACCTTCGACGCCACTGTCGACATGGCCCTCAAGGCCGGCGTCACCTTCGCCCAGTTCGTCATGATGACGCCCTTCCCCGGCACCGTGGACTTCGCCCGATGGGAGAAGGAGCAATCCGTCGCTCCCACCCTCGTAGGCGATGTCCCCATCACCCGGTACTGGCTCATCCCCACCGCCACCCGCCCCAAGATGTTTACCCCGCACCCTACCATGTCCTCCGGCGAAATCAGCGAGCGCACCCAGAAGGTCTGGGACCGCTTCTACAACTGGTCCGCCATCTGGCAGCGCTCTGCCTGCACCCCAAACCTTCGCGCCCGCGTCGCCTTCATGTTCCTCTCCAAGCTCTATCGCCAGATGTACGCCGGCACCGGAATCTCCACCGACAGCGCGCGCCGCAAGAAGTCCAAATCCTGGGCACGTTGGACCGCCCGACAGTGCCGCAAACTCTTCCAGGCCGCACCCATGCCCGAACTCCAGTCCCCTATCTGGGAGCTCGAATTCGCCTCACCCGGCCGCCGCCCCGCCTTCCTCCCCAACTCACCCGCCCCGAGCCCTTTCACCATCACCAGCAACTAAACGCGAATCGAAATCCTCCGCCACATACACCCGAGTGCCACAA
>Ga0123336_10001764_pt1 | contig 19536 bp, 21 predicted proteins | sample SSSSmetaG_FD_96466 | JGI IMG/M metagenome (GOLD analysis project Ga0123336, IMG submission 96466) | Glacier valley bacterial and archeal communities from Borup Fiord, Nunavut, Canada, to study Microbial Dark Matter (Phase II) - ​SSSS metaG | ecosystem: Environmental > Aquatic > Freshwater > Ice... | reverse complement strand
TGTTCGCGCACGCGCCACCACGCTGTTCGCCAGCGCGGCCGTGGGCGAGGCGGAGACGGCAGAGACGATGCGCGACGCCCACACGCGCCACGGCCAGATCCTCGATCCGCACACCGCCATCGGTCTCGCGGCGGCGCGGCGGCTGGCCGATACGCTCCCGCCCGAAACCCCCATTGTCACGCTCGCGACCGCGCACGCCGCCAAATTCCCGAACGCGGTGCGCGCGGCGACGGGGGTTGCGCCCGCGCTCCCCGCGCGGCTGGCGCATCTCCTGACGGGGGAGGAGCGCTACACGGTGCTGCCCGCGAGCGAGGCGGCGGTGCGTGCGTATCTGGCGGGACTGGATTGCTGATCGGACCGTTTCCGGCTATGGAACCTTCCGTGATAGGCAGCGTGGACCGGTCGCCTTGGACATCCGAAGGGCGGAGCCTGTGGCACCGCCTTCGGGACCATCCGTTCGAAAATGCGTCGCTCGATCTGGATTTCACGCGGCGTCTCGCGCGCGACCGTGCGTGGACGTTGGCGTTCGCGCGCGCGGCGGTCGAGGAGTATCGCCGCTTCTGCTTTCTCGCGGTCGTGTCGCCTACGCCGGTCACGCCAAGCGAGGAGGTGGACGAGGTTTGGCACCAGCACCTCGTCTATTCGCGCGATTACTGGGATCTCTGGTGCGGTGTCGCGCTGGGGCGGGCGCTGCATCACGATCCCACACCCGGCGGGCGCGCGGCAGGTCAGACGTACCGCGCGCAATATGCCGCGACGCTGGCGCTGTACGAGCGCTATTTCGGTGCGCCGCCTTTGGCGCTCTGGCCCGCGACGCACCGGCGCTTCCGCGCGCCCCGCTTCCGCACGGTCGACCGCGAGCGAACGCTGACGATCCCGCGTGCTGCCTTCGCGCTGCGCCGCGTGCAAATCGCAATCGCGGCGGTTCTCGCGGTGGTGCCCGGCCCGGCGCGCGCGCAGACACTGAACCCGCTCGACTGGAGCGGGACGCCGTTCCTTTGGCTAATGCTTGTGCTGTCCGCCGCCGCGGTCGGGCTCGCGCTCCGCCGACGCAGATCGATCCGTGGCCGCAGCGGTACCGACTGGCGCGGGGGACCGCTCACCGCCATCGAGCTTGCCTTTCTGGCAGGCGGGCCGACGCGCGCCGCCGATACCGCCATTGTCGAACGGTTCGATGCGGGGGCCGACACGGACCCGGCGGACGGGCCGTCGATCGGCGATGTTGCACGTCTGCGAAGCTACCGCGAGCACGCCGATTGGCGACGCAACGCGCTATTGCGGCTCCAGCCCGTCCTGGCCGGTGTTCGCGCCTCGCTGATCGGGCGCGGTCTGCTGCCCGATGACGAGAGCTGCCATCGGCTGTGGTTTGCCGCCCTCCAAATCATTTCGCCCGTCATCCTTTTTGGTTTGGTGAAGGTTGTCGTCGGCGTCTCGCGTCACCGCCCCGTCGGCTTTCTGGTGATCCTGCTGCTCGTCCTGACCGCAGTGGGCATCGGCATCGCGTCAAAGCCCCGGAGGACGCTGCGCGGCGATGCTGCGCTCGCCGTTTCGAAGGAGCGGTCTGTCCGCGCCGCGCGCGCGCCGCTGCCCGGCGAACTCGCGCTCGCCTTCGCGCTCGGCGGAGCGGCGGTGCTCGTGGGCACGCCGGCGGAGGCATATGGCGCGGTGCTGCGCAAATTGGCGATTGGTGGCGACGGCGGCGGCAGCGTGGACGGCGGGTGCGGTGGCGGGGGTAGTGGTGGATGCGGCGGCGGCGGTTGCGGCGGGTGCAGCGGGTGATCGCGGCGGCGTTTCGTCTTGCTCAGGTCCGGCGTGCCGCCTAGGTCCGGCGATCAAACGTCGAACGGATTATCGTTGCAGCATTCCACCCTCGCCAACGGCCTCACCGTCGTCACCGTGCCGCTGCCAGGCATCGAGACTGTCGCGGTGGGCCTCCACTTCGATAGCGGCTCGCGCCACGAGCCGGACGCGCTGAACGGCGTGGCGCACATGGTCGAACATATGGTGTTCAAGGGCACGCACACGCGTTCGGCGCGGCGGATTGCCGAGGAGATCGAAGATGTGGGCGGCTCGCTCAACGCCTACACATCGCGCGATACAACGGTGTTTCACGGTCGCGTGCTGAAGGACGACGTGCCGCTTGCAGTCGGGATGATCGCCGATCTGGCGACGTGCGCGGTGCTCGATCCGGGCGAGCTTGAAAAAGAGCGGCAGGTCGTGTTGCAGGAACTCGGCGAGGCAACCGATACGCCCGACGATATCATCCACGATCACCTGCAACTCGCGGCCTATGAGGGGCAGGCCATCGGGCGCTCGATCCTGGGCACTGCGGCGAGCATCGGCGCGCTGGACGCAGAGGATTGTCGCGCGTGGATCGCGGCGCACTTCACGGGCGGGCGCGCGGTGCTGTGCGCGGCGGGCGCGGTCGAGCATGGCGCGGTTTTGGAACTGGCCGAACGCCACCTGGGCGCGCTGCCTGCGGGCGAACGCGCCGGGCCGTCATCGCCACGGTTCACGAGCGCCACGCACACCGATCGCCGCAAGTTCGAGCAGGCGCATCTTGCGCTCGGCTGGGAAGGCCCGTCGGTGACCCATCCCGATCAGACCGCGATGCAATTGTTCACCAGCGCAGCCGGGGGCGGAATGTCGAGCCGCCTGTTCCAGGAACTGCGCGAGGAGCGCGGGCTGGCTTACTCGGTCTGGGCGAACCACACGCCCTTCAACGATACGGGGCTGTTCACTGTTTATCTCGCCTGCGCGCCCAAGGAGGCGGCAGGGGCGGAGGAGCTGACGCGCCAGGTGCTCGCGGACGCCGCCGTCGGGCTGGACGAGGCCGAACTGGCGCGCGCGCGCGCGCAGTTGAAGGCGGGGCTGTTGATGAGCCTCGAGGGTGCGGGCGGCTGGGCGGATTATGCCGCGCGCCAGTGGATGACGCGCGGGCGGATCGCCGCTCCGCAGGAGATCGTCGCGCGCATCGACGCGTGCGAGGTGGAGCAGGTGCGCGCAGCGGCGGCAGCGATGCTGGCGAAGCCGCCCGCCCGCGCGACCGTAGGCGCTCGGCGCGCGGGCTGACGTCGGGTGGACACGCCCGCGCAGCTTGATACGCTCACAACCGCTGGGTGGGCGAGTTACGCGCTGCTCGATTCGGGTGGTGGTCGCAAGCTGGAGCGCTACGGCGCGCACCGACTGATCCGGCCCGAAGCGCAGGCGATGTGGCCGCCCGCCGCGCCCGACTGGCAGGCCGAGGGCGAGTTCACCGGCGGCTCGGACGAGGAGGGGGGCGGGCGCTGGACGCTCTCGCCCGATCTGCCGCACACGTGGCCGCTGAGCTACGGCCGCGCGCGCTTCCACGCGCAGCCCACGCCGTTTCGCCACCTTGCCTTCTTCCCCGATATGGCGCCGCAGTGGGACTGGATGCTCGCGAATACGCGGCCAGGCGACGAGGTGCTGAACCTGTTCGGCTATACCGGCGTCGCCTCGCTGTTGCTCGGCGCGGCGGGGGCGCGGGTGACGCATGTGGATGCGTCGAAAAAATCGGTCGAGGCGGCGCGCGCCAATCAGGCGCTCAGCGGGTTGCAGGACGCGCCGATCCGCTGGCTGATCGACGATGCGCGCGCGTTCGTCGCGCGCGAGGTGCGGCGCGGCAAGCGATACCGTGGCATCGTGCTCGATCCGCCCAAATTCGGCCGCGGACCCGACGGCGAGGTGTGGCATCTGGAAACCGGTCTTGCGCCGCTGATCGCGGATTGCGCCGCGCTGCTCGCGCCCGATGCGCGCTTTCTGGTGCTCACCGCCTACGCTATCCGGCTGGGCGCGCACGCGCTCGCCAGTCTGCTTGGCACATTGCTACCTCCCGGCCGCATCGCAGCGGGCGAGATGGCGATCCGGGAGGAGGCGCGCGGGCTGTTGTTGCCCACCGCCATTTTCGCGCGCTGGTCAGGCGCGGGTGCTGGCGCTATTCCCGGCGTGGCGGGGCCTGTAGCTCAAGGGTAGAGCTGGCCGCTCATAACGGCTTGGTTGCGGGTTCGAATCCTGCCGGGCCCACCACGCTCCGCCCGTCCGCCACGCAGCTTTTGCGGCGAGCAGCGCGTAACCGTCGCCGGATTGCAACAAACCCGCGCTATGCGGCGTTGCAGCAATTTGGAGTAACGTGCATGATTCCGATCGATCGCACAATCGGCTGGCTCGCGGCGAACCCCGAGGCGGTGATCCTCATCGCGCTCGTGCTGATCGCGGTGGTGGTGCTGAGCGCGCGGCGCAGCGAGGCGTAGGCCCTTACATCAACAGCCGTGCCAGCGGGTGCAGCAGGCCCAGGATCGAAAGCCCCCACACCAGCGTGCGCAAATAGGGCACGCCCGCTGCGTAAAGCGGGACGTAGGCGAGGCGCGCGCCCAGATACAGCCAGCAGCCGAGTTCGGTCGGGTGGTTCAGCCTGCCCGCTGCTGCGCACGCGAGGACGGCGGCGGCGAACAGCGGAAACGTCTCGAAGAAATTGGCCTGCGCACGCTCGAGGCGGCCGACCAGCGGCGTCTTGCGATCGGTGGGCGTGGTATCGCGCGCGCCGGTGTTCCAGCTCGCGCCATAGGCGCGGGTGCGCACGAACGCGGTCAGCAGGATCTGCGCGAGGCCGAGCAGGACGGCATAGCCGAGGATTTTGAGTTCGATGGCGACGATGACCGGTCTCCCATTGGCGGCACGCGCGCACATGCCTAATGTGCCTTGAACGATTCGAACAGGAAGAAACCCCCGATGCGTACCCCCGCCCTTGCCCGCTGCGCGCTCCTTTGCGCGCTGTTGCTTGCCGCCGCCCCCGCTGACGCACTCAATCCGCAGCCGTTGCCGCCGGTGAGCGCTGCGCTGCACGCGGCGGTGGACGCGCCCGCGCGCAGTGCTGCGAACCGGGCGCGCGATGCGTATCGGCATCCGGCAGAAACGCTGGCGTTCTTTGGCGTGAAGCCGGGGCAGACGGTTGTGGAGATCTGGCCCGGTGGCGGCTATTTCACCGAAATCCTCGCCCCCGCAATCGGGCCGAAGGGACGACTTTACGCCGCCGTGGGCCTGCCCGAAGATGAGGGCAAGATGGGGGCCGCAATCGCCAAGGCGAAGGCCAAATATGCCGCGACCCCGGCCTACGCCAACGTGCGCGTGACCGCGATGGGCAAAGGGCATTTCGACATCGCGCCGCCAGGCAGCGTGGACCGCGTGCTGACCTTCCGCAACGTTCATAACTGGATGGGCGACGGTTTCGCGCCCGATGCGTTCAAGGCGTTCTATCGCGCGCTCAAGCCCGGCGGCATGCTCGGGCTGGAGGAGCATCGGCTGCCCGAGGATCGCACGACCGATCTGGACGGATCGAAAGGCTATGTGAAGCAGTCCGCCGTGATCGCGATGGCGCGTGCGGCGGGGTTCGAACTGGCCGGCGCGAGCGAGATCAACGCCAATCCCAAGGACACAGCGGACTATCCCAAGGGCGTCTGGACGCTGCCGCCGACCTATGCGGAGGGCGACAAAGATCGCGCGCGTTATGCCGTGATCGGCGAGAGCGACCGGATGACGCTGCGGTTCGTGAAGCGGCGGTAGGCGGCGCACCCTTCGCCGTTCACGAAGGCTTTTTTTGGGTGCTACTCCGGCGGCACGTCCTCGTCGGGCTCACTTCGCAACGGGTGCGGGGTGGGGATCATGCCGCCGGGGTGCTGCTGGTGCGCGCGTTCCGTGTCGCGCGCGAGGCAGCCATATTCGCCGCTGGGGCCCACGGGCGAGTTGCACGGTGCCACGCCGGTGGTGCGTTCGACGAGCGCGTTGCGCTCGCGGCTCACGCTGAACTGGTGCGGATCACCGTCGTCGGGCGCGGTGGGGAGCGGCAGCCGCTGGCGTTCGGCCTCGCGGTTGCGGCCGTTGCCGCACACGATCACCTCGTCCGGGTGGCCCGGGCGGGTGCAGCGCGTGGGTGTCCGCAGCAGCGTGGCGAGTGCTGGATCGAGCGGGGTCGGGGCAGGCGCGGGGGTTGTCGCCACGGACGCGAGCAGCGCGGCCAACCCCAAAGGCCAGCCGAGCCGCACGACTACTTGCCCACCTTGCGGCGGTGCTTCTCCAGATCGAGGACGGTGTTGACCGTCCCCTCGGGCAGCAGGTTCAGCCGCCGCGCGACCTCCTGATAGGCCTCCACCTCACCGCCAAGATCGCGCCGGAAACGGTCCTTGTCCAGCTTCTCGTTGGTGCGCATGTCCCACAGGCGGCAGCCATCTGGGCTGATCTCGTCGGCGAGAATGATGCGGCTATAATCGTTTTCCCACAGGCGACCGAACTCCATCTTGAAGTCCACCAGCTTGATGCCGACGCCCGCGAAGACGCCGCTCAGGAAGTCGTTGATGCGGATCGCGAGGTCCGCGATGTCGTGCATCTCGTCCTGGTTCGCCCAGCCGAAGGCGGCGATATGCTCTTCGGTGCACATCGGATCGTTCAGGCTATCGTCCTTGTAGTAATATTCGAGGATCGAGCGGCTGAGCGGGGTGCCCTCCTCGATCCCGTAGCGCGTGGCCAGACTGCCCGCGACGACGTTCCTCACCACCACCTCGATCGGCACGATCTCCACCTGGCGCACGAGCTGCTCGCGCATGTTCAGCCGACGGATGAAGTGGTTGGGGATGCCGATGCCGGTCAGCATGGTGAACACATGTTCGCTGATCCGGTTGTTGAGCACGCCCTTGCCGCTGATCGTGCCCTTCTTCTGGTTGTTGAAGGCGGTGGCGTCGTCCTTGAAATACTGGATGATCGTGCCGGGCTCGGGGCCTTCGTACAGGATCTTGGCCTTGCCTTCGTAAATCTGGCGGCGGCGCATCGGCAGGGGCCTCCTTCGGGAGCGAAAACGGAGCTGCCGGGCGCGCGAGGCTGAACGATCCGGCGACCTCTTCACATAGGCGCGGGCGGCGGCGGCTGCAATCGTGGCGCGGGGTGCGAACGTGGGGCGAAGTTCACGAAGTTCACAACGAGGGCTGCGAGATCGCGAGAGCTTTTTCACGAATCCTGGCCACGCGCTCTTCGACCTCGGACGTGCCGGTTTCACGATTCAGAACCGGGGACGCAGAGTTGCCGGCCCCTTGTTCAAAGAGACTGGGCAAGCTCATCTTCAGCAGAAAGATGGACAAGCGCGAATCGTGAGTCACGCGCTCGCCCACGATTTCGCCCTTGTAGAAGACAGGATTGACCGTGCCATGGATCGCACGCTCCATCGCGCTATCGATAACCGCGCTGAGCGCAATCTCATGCGCATCGTCCCAGCGTTGCACAAAGGTTCTCGAAGCGCGCATCCGGAAGCGGTACGCCCCCGACGCGCTCATGCCGACCGCGAGCGCGGCCTTTTGAACACTGCCGCTTTGGGACAACAATTCGAGGAAGCGGAGCTGACGCTCGGGCGTCCAACCATCGCGGCGCGTTCTCATTGGAGTTTTGTAGCCTAATAGGCTCGCCTAGTCAAGGGTTGTGTATAGCGCCCGGGGATGCAGGATAGCGTGCTTCCCGCGGTGCCGTTGCAGGCGAAGGAACGGTAGCGGGGACAGGCGATCGTGGGCCGATCGCCGCGAGAGGCGCGGCAACCTGGACGGGTCGCAGCGTTCCGTGCGGCGGGGCGAGCGCGATCTGTGCGCTCGCGTCGGGGGCGGCTATGCCATAGCCGATGAACTGCTGGTCGATCTGCGGAGCGACCGCGCGTGCGGCGCGAAAATCGAGGCCGGCCGATTGCGCCTGCGACTTGCGCAGTTTCGCCAGCCCGCGCCCGTACAGCGAAGGGGCAAGCGTAGGGGCGAGTTTCAGCGCGGCATCATAATCCGCAATGGCGGCGTCCCAGTGGCCCGCGCGCAAATGCGCGAATCCGCGACTGTCGAGCACGGCGGGGTTGGCGGGACGCACCGCTAGCGCAGCATCGCAGTCCGCGACCGCGCTTTCGGCGTGAATGTTCCACGTCGCCTTGAGCCAGCAGCGGCTGTTGAGCACGCCCGGATCGCGCGGCGCGCGCGCGACCGCCGCATCGAGCACGCGCATCGCTTCGGGCCGCTTGCCCGCCAGCCCGAGCACCTCGGCGCGCATCGAGGCGACCTGCATGTCCGTCGGCGCGGCCGCCTCGGCACGGACCAGCGCGGCGTCGGCAACCGCGTAATCGTGCGCGGTGGCGGCGTCTGCGGCGGCGAGTTTGAGTGCCGGGACGAAGGCGGGGTTCAGCTTCAGCGCAGCTGCTACATCGGCGGCGCGCTTCGCCTTGTCCGGCCCCCAAGTGTATGCGCGGCCGACGAGTGCAATCGCGGCATCGGGCTTCGCGGCGAGGATCGCGTCATAGTCCGCGCGTGCATCGTCCGGGCGCTTGTCCACCATGCGCAACTCAGCGCGCAGCATACGGGTTTCGAGCGACTGCGGGTTGGTGGCGAGGATGCGGTCCGCGTCCGCGAGCGCATCGGCGCGGCGCCCGGCCATTGCGAGCACGCGCGGTTTGAGTTCGCGCGCGCGGGCGAGGCCGGAATCGATCGCCAGCGCAGCATCGAGATCGGCAATCGCATCGGCGTAGCGGCCCATGTCCGCGCGGATGCCGCCGCGCCACAGCAGCGCGGGCGCATCGCGCGGCGCGAGCTGGAGCGCGATCGACAAATGATCGTTTGCGTCCGACAGGCGGTGCTGGCGCATCGCCACGTTCGCGCGCGCCTTCCATGCGTAGGCGCGCTTGGGATCGAGCGCGATGGCGCGCTGCGCCTCCGCGTCCGCGCGCGGATCGTCCTTGTGGGACCATGCCATCGCGCGGATCGCGTGCGCGCCCGCGCTATCGGGATTGAGCTTGAGCGCGGCTTCGAGATCCACCAGCGCGGCGTCCACCTTGCCGTGATCGAAGAGCGTGGCCGCGCGGGTCAGATACCCCTCTGCGTCGGTGGGCTTGGCCTTTTGCAGTACCGCCATTTCGGCCTCGGTGCGCTGGTAATCGGTGGGCAGGCGGAGGAAGACGCCGACCTCGGCCAGCTCGGAAAGCTGCGTCTTGACCGTCTCGGCGGTTTCGCCCGGGAACTCGGGGGCGAGCGCACGCGTGCTGGCCACCATCGTCAATTTGTTGCCGTCGAGCTTCACATCGCGGTGAAATCTGTATGCCCCGCCCACCGTCTGATCGACGTTGCCGCCCTGCAGCGCGAAGCCGCGACCGCCGCCCGGCAGCAGGATCGTCTCGCGCCGCTCTTTCCAGTCGGGAAAGCCGACCGAATAGGGCGCGGTCTTGTTCAGCATGTCGTCGCGCGTGATATCGATCTTGAAGCCTACCCGTGCGCCATCGAGTTCGTACCAGCGCGTGCCGCTCTCCTTCGTCCAGTTCATCTTCGCGGTGCCGGTGAGCTTGAGCACGAACGCTCCGTCCGGGCCATCGCCGATTCCGACTGTTGCAGGCGCGATGAAATCGAACGTCCCGCGCCACAGCTTGCGCAATTCGCGGTCCCGGTCGCCGGGCGTGAGTTCGGTCAGCTTGAGCCGCATCTCGGTCGCGGCCTCGCCCTCGAAGCGCATTTCGGCTTTGGCGGCAGCCGGAACATCGACGCCGCCGGTCGCGTCCAGATCGAGCGCGATCGTCTCCTCGGGCTTCTCGAGCGGCGGCGGGGCGAGATCGACGAGGCCGCTGCCGTCGGCGGTCACCGGAAGCGCGTGGACGTAGAAGGGCGCGCGCAACCGGTCGAGATCGCGGTCCCCCAGTCGCGTCCCGTCGAGCCAGTAGGTCCGCCCCGCGACCTTGGCCTGCACCATGACATGATCGAACGCACCCATCGCGGGCAGGCGCGTGGGCAGCCAGTCGCCGGATTGCGTGTTGACGAGCACCGGGCGCGCCTCGATTCCCAGCCCCTTGAGGAGCGACACGAGCAGCACGGTCTTGCCCTTGCAATCACCGAAGCGCCGCGACCAGGTGAGTTCGGCGGGCGCGGGCACATAGCCGCCGTCCGCCATGCCGAGGAACAGGTAGCGCACCTGATCCTCCACCAGCCGAAGTGCGGCGAGCGTGCGCGCCTTGGGCGTGGGGTTCGCCGCCGCAATGCGCGCGATCTCGGCGGCGAGCGGCCCGCCGGGCTTGATCGCGGCTGCGCTGGCGTAGAGCGGGTGGGCGAGGCGCGAGAGCTCCCCCCAGCTCGCAAAATCGCTGACCTCCATCGCGTTGACTGCGAGGAAGCGCGGCGGCGCGCCCTTGGGGCCGCGCAGCGTGGTGACGTTCGTGAGATCGGCCACGAGGTCCCGCTGGTTGCCGCTGGCAAGGAGTTTGGGCTGCACCACGCCGGGCACCGCCTGCCAGCGCAGCGGCTTCTCCGCGCTCCACAGCGCCCGCACACGCGCGCGGCCGATCGGCACGCCATCGGGAGTGCCGAGAATGTCTTCGGAGTGGCCGCCCAGCGCCGGATCCCGGCGCACGCGGGTGAATGCGAGATCGATCGTATCGCCCACCCGCACATCCTCGGGCTGGAGCGTCGCGGTCAGCCGCCCGTCGAGCGTGGCGCGTTCGAGGTTGGTCTCGCGGCGCACGACGGTGATCTTCGACCCGTCGCCCAGAAGATCGGTCGGCTTGCCGTCGCGCCAGATGCGGAAGCGGTGGATGGTGAGCGATTCCAGATCGGGATCCCACACGATGTTGAGCGCGGCGTCGTCGAGCCCCTGCGGCGTGCCGATCCTGTAGGCGGACGCGAAGTAATTGGCATTGCCCTCGCGCGTCAGATGCGCCTGCTGGTCCGAGAGCAGGATAACGATCGAGCCGCCTTCGCCCTCGGGCGGTGCGGGGGGGATCGGTGCGGGCAGCACCCACGCGGGCGCGGGGGCGACGAGCGGGCGTTCGGCGCGCGTGGGGGCGGGTGCGACGATCGGCTTTGGTCCGGGCGCAGTGGCGATGGCGAGCGCGGGGGCGCTCGCGCCGAGCGCGAGCAGAATGACGATCGCGCGTGTCATGGCGGTGTGTTCCCTCAAGTCCCGGATGCGATCCTAGCGGGGTGTCGGGGGGTGCTCAATCGGGTGCGAGCGGGGGTGGGCGCGTCGATTGAACCCATCCACGGGGACGCATATAGCAGCCGCGACGACCGGGAGTTTCCATGACCAGCTTCAACGAGCGCGAGCGTAGTTTCGAGGCGCAGTTTGCGCGCGATGCGGAACTTCAGTTCCGCGTGATGGCGCGGCGCGACAAGCTGCTCGGCCTGTGGGCGGCGGAGAAGCGCGCGATGGGCGCGGCCGACGCGGACGCTTACGCCAAATCGGTGGTGCAGGAGGATTTCAAGCACCCCGGTGACGAGGATGTGGTGCACAAGGTCGCCGCCGATCTCGCGGCACTGGATGTGAGCGAGCATGAGGTGCGCCAGGAGCTTGCGCGCTGCGCAGTCGAAGCGCGGCGGCTGGTCATGGAAGCGCTCTGATGGCGATGGCAGCCGCCGAGATCGAGGCGCTTATCCGGGCCGCGCTGCCCGATGCGGTGGTGACGATCGACGATCTGGCGGGCGACGGCGATCATTATTCCGCGCGGGTGGTGTCGGCGGCGTTCGCGGGCGTGTCGCGCGTGCGGCAGCATCAGATGGTTTATGATGCGCTCGGCGGCCGCATGGGCGGCGCGCTCCACGCCTTGGCGCTGACGACGGCTGCGCCTAAGTAAGCGTTTATGGATACCAACGCCCGCATCGCCGCCCTTCTCGCCGAGCATCCCGTGGTGCTGTTCATGAAGGGCACGCAATATTTCCCGCAGTGCGGGTTTTCAGCACGCGCGATCTCGATCCTCGAACATTTCGGCATCGAGCCGCACACGGTCGATGTGCTCGCCGATCCCGAAATCCGCGCGGGCATCAAGAGCTATTCGAACTGGCCCACGATCCCGCAGCTTTATGTAAAGGGCGAGCTTGTCGGCGGGTCGGATATCCTCATGGAGATGGTGGACAGCGGCGAGCTCGCGCAATTGTTCGCCGAGAAGCTGGGCCACCCCGCGCCCGCAGACGCCTGACCGCGCGCGCTGGTGCAGCGCGCGCAAGCGGCCTAGGCTCGCGGGCATGGCCCGATTGAGCATCGACAGCATCGCCCGCGAAACGGCAAACGAAGTGCGCGCGCATTTCACCGCCTTTGCCACGCTGACGGCCGCGTTCGTATTCCTGCCCGGGCTGATCTTCGCCCTCGCGGTGCCGCCTTCGATGCGCGATTTCCATATGCCCGCACCCGGCACGATGCCCACGCTGCCCGGCTGGTTCTGGGCGGCGGCGCTGGCAGCGATCTTGCTGCAATCGCTCGTCACGCTCACTATCGCCGCAATCGCGGGCGATCCCGCGCGTCCGGGCCACGAAACCGTCGGCGCAACACTCGCGCGGATGCTGCCCGCGCTGCTGCGCTATCTGGGCGCGCTGGTGGTGCTGTTCGTGGCATATCTGCTGCTCTTGATCCCCGTCACCCTGATCCTCGTGGCGGTGACCGTTGCGTTTGGCGCGGTCGGCGGCAAAGCCATTACGTCCAATCCCCAACTGTTCGTGGTCCTGCTTGCGCTGCTCCTGTTGCCTGCGCTGCTGTGGCTGGGCGCGCGGCTCTCCCCGATGGTGGGCGTCTTCGCTGCCGAGGGCAGCGGCCCGGTGTCGGGTATCCGCCGCGCGTGGAGGCTCAGCCGGGGTGCGGGCTGGCGCATCGCGCTGCTGATCGTGCTGACCTCGCTCGCTGCAATCCTCGTGGCGCTGGTCGCGTCGGGTATTACGGGCGCGATCGGATCGCTGGTGGCGCTGGGCGGTGCGATCGGCGCGGCGCGGCTGCTGGTCACCATTGCTTCGGGCGTTGCGAACGGGCTGCTGTTCATCCTGTTTTCCGCCGGGCTGGGCGTGATCTACCGTCAGCTCCGCGCCGCGCCCCCTTCTACCAGCTAGCGAGCGGCGGCAGGCTCATCAGGATCGCCTCGATATTGCCGCCGGTCTTCAACCCGAAGATCGTGCCGCGATCGTGGAGCAGGTTGAACTCGGCGTAGCGGCCCCGGTAGGCGAGTTGCGCTGCGCGGTCCGCATCGGAGGCGGGTGTGTGCATGCGGCGGCGGGCGATCGGCGGATAGGCTCGCAGGAATGTCTCGCCCACGGCGCGCGCCTGCGCGAAATCGGCGTCCCAGTCGCCGCTGTCTCGGTGATCGTAGAAAATCCCGCCCACGCCGCGCTCTACTCCGCGATGCGGCAGCCAGTAGTATCGCCGCGCTTCCTCGGCGTAGGCGGGATAGTCCGCGCCCATCGCCGTTTCGAGCGCGGCGTGGAACGCGGCCGTATCCTCCTCATAGGGTAGCGCGGGGTTCAGATCGGTGGTGCCGCCGAACCAGCCGCCGGTGGTCTCGAGGTAGCGCGTGTTCATGTGGACGGCGGGCACGTGCGGGTTGGCGGGGTGAACCACCAGGCTGATGCCCGTCGCGTAGAAGCCCGGCTGCTCGACCGAGGCACCGCGGATGCCGCCCGCGAACTCGGGCGCGAACGTGCCCTGCACGGTGGAGACGTTTACTCCGGCCTTCTCCAACACTTTGCCCCGCAGCAGGCTCATCACTCCGCCGCCGCCATCCGCGCCCGAAGGATCGGGGCGTACCCACGCTTTTACAGCGAATTCGGCGTCCGATCCTGCTTCGCGTTCGATGTGCAGGAATTCGGCACGGATGCGATCGCGCAACGCCTCGAACCATGCGCGCGCGGCGGCGCGGCGGTCGGCGGTGTCGGGGGTGGCAGCGGCGGTGTCAGTCAGGGAAGCCTCCGGTTTGGCGGAGCGCCTCGCCTAGCACCAGCGCGGCGGCGGTGACCAGATTGAGGCTGCGGGCCTCGCGGACCATGGGGATGCGGACGCGCAGCGCGGCGGCTTCGTGCAGCCACGCGGGCGCGCCCGCGCTCTCGCGGCCAAGGATCAGCAGGTCGTCGGGCGCGAACGCGGCCTGCGTATGCGGCACCGCGCCGCGCGTGGTGAGCAGGACGAGGCGGCCGAGGTGGGCGGTGCGGAAGGCGGTCCAGTCGGCGTGGAGCGTCCAGTCGGCAATCGCGGCATAGTCCATCGCTGCGCGCCTGAGGCTCGCGTCCGAAACGGGAAATCCGCATGGGCCGATCACGTCCACCGGCACGCCGAGGCATGCACCCAGCCGCAACGCCGCGCCCACGTTGGCGGCAATATCGGGCTGGAAGAGCGCCAACCTCAACTCCCCTCTCCCGCTTGCGGGGGAGGTGGCGCGCAGCGCCGGAGGGGGTGTCGCCACCCCGCCACCCCCTCCGCCCTTCGGGCACCTCCCCCGCTTTGCGGGAGGGGGAAGGACAGCAGCGGGGTCAGCACATCCAGCGCGGGCCACTCCGGCGAGCGCACCCCTTCGTGCTGCAAATAGGCGTGGCGCACGATCTCGGCCTGCTGCTCCAGCCCGTAATCCTCGAACCGCCGCCCCGGGCGCACGCGGTAGCCATAGCGCGCGAACGGCCACCGCACCCACGCGAGCGGGATGCCGCGCTGCCACTGCCACGCGTGCACGAGTTCGTGTACGAAGCGCCCGCGTATGCGCCAGTCCTCCGCGCTGTAATCGGGGCGGTAATCGTCGCCGCGCGGGTTGCAGTGCAGGCACCCAGCGGGCGTCATCATCGTTCCGCGCGGCTGAAACCATATCCATTTGGCATTGGCCACCCGCACCGCATCCGTGTCGAGCGCCGCCCCGAACACCGCGTGCGCAATCGCCCGCTCGCCGGGGGTCAGCGTGCGGCGGTTTAGATCGTGCGCGTGGCTGCGGCTTTGGATAGGCTCGGCCCTGTGCCGATCGAGCGGACCGGCGCGGTGACCGACAGGATGCGGCCGGACGCGAATTTGAACGTCAGCGGCAGAGATGTCACGCCCGGCTGCAGCCCGTAGATCATCAAATGTCGCCCGCGCTCGGCAAACACCACGCGCTTGCCCGCGGGCACCCCGACCGAAGCATCGGTGGACATGTGCATCATACCGCCCATCGCGGCATTCGAATGCAGCTCGATCGATTTCGCGCCCGCACTGCTGATGCCCGTCAGCGTGTCCGCCTTCGCGCCGCCCACCAGCACCAGATACCCCGCCGCCGGATGCCCCGGGATCGGCACCGAACTCACCCACGCCTGTTCGATACGCACACCGGTATCCGCCTGCGCCGACCGTGCGACGCCGCCCGACACGATCGCGGCGAGCAGCGAAAGCAGCGCCAGCGCGAGCGCGGCCCAGCCGAAACGACGGTTCGCGCGCGCCGATGTATTTGCGATGTGATCCATTACACAAAACTAGGAAGGCGGCGCGGCGCGGTCCAGCGTTGCTGCGGTCGCAGGAACGAGACGCCGCAGCCTCGCCACACTGCGCGACATTCTTGCAGCCGTGCCCGCGTCTCCCATATCGGGGAGCAGATGAACGGCGGGCGCATCGGTGCCCCGCCGCCAACCCCGCGTGACAGAGGTGAATTTATAATGGCGAAGGTGATCGGGATCGATCTTGGGACGACGAACAGCTGCGTTGCCGTGATGGAGGGCAGCACGCCCAAGGTGATCGAGAATGCGGAGGGCGCGCGCACCACGCCGTCGCAGGTGGCGTTCGCCAAGGACAAGGAACGGCTGATCGGCCAGCCCGCCAAGCGCCAGGCGGTGACCAATCCCGAGAATACGATCTTCGCAGTCAAGCGCCTGATCGGCCGCCGCTTCGACGATCCGATGACGCAGAAGGACATGGGGCTCGTCCCCTACAAGATCACGCGCGGCCCCAACGGCGATGCGTGGGTGAGCGCGGGCGGGCAGGATTACTCGCCTTCGCAGATCAGCGCCTTCATCCTCCAGAAGATGAAGGAAACCGCCGAGGCGTATCTGGGCGAAAAGGTCACGCAGGCGGTCATCACCGTCCCCGCCTACTTCAACGACGCGCAGCGCCAGGCGACAAAGGACGCGGGCCAGATCGCGGGCTTGGAAGTTCTGCGCATCATCAACGAGCCCACCGCCGCTGCTTTGGCGTACGGGTTGGACAAGAACACCAACAAGACGATCGCGGTCTACGATCTGGGCGGCGGCACCTTCGACGTTTCGATCCTCGAAATCGGCGACGGCGTGTTCGAGGTGAAGTCGACCAACGGCGACACCTTCCTGGGCGGCGAGGATTTCGACGCCAAGATCGTCGAGTGGCTCGCGGACGGGTTCAAGAAGGACCAGGGCATTGATCTGCGCGGCGACCGGCTCGCGTTGCAGCGCCTCAAGGAGGGTGCCGAGCGCGCCAAGATCGAACTGTCCGCCGCCGCCTCGACCGAGATCAACCTCCCCTTCATCACCGCGGACGCGACCGGACCCAAGCATCTTGTGGTCACGCTCACCCGCGCGAAGCTCGAGGAACTGGTCCACGATCTGATCGATCGCACGCGAGGGCCGTGCCAGAAGGCCTTGGACGATGCCGGGCTGAAACCTTCGGACATCGCTGAGGTGGTGCTGGTCGGCGGGCAGACGCGCATGCCGCGCGTGCGCGAGTTCGTGAAGGAGGTCTTCGGCAAGGAAGGCCACACCGGCGTCAACCCCGACGAGGTCGTCGCGATTGGTGCCGCGATCCAGGCGGGCGTGCTCCAGGGCGACGTCAAGGACGTGCTGCTTTTGGACGTGACGCCGCTGTCGCTCGGCATCGAGACACTGGGCGGCGTGTTCACGCGCATGATCGATCGCAACACCACGATCCCCACCAAGAAGGCGCAGACCTATTCGACTGCGGACGACAATCAGAACGCGGTGACGATCAGCGTCTTCCAGGGCGAGCGCGAGATGGCGCGCGATAACAAATCGCTCGGCCAGTTCAATCTGGAGGGCATCCCGCCCGCACCGCGCGGTGTGCCGCAGATCGAGGTGACGTTCGATATCGACGCGAACGGCATCGTCAACGTCAGCGCCAAGGACAAGGGCACCGGCAAGGAGCAGCAGATCCGCATCCAGGCGTCGGGCGGGCTCAGCGATGACGACATCAAGCGCATGGTGCGCGAGGCCGAACAATTCGCGGGCGAAGACAAGAAGCGCCGCGAACTCGTCGAGGCGCGCAACGGTGCCGAGGGTCTGATCCACAGCGTCGAGCGCCAGCTCGCCGAGCACGCGGACAAGGTGCCCGCCGATGTCAAAACCGCGATCGAGACCGCCCTCGCCGATGCGAAGGCCGCGACCGCCAAAGAGGATGTGGCGGACATCCAGGCCAAGACCGCGACGCTGAGCACGAGCGCGCAACGTTTGGGCGAAGCGATCTACGCCGCGCAGAGCGCGCCGGGAGCCGAAGCGGCTGCCGCGCCGAAGGACGATGGCGTGGTGGACGCCGAGTTCAGCGAAGTGGACGAAACCAAGTAAGGGGCGATCCGGGGACAGGTCACCTATTTCGCCCCGTCCGGATGCCCGGTCGGCGGCTCCTGCCCGGGGGAAATAGGTGACCTTTCCCCGGATTGCCGTCCCGGGGGGACAAAGCAGGATCATGGCCACAATCGAAACATCCTTCTATGACGTCCTCGGCATCGCGCGCGATGCCGATGGTGCCACGATCAAGACCGCCTACCGGCGCGCGGCCATGGACTGCCACCCGGACCGCAACGGCGGCTGCACCGATGCCGCCGAGCGCTTCAAGGCGCTCAACGAAGCGCATGACGTGCTCAAGGATCCGCAGAAGCGCGCTGCCTACGACAGGTTCGGCAAAGCAGCGTTCCAGAATGGCGGCGGCCCGGGCGCGCAGGCCGACATGGGCGGCTTCAGCGACATTTTCGAGAATATCTTCGGCGATTTCATGGGCGGTCGCCAGCAGCAACGCGGTGGCCGCACGATCCACCGCGGCCAGGATTTGCGCTACGATCTGGAGATGACGCTCCAGGAGGCGTTCGCGGGCAAGGAGGCCAAGATCGAGGTCTCGGTTTCCGCCGCGTGCGAGCCCTGCGCGGGTTCGGGCGCAAGCCCGGGCACGAGCGCCAAGACCTGCACCACCTGCGGCGGGCGCGGCCAGGTGCGCGCGCAACAGGGCTTCTTCGTGGTGGAGCGCGCGTGCCCCACCTGCCACGGCGCTGGGCAGACGATCGCCGATCCGTGCAAGGTGTGCCGGGGCATCGGGCGCGTGGAGCGCGACAAGTCGCTCGACGTCACCATTCCGCGCGGCGTGGACGACGGCACGCGCATCCGTCTGGCGGGCGAGGGCGAAGCGGGCCTGCGCGGCGGACCGGCGGGCGATCTTTATCTGTTCGTCCACCTGAAACCGCATGCCGTCTTCAAGCGCGACGGGACCACGTTGTTCGCCGAGGTGCCGCTCGCCTTCACCACAGCGGCGCTGGGCGGCACACTCGACGTGCCCTGTCTCGACGGGGAAGACGCAAGCATCAAAATCCCCGGCGGCACGCAACCCGGCAAGCAGTTCCGCGTGCGCGGCAAGGGCATGCCCTCGCTTCAGGGCGGCGGAATGGGCGATCTGGTGGTGCAGGTGGAGGTCGAAACCCCGGTCAAGCTATCGAAGCGCCAGCGCGAACTGCTCGAAGCCTTCCACGAGACCGAACAGGAGAGCGCGTTTCCCAAGAGCACGGGCTTCTTCGCCCGCCTGAAGGGCCTGCTGGACTGAGAGGCGATTGCCGGTCGGCTCGATGCAATCGCGATCCACGCGCGTGCGGACCCCCTCCGCCCTTCAGGCACCTCCCCCAGAGGGGGAGGAGGGTGTCTCTTCTCCCCCTCTGGGGGAGATGGCGCGCGAAGCGCGACGGAGGGGGCCGGGCCGCGCCCAATCCGGACCGGCCGGATCGAACCCTACCGGTTGTGCCGCAGAACCGCGTCGCACACCCTGTCCGTGCCCGCGCCCTTGCCGAGCAGATAGCCTGCGCCAGCGCCCGCGCCCGCGCCGAGCAGTGCGGAGCCTAGGTTGCCGCCGCCCACCGCACCCAGCACGCCGCCTGCCGTTGCACCGCCCGCCAGCCCCTTGTTGCCGCCACGCTTGCGCGCGCGCAGGCAGCGCGCGACTTCGGCACGGTCGCGCGGACGCGCACGTTCCACCCGCGCGCGGTCGTTCGCGCTGAGCTGGATCGCGGACGCGGGTTCGGCGGCAATGCCCAGACCGAAGGCGGCGAGGACGAGAGCATGGACGATGCGCATTGAGAGTCTCCGTTGATCTCGCCGTAACGATAGCGTGCCAGCGGACGCGAGGCTACCAGCCCCGGAACGCCCACGCCCACATCAGCCGTCCGGGCACGAACGTTGCCAACCCCGCCACCAGCAATCCGCCGAAAAACAGTCCCCGCACCGTACCCGAATGCGCCGCGATGCGTCCCTGCACGGCCGCGCGGATCGCGAGAACGGAGGCCACCAGCACATAGGCGCTGAGGATGTGGATGAAGCTCAGCCGCCCGTCGTTCGAGATGCGGATACCGAACGACAGCGCCGCGCTCGCCAGCATCAGGCCGATCCACACGCGCCCGAGCAGCCGATGCACGCGCGTGCCCTTGGGGTTGAGCATCAGCCACATGCCGATCGGCACGGCGGGCAGGATCAGCGCGACATGCGCCCACACGATCCACGGCAGCCGCGCGGGCGCGGGCGGCGCGCCCAT
>Ga0123336_10001762_pt1 | contig 19544 bp, 19 predicted proteins | sample SSSSmetaG_FD_96466 | JGI IMG/M metagenome (GOLD analysis project Ga0123336, IMG submission 96466) | Glacier valley bacterial and archeal communities from Borup Fiord, Nunavut, Canada, to study Microbial Dark Matter (Phase II) - ​SSSS metaG | ecosystem: Environmental > Aquatic > Freshwater > Ice... | reverse complement strand
CGTCCTCGTCCTCGTTCTAACCGGCATCACTGCAACCACATACACCAACTCCGCCTCCGCCAACACCAAGCCCCAGGTCGCCCGCCTCAGCGCTCTCCCCATCCCCATGTGCCCCCCGGATGGCTCCACCGACTGCGGCATCACCAACGGCCGCTAGTAACACTCCAGTAATCGAAGCGGTAAGTTACTTTCAATAATGTGTTGAACGCGCACCCGGGATAGGCTAACCTAATGGAGCCGTCCCGGGGAGTGTCCATGATCCACATCGATATGCTGGATTTATTGACCTGTACAGAGCCAATTCTCTGTGTCATGGTCATCGCGTTGTTGTTTCGCATGAAGGCTGCAAAGAGCTATCCCTTCCTGGTAGCACTCCTTTTCACGCGACTCGCCTTTTCTGTCTTCTGCATTCCCCTGCTGTACTTCGCAGGCCGCGGAATCGATGGCAAGCTCGCGTACCGCATTTATTTCCCCGTCTATTGGGGTTCCTTTGCGGTTGAAGCGACCCTCTCTCTCTTCGTCATCTACAGCATCTACCGTCTCGCCATGCAGCCGCTCAAAGGGCTGCAAACGCTGGGAATGCTAGTCTTTCGTTGGGTTGCAGCCATCTCGGCGGCAGTCACCATCGGAGTCGCCATCCACCCTCACGACACCGGCATCAACTTCATCAAAGCTGTCGTCACCCAGCTTCAGCAGACCTCCAGCATCCTCACGCTTTGCCTGCTGCTCTTCGTCTGCTTCGCCATTCGTCCAATGGGACTCTCGTATCGCAGCCGCATCTTTGGCGTAAGCTTTGGGCTCGGTTTCCTAGCCACCGTAACCTTGGTGGACTCCGCATGGCTCGCCCACAGTGCCCGCATGTATTCAACTATCAACCTCGTCAACGGCATTGCCACCTGCCTCACCTTGATGATCTGGTCGGCTTACTTCGCACTGCCTGAGCCGAAAGCCCGCATCATCGTGCTCCCCACCACCTCACCCTTCCTGCGCTGGAACCAGATTTCGCTTGCCCTCGGCGATGAGCCTGGCTTCGTGGCTATCGCCGGCATCCCCCCGGAGATCTTCGCGCCCGCCGAGGTTGAGGTCATGCGTCGTGCCTCCGCCAAGATGGGACAGATCAACGCACCAAGACTCACCCCGTCCCTGGTCGCAACACAGCCCAACACGCTCTCTCGCACAGCCTAGCCCTACGCACTAATATTCAGGCCGAAGGCAATCCAAGCCCAGCACCACAAACAAGAAGGCCGTCCCACTCGGGGACGGCCTTCTTCCTGTCTTACTCGACAGGCTTATTCGCCTTCAGACTCAGAGCGCTTCCAGTTGATCAGGTCGCCCAGCGTCGTGGTGCTGCTGCTACCCGATGAGGAGGTGGAAGACGAACCCGAAGAACCCTTCGGCGACTTCTCACGCTCCTTGTAGCTTTCCACCTCGGCGCGGCTTGCCTCTTCGCCTACTGCGCGAATGCTCAGGCCGACCTTCTTCTCTTCCTGGTTCATCTTGACGATCTTGAACTCGTGCTCCGAGTCCACATCCATCGAGACGGCCTGGCCGGTCGCCGTATCCACTGCCTCGGAGACGTGGCATAGGCCTTCGACTCCTTCAGCAATCTCAACAAAGGCGCCAAACTGCGCGGTACGCAGAATCTTGCCCTTGATCACGTCGCCAACGCGGTGTTGGGCAAAGAACGTATCCCACACATCCGGCTGCAACTGCTTTACGCCCAGCGACAGGCGTCGGTTTTCAGGCTCAACGCCTAAAACAATCGCCCGAACCTTCTCGCCCTTCTTCAGGACCTCCGAAGGATGCTTGATGCGCTTCGTCCAGCTCAGGTTCGAAACGTGGACCAGTCCGTCGATACCGTCTTCGATCTCGATGAACGCGCCGAAGTCAGTCAGGTTCCGCACGCGGCCCTCGATGATCGCACCCGTCGGGTACTTGTCTTCGAGCTGCTCCCACGGATTGTCCTGCAGCTGCTTCATGCCCAGCGAGATGCGGCGGTCGTTCGGGTTCACGCTCAGGATGATCGTATCGACTTCATCGCCGGGCTTCACCATCTTCGACGGGTGCTTCATCCGCTTCGACCAGGTCATCTCCGAGACGTGAACCAGTCCCTCGATACCCTGCTCCAGCTCGACGCAGGCGCCATAGTCGGTAACAGAAAGAATGCGGCCGCGAACCTGTGCACCTAGCGGATACCGCTCGGTCGCATCCAGCCACGGATCAGGCGTCAGCTGCTTGAAGCCCAGCGAAACGCGCTGCTTGTCCTTATCGAACTTCAGCACTTTCACCTGAATCTCGTCGCCCACATTCACCAGGTCGCGGGGGTGCGTCAAACGGCCCCAGCTCATATCGGTGATGTGCAGCAAGCCATCCAGTCCGCCCATATCGACGAACGCACCGTAGTCGGTCAGGTTCTTGACGGTCCCCGTAAGAACGCTGCCTTCTTCAAGCGTCGCCAGCGTGACAGACTTCTTCGCGTTCTGGTCTTCCTCAAGCAGCTCTTTACGGCTGATGACCACATTGCCACGCTTCTTGTTCAGCTTGATGACGCGGACTTCAATCTCCGTGCCCACATAGCCGTCCAGGTTGCGCACCGGGCGGACTTCAACCTGCGAGCCCGGCAGGAATGCCTTGATGCCGATATCGACAGTCAGACCGCCCTTAACGCGGCCAAGAACCATGCCCTTTACCGGCGTCTTCGTGTTGGCAGCCTCTTCCAGCTTGTCCCATACCTTGTGACGCAGGGCCTTCTCGTAGCTTACGAGGTAGCCGCCCTCGTCCATCTCGCGCTCGACCACAACTTCAACCGAGTCGCCGGCGTTGAACTTCGACACGCCGTTGATGTCCAGCACTTGCTCCAGGGGAATCAACCCCTCGGACTTTAGACCAATATCGACCACGACATGCTTGTCGGTGACCTTCACCACGGTGCCGGTCACGACGGCCTCTTCGGCGGTCAGGTTCTGCGCAGCGGCCGATTCAGCCGCCTGCTCGCGGTCAAAGTTCGCCAGCGCCGCGGCAAAGTCGGCTGCGTCGTAATCCGGCTCATCGCCAGACTCGTCGCCAACGGTCTCTACGGATGCGGCAGTCACGGTTGCGACCGGGGTAGCTTCGGCGGGTGCCTCGGCCTGCGGTGCCGCAACAATCTCATGCTGGGTTGGGGTGGATTCGATAGACAGCTCGGTTGTTTCAGCTGTCGCTGGGTGCGCTGGGGTTTCCATCTCGGTGATCAGGGGTTTGCTCTCGTTATAGTCAGGATTATGGTCGTCTACCATGATTGATGCGGACTCCGGGATCCAAGAATTCGTTCCACCTCAAGCGGCACTTATTGCGAACCGCAATCACCCTCTCACATGGCTGACTGCACGGACCGTCCACATCTAAGCTTCGGCAGGGAGGAGAGAATCACTTCTTGCAGAGGAGCGGCTGCACTTGGGTCCCACACGCAGTGGCTCACTCCAAAGAATAGTGCTTACTCCCCCCGCCGTCAACCAAACATAGCAATTTTGACGCCACCTTCACGCTATCAACGCAATCTGCCCGAATACCGCACCAATCTGAACACCTCCCACCTAAAAAATGGCGATTCACCTAAACGCTATACTCCAATTCATGGATCGCCTCTGGACTCCCTGGCGCTACACCTACATCACCGACGCCATCCCCCAGCGCTTCAAAGGCGTACCCACCTCCCTCGAACCATGGCTCACCAACGAAGATCCCGCCGCTCCACCCTTTCCCGTTTCTCCCGTTCCCGTTTCTCCCTTTCCCGTTTCTCCCGTTCCCGTTTCTCCCGTTCCCGTTTCTCCCGTTCCCGTTTCTCCCTTTCCCGTTTCTCCCTTTCCCGCTAAACACTGCGTCTTCTGCAACATGTTCACCGCCGTCGATTACGCCATCGCCCGCGGCCTCTCCCCCCAGGATGCCGAGCAGGCAGCCCTCATCGTCCATCGCGGCGTTCACTGTTATATCTGCCTCAATCGCTTCCCCTACTCCACCGGCCACGTTCTCATCGTGCCCTATCATCATGTTGACTCCCTCGCCGCCCTCCCCCCCGCAGCCGCCTTGGAAGTCATTACCCTCGCCCAGCAGACTGAAACCGCTCTACGCCAGGTCTATCGCCCTGATGGCCTCAACTTCGGCCTCAATCTCGGCCAGGCCGCCGGTGCTGGCGTCGCCGACCACCTCCACCTTCACGCCCTTCCCCGCTGGTCCGGCGATGTTAACTTCATGACTTCCACCGCGGAAACTCGCGTGTTACCAGAAACGCTGGAGGTAACATGGAGGAGACTGAGAACGGCCCTTGTAGATCATGTTAATCTCTCTGCTTCCTAAGTAACCAATTCTCGGCCTATCCCATCGAATGTACATAAACCAACGGCATCGAAAGTCGCCGCATCGAGGGCATCATGGCATCTCTTCCCAAGCAAGTCCCCTCTACCGTCAGGACCATCGACTCTGCCACGCGTAACCCCATGGTTATGAAGGCTCCCGTCAATCGTCCATATCTCGTTCACCCGCAAATCGCACGCACCATGCAGGCAGACCGCCGCTTCTTGGCGCTCTTCCCGCACGAATCGGAAGACGCCCGCCTCACCGGCGATACACGCTCCCTGCACCGCCGCCTCCTGGCTCTCAATGTTAGCGGAACCATCCAGCGGACCAAGGCATACACAAACACACGCATCGCATAGCACTTAGAAGTCAGCAACACACGCGCACGCCAAAAGACCCCGCCAAAAGCGGGGCCTTTTTCATTCTGACAAAGTAACCTTACTGCGGCCGCTGCTCCGCCGAATTGCCATCCTCCGAACTCCGCGCAGCATTGCGATTCTGCGGAACCCGTGTCGCTTCAAAGCTCGTAATCTTCCAGCCCCGACCCGTCAGATACTGATAGACCCGCGTATAGCGATAAGTCCCCGTCATCGGCGAACCTTCATTCGTCCCTTCCACCTCGGCCAAAGACGTCACAATCGCAATCGTCCCCACCAGCTTCACCTTCCGCTCAACCAGGTCCAGCCGCTTCAACATCACCACCCGGTTGCGCAGCCGTTCCAGTTGCTGGGCCTTCGTATTCACCTGCCCGGTCATCGAGATGCCGATATAGTCGTCCGAAAGCAGCTTATCCATCGCCCCCACATCGCCTGCCAGTTGCGCCACCCGCCACTGTTCTTCCAGCGCTTCCACATCTTTCTTCGCGTCCCGCTTCTTCTCATGCCCCGGCTTGGGCACCGAAGCCACCGCACAAACGTGACTTCCGCTCGCCATCAAGGCAAGCAGCGTCAGCGCTAAAAGACGCAATCCAAACGCGGAATGGCGTTGATCCCTCATCTGCCCCGGATGTTAGTCCGCTTCCCCTGAAAGAGTCAAAGTTCTTTCGTGCTATCCATATGCACTAAGGCACACACCACCAAATGCACTAAAGGAGAAAGACCCGCAACGACCGCAAAAGTCGCGCCCTGCCCCCCCTTAGCACACAGCAACCAGCGTCTCGACCTGGCGTTCCTTCATCCGCTGATACAGCCCACCAATCGCATACTGGTGGAAGTGCGGCGTCGCACGATGTGCCTCCACCGCAGCCTCATCCACATACTGCTCATAGATCAGAACCGTATTCGCATCCCCATCCAGAAAGTGCGCTATGTAGTTCACACACCCAGGCTCCTCACGCGAAGGCCCCGTCAGCTCCCGCAGAATCTCCGCAATCGCATCATGATCTTCCGCATCAAATCGCATCCGCACTGTAAAACTAACCATCACAAACCTCCACCCAAATCACTGCCGGTTCTTAGCTGTCTTTAGCCGTCTTTCGCTGTTCCTGGCTGTTCTTAGCTGTCCTTAGTTACCGTTACCCGTCAAGCGCCGCTGCAAACGCCGGCATCATCATCGTCTGGTCGCGATCCGGTCCGGTCGAAACCATACCAATCTTCGCCCCGGTCTCCTTCTCCAAAAACAAAAGATAATCCTGCGCCAGCTTCGGCAGCTTATCGAACTCTGTCACGCCTTCCGTCTGGCTGTTCCAGCCCTTCAGCATCGTGTACACCGGCTCAATCGACTCCAGCCCGCGCACATCCGCAGGAATCGTATCCGTCAGCTTCCCATCAATCCTGTAATGCGTGCACACCGGAATCTCTTCCATCGTGTCCAGCACATCCATCTTCGTCACCACCAGCCACTCCGTGCCATTAATCATGTTGGAGTAGCGCAGCATCGGCAGGTCCATCCAGCCGCAGCGCCGCGGCCTTCCGGTCGAAGCACCATACTCCTGCCCCCGCGCCCGCAGCAGCTCGCCAGCCTGCCCCGTAATTTCCGTCGGAAAAGGCCCTTCGCCCACACGAGTCACATAAGCCTTGGTCACGCCGACTACCATGCCAATCGCCGTCGGCCCAACACCCGTCCCCGTCACCGCGCCACCCGCAGTCGCGGAGGACGACGTCACAAACGGATACGTACCATGGTCAATATCCAGCATCGCGCCCTGCGAGCCTTCAAACATCACAGCCTTACCCGCCTTCAACGCGTCATTCAGCATCACGGCCGTATCCGCCACATACGGAGCCACCTGGTCCGCGTACCGCGCATACTCTTCATAAATCTTCGTCGGATTCAGCGGTTCCGTCCCAAACAGAGCGTGCGCAATCGAGTTCTTCTCATGGCATGCATTCTGAATATGCGTCCGCAGCAGCGCCGGATTCAGCAAATCAATCACCCGCAGCCCATTCCGGTGCATCTTGTCCTCATACGCCGGCCCAATCCCGCGGCTCGTCGTCCCGATCTTCGTCCGCCCGGGTGCATTCTCCGCCGCCAGCTCAATCATCCGGTGATACGGCAGAATCACCTGCGCCCGGTTCGACACAAACAACTGCCCATCCACCGGTAGCCCGGCTTCCTTCAGCATCTTCACTTCATTCAGAAACGCCAGCGGATCCAGCACCACGCCGTTGCCAATAATCCCTACGCAACCCGGCCGCAGAACACCACAAGGAATCAGGTGCAGCACAAACTTCTTACCCTGGATGATGACCGTATGCCCGGCATTGTGCCCGCCAGCATACCGAGCCACCACCGCAAACTTCTCCGAAAGCACATCGACAATCTTGCCTTTGCCTTCATCACCCCACTGGGCACCCAGAATCACAGCTGACTTGCGCTGACTCGCCACGAATACGCTCCACCTTGTCTCTTGAGGTCTGTTGGAAGGAATACCCGCGCATCACAAAAGCGACCGCGATCCGTCCCCTCCATCATAACGTCTTCTGCCCAAACTGCATCCGAATCCGGCAATCACCCCCACTACTCATCTCATCGGGCAACCGAAAACAAAATAAAAATGAATGCAGAAGGCAACTCAAAGTACGCCTGATAATCTCGCCGATTTACTGTGCAACTCTTTTCACCGGAACACCGTCAAACGTGCTCGCGGCAAGGTAGAATTTGCTAAACACTGGTATATCAAGCTTTAGTTTACCCAGCATTTGCGGAAATGGAAATAAATTACCCACTTACTGTTGCAATTTCTTGCACATTTTTGGGAAATTGAAACTTTAATTGCAGGCAACCAAATACGATCTCATTCACGAGAAACGGTCTTTACCCCCTTTCAAACGCCGTCAAGTTTGGCCCTCAGGATGCATATCTCTGGACAGTAGAAATTTATCCCCATCCCCCGGAGTGCCACCCATGTTGAAGAAACTCATCGCCCTTCCTGTCGTCCTCTTTGCTTCGCTCTCCGTCGCTAACGCAACACCCATCGTCGCAGGCGGCATAGTCTCTACCCCGACGGTTCTCGCCTATGGTGGAACCCAGATCGGCTACTTCAACGCCTCTGTCAATCCCGGCACTTTCATGTCCAACTACACCGTTTCCGTGTATCAGGATCCGAACAACACCTACTGCTCTGGTTGCCTCGACTTCGTTTACACCGTTGCCAACGTTGGCTCGTCCGGTGTCATCGAACACATCACCGGTTACAGCTTCGGCTCCGTTCTGACTAACGTCGGATACACCTCTGTCGCCGAGGGCTTCGCACCCATGGCGATCACCCGCACCTCCGATGGCAACACCATCGACTTCAACTTCCTCGCCAGCGCCAACATCACCGCCAAAAACTTCAGCGACTTCCTCGTCGTTCAGACCAATGCCAAGGGCTTCGTCCCCGGACTCGTCTCCGTCCAGGATGGCAGCGCTGGTACCAACACAGGACTCGCTCCTGTTCCCGCAGGCTCGCAGGTCCCTGAGCCCTCCTCCATCTTCCTGCTCGGTTCTGGCCTCGTCGGCCTCGCCCAGGCTGCCAAGATGAAGTTCAAGGCCTAAGCATTCCGAGTACATTACACATTGGTTGAGAGCGTGCCTCCAGGCTCACTCAACCAAAAATGGGAGACGACACGCAATCGGTGTCGTCTCCCTCTTTTCTGCTTCGGCAAAACTCGGACTAGAACCTACTTCACCCACCCCAGTCCATCTGCCTTCTTCCCGGCGTCAATAATCTTCGCCACGCTCCACGTCTTCAGGTCAATCGCCGCCACCTGGTTCGCCGTCGGACACGACAGATACGCCATCGTCCCATCTGGCCGCACCAGCATCTCGCCATTCCCGGCCGGAACGTCAATCGTCTTCACCACCGCCATCGCCTTCAGATCCACCACCGCGACCTTCTTCTCGGCCGGCATCGATACCAGCAGCCATTTCCCGTCCGGGGTCACCGCCGTCCCATAGCCCATCCCCGGCAGCGCGACCGTCGTCTTCACCGTATTCGTCGCCGTATCAATCACCACCAGCTTCGGAGCTGTCTGGTCCGACGTAAACACCAGCTTATCGTCCACCGATAGCGCAATCCGCTGTATTGTCTTCGACACCGGAATTACCGTCACCGTCTTCCGCCCCACCATATCCAGCACCGACACCGTACCCGGCCCCACATTCGCCGTATACCCGCGCTTGCCATCCTTGCTGATCGCCAGCATGTGCGACTGCTCCTGCCCCGTCGGAATCGACCCCACAATCTTCCGCGTCTTCGGGTCAATCACCGTCACCGACTTATCCAGCTCCGTCGTCACATACAGCATCCCGCTCACAGGCTCATACAGCGGCTCATGCGGACGCACCTCGTGCCCAAAGTCAACCGTCGCCACCACCTTACGCGACGCCAGGTCAATTACAGCCATTGAGCTGCCATTCGAACCCGGCTTCCCAACCCCGGAATTCCCATAGATCGGCACAAACGCCGTCTTCCCATCCGGCATCGCGACCACTTCATGTCCGGTCACGCCGCCTACCGGAATCGTCGCAATCTCTTTCCCGGCCTTCGCATCGATCAGGCTCAACGTATGGTCACTCTGGTTCGCCACCAGCAACGTGCCCGTCTGCGCCATACCCACACCGCTGCCCATCGCAGCGCCCGCCATCAACAAACCCGCCAACATCGCCGTCTTTTTCATACCAAGCACAGTACAGAATCCCTGCATCCCCTCGCAACTGGCGCGCCTGATTCCAGGCAGTGCCACCGCTAAGGCCGCTTCAGCGCCTTCTCAATCCCCGTCAGAGCCAGCGGCCCCATAATCGCGTAGCCCTTCTCGTTCGGATGCACTCCATCCTTGCTGATTCCCGGCTTCATCGCGCCCGCTTCATCCGTCCCCGCCTCATTCAGCATCGAAGTGTAGTAGTCCACATACGTCGCCCCGGTACTGTCGCAATACTCCTGCAGCCAAGCATTCAATGCCTTGATCTTCGGAGCTGGCATCATTCCCTTCTTCCAGGGAAAGTCTCCAGCCGGCAGAATCGACGCCACCACCAGCTTGATCCCGTTCGCCTTCGCCATATCCCCCATCGCCTGGAAGTTATCCTGTGTCATCCCCGGTGTCATCGGCCCCGTATTCCCTGCCACATCATTCGTGCCCGCCAGAATCACCACCACCGTCGGCTTCAGATTCACCACATCCTGCCGAAACCGCACCACCATCTGCGCCGTCGTCTGCCCGCTGATTCCGCGATTCACAAACGGCTTCCCCGGGAAAAATGTCCCCGTATCCGGCCGCCGGCCCCACGCATCCGTAATCGAGTCTCCATAGAACACCACCCGCAGCTCGCCCTTCCCCACAGGAGCCAGTGCCGCATTCTCCGCCGCATACCGCCCCAGCTGCGGCCAGTCATTCAGCTTCGCCTGCATCGCCGCAATCTGCTTCTCCGCATCCATCGGAACAGCCACCGCAGGAGCAGCCTGCGCCGCACTACTATGCACAGCGCCCGACTGCGCCAAACCCGTCACACTCACCCAACCCAAAGCCGCAATTACCAAAACCCGCTCAAAACGCATCATCCAACCCTCCCGACAGCGACCCAAGTCTACCCGAACTTTATCTACGAAGATTTTCGTTGACATCTACGAACACCTTCGTATAAGGTCTCGAACATGAAGTCTTCCTCCCAGCCTCTTCCGAAACCCACCGACGTAGAACTCGAGCTCCTCTCCGTGCTCTGGGAGCTCGGCGAAGCCACCGTCCGCGACCTCTTCGACGCCGTCAACACCCGTCGTCCGCTCGGCTACACCTCCGTCCTCAAGGTCCTGCAGATCATGACCGAAAAAGGCCTCGTCCAGCGCACCGAAGCCGGCAAGGCCCACATCTACCGCGCCGCCGCCACCCAGCAGGAGACGCAAAGCCAGTTCCTCCAGGACCTCACCCTTCGCCTCTTCTCCGGCTCCGCCGCCCAGCTCGCCATGCATGCTCTCGCCATGCAACCCACCAGCACCGGCGAGCTCCAGGAGATTCGCAACCTCATCGACAGCAAGAAGCAGCCCGCCCAATCCTCCCTCAAGGAGAAAAAATGACGCCTCACATGCAGACCCTCGGCTGGACCCTCCTCCACTTCTTCTGGCAGGCCTCCGTCATCGCCGCCCTCTACAAGCTGGTCGATCTCGGCCTGTCTCATTCCACCAGCCACGTCCGCTATCTACTCTCGCTCACTGCGCTCCTCGCCATGTTCGCTGCGGCGACCGCCACCCTCTTCTACGAAGAGCACCGCATCCAGAGCGAGCCCGCCACCACCCTGGTCATGAACGACACCTTCGTCGCTCCGTACCTCCACCTCAATAGCACCGACACCACCACCGGTACCGCCGCGACTTCCGCCGCCCCCGCGAGCCTCAAGTCCAGGCTCCAAAGAAAAGTCGCCGCCATCCTCCCCGCTCCGGCCCTTCTCCTTAAAATTCTTGACGCTCTCTGGCTCGCTGGTGTCTTCGCCCTCACCCTCCGCACCATCGGTGGCTGGTGGCTCATCCAGCGCCTGCGCAACTCCGCCCTCCAGCCTGTCCCCGCGGAGCTCGCCGCTCGCTTCGCCCGCCTCGCCCGGCGTGTCGGCCTCAAACGCCCAGTAGACCTGCGCCTCTCCAAGAGCATCAACGGCCCTCTTGCCCTCGGCATGGTGCGTTCCCTCGTGCTGCTGCCTGTCGCCGCCCTCACGGCGCTCACGCCCGACCAGCTCGAAGCCGTCCTCGCTCACGAGCTCGCCCACATCCGCCGCGCCGACTATCTCTGGAACATCCTCCAGACCGTCGTCGAAACCCTCTTCTTCTTCCACCCCGCCGTCTGGTGGATCGGCGCCAACCTACGCCGTCAGCGCGAGCTCTGCTGCGACGATCTCGCCATCGCCTCCTGCGCCGACCCCGTCATCTACGCCACCGCACTGCTCCTCCTTGAAGAACAGAGAGCCCAACGCCCCCCAGCGCGTCTCCACCTCGCCCTAGCCCTGGACGGACATCAGCCCGTCTCCACCCTTCGCTCACGCATCGCCCGCATCCTCGGAGACCCCGCCATGTCCGACCGTAATCCCGCCCCTCGCAGCCTCGCTCCCTTTTCCCTCCTCGGCGTCTGCGCTGCCCTCTTCGTCTTCCTAGTCCCGCTGCCGCAGCTCTTCGCCAGCCTCCGTCCTCTGGCCCGCGTCCACGCTATCCAGTCCGCCGTAGCCGCCATCGCCAGCCCGGCTCCCGTGCCAGTCGCGCCGCCCGCACCAGTAGCTCTCGCCGCACTGGCCCCGCTGCCCCCTCCCACACCCGCCCCGGCACCTGCCCCGCTGGCACCCTTTCCCGAGCTCAACGTGGATGAGATTCGCGCTATTGCTCAGGCCGCAGCGCAAACCGCAGCCACCGCCTCAGCCACCGCCTCATCTGCGGCAAAGATCAACTACATCGACAGCATGAAGGCCGCCGGCTACGACGTCGACCGCGACAAGCTCATCGCCCTCAAGATCCAGGGCGTCACGCCTGAATTCGCCCAGTCCATCGCCCAATCCGGCCTCGGCAAGCCCACCGCAGACGAGCTCGTCGCCCTCAAAATCCACGGCGCCGACGCAGCCTACATCCAGCAGATGAAGGCATACGGCCTCGCCGCCTCCACCTACAAGGACATCATCTCCGACCGCATCTTCCGCATCACCCCGGAGTATCTCGCCCAGATGAAGGCCGCCGGATTCACCGACCTCTCCAACAAAAAGCTCCTCGACCTCCGCGTCCAAAACATCACGCCCGAGTATGTTCAGGAGATTCGCAAACAATTCCCCGGAGCCACCCCCGACGACGCCATCAAGTTCCGCATCTTCAACATCACCCCGGAATACCTCAGCCAGATGAAGGCCGCTGGCTTCACGGACCTCAACAACGGCAAGCTCGTCGAGCTCCGCGTCCAGAACGTCACCCCCGAATACGTCCAGGAAGTCCATAAGCAATTCCCCAACGCCACCTCCGAACAGATCATCAAGCTCCGCATCTTCGGCGTGGACTCCGCCTTCATCGCCGCCGCAAAATCCCACGGCTTCAACGACCTCACCGCGGAAAAACTCATCAAGCTCCGCATCTCCGGCATCCTCGACGACGAAGCACCCCGCACCGACCACCGCCGCGACGTCTCCCGCAACGAAAACCATACCCTGATCCGCAGCCTCACCATCACGCAGGGCAACAAGCTCAAAGAGAAGTCCAAAGAAACACCCAAAACCGAATAACCACGGTGCGGCACATTCGCCGTAATTTCCCCCACAATCCATCGCGTACCCCACCGGCTCCTGACGAGCTGGTCACCCAGTCTTTGTCTTTTTTAGGAGAAAACCATGCCGCCCACCCAGCTCCTCCTCGCCTCCTGCCTCCTCTTCGGCGTCTCCTCCCTCTACGCCGACGATGCCTTCCCCCCCATCCACGGCGACTGCACCGTCACCGTCTCCACCCAGTCAGACCGCCTCGAACTCCTCATCCAGTCCGACACCTGCACCACCCACAGCAGGCGCGACGGCGACACCGTCCGCACTAGATCCGAGGCCGGCCACCACTGCACCAGCAACATGCAGACCCAGATAGACGCCTTCTCCGGCTTCGTCCAGGCAGACCTCGGCCGCGAAGGCGCACACATCGACGCAGCCATCAACGCCGAGGCCGGCTCACTCGTCTGCTCCGGAACCATCCACGGCTTCAAACTCGCCGGCAATTTCACCTTCACCCCCAACGTCGCCTTCGCGGCACAACTCGTCAAGCTCGGCATCCTCGGCCTCGACTCCCAAACACTCGAGTCATACACCCTCTTCCACGTCGAACGCGCCTGGGTCCAGTCCCTCATCGAAGCAGGCGTACAAGGCCCCGACTTTCACACTCTGGACGCCAACAAGCTCCTCTCCCTCAAAATCTTCAAGGTCGACGCCCCCTTCGTCACCACCATGCGCGACCTCGGCTACCCCACTCCCAACGCCAACAAGCTCCTCTCCCTCAAGATCCACGGCGTCAACCCCAAAGAGGTCAGGCAGATCCGCGCCCTCGGCTACCAGCCCACCCTCGACCAGCTCATCCAGATGCGCATCTTCAAAGTCACACCCGACTTCATCTCCAGCATGAAGCAGCGCGGCTTCAAAGACCTCACCCTCGCCAAACTCGTCCAGATCCGCACCTTCAACCCCGCCCAGTAAACCCCGCCCAATAGCCCCCGCCCAATAGCCCCCGCCCAGTAAACCAGCCCGCACCACCCTGTTCACCCCTCCTCCATCCAATCCACGCTGCACTGTTGTAGCGTGGACTTAGGATGCAACCCGGAATCTCCACACACGTCTTCCTCCCGCAGCGCCTGCACCCCGGCCTGCTCGACGTCCTCCAGGCCGCCGGCGCCACCGTCATCGAAGTCTTCGCCGCCCGCCACCACTTCGACTACACCGACCGCGCCGCCGTCCGCGACCTCGCCCACTGGTTCCGCGATCACAACGTCGCCGCCACCCTCCACCAGCCCATCTACATCACCGACCGCGCCGACACCCAGTGGTCCCGCCACGTCGCCCCCAACCTCAACCTCATCGACCCCGAAAAATCCCGCCGCATCGCCGCTCAGGACGAGGTCAAGCGCGCCCTCGAGTCCGCCGAGCAGCTCCCCTTCACCGCCATCACTCTTCACCTCGGCGCCAAAGACGAGCCCTGGAACCTCCGGGCCCTCGAAAACTCCCTCACCGCCATCGAGCACCTCAAGGCCTTCGCACATCCCCTCGGCGTCAAGGTACTCCTCGAAAACATCCAGAACGAAGTCACCACCCCCGAACACCTCCTCGAGATCCTCCGCGTCGGTCGCTTCTCCACCGTGGGCATCACCCTCGACCTCGGCCACGCCCACCTCGCCGAAGCCGGCATAGAAGCCACCCTCGAACTCCTCCGCCCCCGCATCACTCAGCTCAACCTCCACGACAATCAGGGCCAGCGTGACCAGCACCTCTGGCCCGGCGACGGCACCATAGACCAGCCCAACGTCAACAGACTCCTCAACACCCTCCCCCCCAACACACCCGGTATCCTCGAAATCGACCACGACCTCAACGAAACCACAGACTCGCTGCGATCAAAGGCCTCCACCTTCTTCTCTAGCTATCAGCGGCTAACCGAGCGACTGCAAAGCATCTGACTCCTCACAACGACAAGCACAAAGCCTCCGCGCTCCACTTCCCGAAACATACCGCGCAGCAGCGGAGAGCCCCTCACCAAACCGCCGCTCCAGTTCAAATTCCTTCCGGTAACCTCCGCAAAAGCGTAAACTACTTCTTCAGAAATTAAAAGGAAAACTCCCGTGTTCAAACTCGCAATCTACGCCCAAATCGTCATAGCCTTCTCGGTTGCGTTCGTGTGGATAGTCCGTCTGCCCAACGTCGAAAAAGAATTCCGCGAGTACGGTCTTCCCGATCTCATCAGAAACACCGTCGGAGCTTCCAAACTCGTACTTTCCACTTTGCTGATTGTCGGCATCTGGTACTCCGCTCCCGTTCTGGTTTCCGCCCTCCTCATGGCCTTCCTGATGTTTTGCGCCCAAATATTTCACATCAGGGCCAAACACCCTTGGCAAAAATATGTGCCTTCGCTCGTGCTGCTTTTGCTTTCGCTCTTCGTCAGCGCCGTCTACTCCGGAAAGGTCGCTGCGTGAGCTTTCTAACCGCCCTCATCTGGGCCTCAAGCGTCCTCTTTCTCGTCTACGGAATCTTCTGTGTGGGTTCCACCTCCATGGTGGCTGACTTTCAACGCTTCGGCCTCAGCAACCTCAGGGTTCTCACCGGAGTTCTCGAGATCCTCGGCGGCATCGGCCTCATCGTCGGATTCAAATGGCGTCCCGCCCTCTGGATCTCCTCCGCCGGACTTTCGCTGCTCATGCTGATCGCTTTCGCTGTTCGCCTCAAAATGCGTGATGGCGTCATCCAGTCCACGCCATCCCTCGCCTTGATGTTCGTCAACCTGTATATCTTCATCCGTTCAATCCGCGCCTGAATCCCATCATTCAGGACACCACAGGACAACCCAGGCACCCCACCCTCGCGACAACATAGCGTCGCCCAGGTGGGCCTCGCCCCGAACAAGCAAACGACCCAGCTTCCCTCCCCGGCGTAAACTCAAAGTGATTCTTATGACCACAGAAACCAGCACCGCCCCCCTCGCCACCATCGCCTCCCTCTCCGCCCACGAAGGCCAGACCATCACACTCCGCGGCTGGCTCTACAATCTCCGCGCCTCCGGCAAGCTCCTCTTCCCCATCTTCCGCGACGGAACCGGCACCATCCAGGGCATCGTCCCCAAAGCCGCCGTCCCCGAAGAAGTCTTCGAGACCCTCAAAAATCTCACCCTCGAATCAAGCGTCATCGTCACCGGAAAAGTCCGCGCCGACTCCCGAGCTCCCTCCGGCTACGAGCTCGACGTCGAAGGCATTGAAGTCATCCAGAAAGTCCCCGTCGAAACCCCCTTCCCCATCCAGCTCAAAGAGGCCGGCGTCGACTTCCTCATGGAGCATCGCCACCTCTGGCTCCGCACCCCCCGCCAGTCCGCCATCCTCCGCGTCCGCGCCACCATCATGCGCGCCGCCGCCGAATACTTCGACACCAACGGCTTCACCCGCACCGATCCACCCATCTTGACGCCCAACGCGTGCGAAGGCACCTCAGAACTCTTCGAAATGGACTACTTCGACGACGGCAAAGCCTACCTCACTCAATCCGGCCAGCTCTACATCGAAGCCACCGCCCTCGCCCTGGGCAAGGTCTACAGCTTCGGCCCAACCTTCCGCGCCGAAAAATCCAAGACCCGCCGCCACCTCACAGAATTCTGGATGATCGAACCCGAAGTAGCCTTCCTCGAACTCGAAGGCCTCCTCAACCTCGCCGAAGGCTTCATCACCCACATCGTCACCCGCGTCCTCGAACACCACCGCACCGACCTCAAAGTCATCGGCAAAGACATCACCAAACTGGAAGCCGTCATAGCCCCCGACGCTCCCATAGCCCACGTCATCCTGAGCGAAGCGCAAAGCGCGGAGCCGAAGGACCCCGAAACCGCCAAACCCACCCCAACCGCTCAAAGCATTTCAACCACAGAACCAGGCACTCCAATTCCCGCCTCGACCACCTGGGCCGAAGCGGCACCCATCATACCCGCCTCCACCGCAACCGATCCAGTCACGTCCGGCGCCGCAGGCGCGTCTGCCGCACGCAGTGCTTTCCCCCGCCTAAGCTACGACGAAGCCCACGCCATGCTCGAAGCCGCCTACGCCGCTGGCAAGCTGGAAACCCCTCACAAATACGGCGACGACTTCGGCTCCCCCGACGAAACCTACATCTCCTCCCAGTTCTCCAAGCCCGTCATGATTCACCGCTACCCCGCCGCCTTCAAGGCCTTCTACATGCAGCCCGATCCAGCCGACCCCACCAAGGCCCTCTGCGTCGACGTCCTCGCCCCCGAGGGCTACGGCGAAATCATCGGCGGCTCCCAGCGCATCCACGACTACGACCTACTAAAATCCCGTATCGAGCAGCACAACCTACCCCTCGCCGCCTTCCAGTGGTACCTCGACCTCCGCAAATACGGCTCCGTCCCCCACTCCGGCTTCGGCATGGGAATCGAACGCGCCGTAGCCTGGATCTGCGGCCTCGACCACGTCCGCGAAACCATCCCCTTCGCCAGAACCCTCAACAGAATCTACCCATGAGAGGATTCGCCGACAAGAGCCCGCTCCAGTCGGCCTGAGTCTCCCTCACGTAATAACGTGACGCATCCGCGACATGGGACCAGCCCATGTCGCGGTATTGGAGGCTAAGGCTCAGGGCAGTACGACCACTTTTCCAACCATGCCTAAATTGTCGTGCAACGCACAAATGTAGTCGTACGTACCGGGCCTCACGAACGTGACACGAAAGACTGTGTAACCCGGAGAAGCCACCCGCACACCGGACTGGTCCTCCGGAGCCGCGCCGAAGATTCCCGAATGTGTGCTGTCCCCCACAAAGTGAAGCGTCGCATGTCCTCCGCCGTCCACATCAAGGCTCACATTGCTGGAGGGAGGCCCGGGATTCCTAGGTTCCACTCCAAACGTTACGGTATGCGGCAGGGCCGGGTCCAAATTCGTCCACTCGACCGTATCTCCTGCGTGGATCTCGATCTTCCCATTGAGGAAGCGCACAACTGAAAGCGACTGAAACCCCGCCGCAGTGGACGCCATTTCGCCGATGCCCGCAGCCACGCTGTGCTTGCCGGGGATCACGCGTGCGGAGACCTTATCATCCATATCGTGGTCATGGTCGTGGTGATCTTTGTCCTCATCCGAGTCCGAAAGGATGCTGTGTTGCTGCTGCGCTGCCTGCTTGCTGTAATAAGCCTGATCGTGCGGAAGAGCTGCATGCACACCGAGAACATGGATCACTCCGGTCATATGGGGGTGAACCAGACAGATCAGTTTGAAGTTACCCGTAACTGGGAACTTGACCGTGAAACTTTCCCCCTTGAGCAACGGAGGAGCGCTCACGCACGGCGACCCAGAGAAACTGACCCCGCTCGGCGAGTACCCGGGACAGCCGACCGTGAAATCCATAAATTTCTGACCAGCTACAAAGAATGAAACCGTATGAATGTCACCGCTGCCAGAAGTCCAGGTGACACTATCGCCCGCGTGAATCCACATTTCGTTTGGAAGAAACGCAATAGCCTGCTTGCTCATGTCCTTACTCTGAGCCCCTGCGGCTGCTTTCCAAATTTGCTGCGCCTCGACAGACCGCGGAAGAACTGCACTCGCCAACACCACGGACAACGCTATTACAACAAACGTCGGTTGTTTTAAGTTCATTGGTAGCCTCGCTTACGAAAGCTGTTTTTGAAGGGGGAAAGATCCGGCCGGGTTGAAGCCCACAGAATATAGGCTCGGGTTTCGTTCGTCGTCAAGGACGGAGTCTACATGCAATGGGGTGCATGGTCCTTCATCATCCCTATTCGTCGCGCAACTCATTGAAGCCGCAGCGCGATAGCCGGTGTCCATCGTTCTGTAGCGCACCGGAACTCTACTCAGAGCCACTTCATGGCATCCTGAAGACATGAGACACGCACCCCTCCTGACAACCTTGGCTGCATCACTCCTCCTCCTCACCCTCCCCCTCTCCGCGCAGGAGCGCGGCTACTGGCGCGCCGCCAGCAACACCGCCCGTTCCATCACCGGAGATATCACCCTCTCCGAAGAAAAGCTCATCATCAACTTCGTCGGCTTCACCGTCTCCCGCATCCGCGCCCTCCAGAAAGCTGAAATCGGCGCCCTATTCGACGCCGACACCAACGCCCCGGCAACCGCAAGCCTCTACCGCCTCAATATCCCCGCCACCCGCAAGTTCCTCCGCAAAAACACCCTCTGCGGCGCCGAGGACACCCAGTGGATGGTCACCTACGCCGCCGGCCACGACCTCCGCGTCGCCTTCTTCTCCAATCCCAACCCACCCCTCCTCACCCCAGAGGCCATCGCCAACTCCACCGACCTCTGCGGCACCTTCTCCTACACCCGCTAACCACTACTTGCTCGAAAACACAAACTCATTCCCATCCGAGCCCTCACCGAAGGCCTCGCCGGGGAGATGAAAATGTTCAACGTCCGCGTCGCACTCATCCAGCCCGGCATCATCGACACCGCCATGGCCCAGCGCATCAGCGACCCAACCAACCCATCGCCGTACCCCAATGGCAAGCGCGTCGCAGCCATGTTCGCCAACTCCCTCCAGGCCCCATCCCCCCCCCCCTCGTCGCG
>Ga0123336_10001758_pt1 | contig 19563 bp, 20 predicted proteins | sample SSSSmetaG_FD_96466 | JGI IMG/M metagenome (GOLD analysis project Ga0123336, IMG submission 96466) | Glacier valley bacterial and archeal communities from Borup Fiord, Nunavut, Canada, to study Microbial Dark Matter (Phase II) - ​SSSS metaG | ecosystem: Environmental > Aquatic > Freshwater > Ice... | reverse complement strand
TTGGGGATTAGACGGATATTATGGAAGTGATTATGAAGTAATCAATGGGAAATTTACTGGCAGAATAATAAATCATTTAGGTGATAAAGGTAAAATTTCTTGTCTACAGGAGTATTGTTTTAAAAATAAAATAAAGGCTGAAAACTGTATTGCAGTAGGTGATGGAGCTTCGGATATCCCTTTATTTGAGTATTGTGGCAACTCAATAGCCATTAACTATTGCGAGGCAACTATAGGTAAAGCAGTAAATTATATTAAAACGGATGATTTGGTTGATATCCTGAACTTTATTATTAAATATTGAACTATCGCTTATTTTTTTAGATTAACGTTTTCAACCTATGTAGTTTAGTATCGTGACATTAGCAGAAGTTTGTCTGTAGTAGTCCCTCCTAGAATTAATTTTAATTTAAATATTATAGTACCTAGCTGGGAGATTTTAGGATTTGGAAGTTGCCTCTGTAGTATTGCGTTAAGAAAATCTTAGCAGATTTTTCAAATGGCTCTTAGGGAGATTGTTTGAGCGGAGCGAGTTTCGACCGTTCATTTTAAAAAACTGCTTAGATTTTTAGCAATACGGAAGTGAGAAACTGGAGAACCCTAAAATCTCCCAGCGACTACTATAAGGCCCTGGTTAGTATAGGTTTTGGGCAGGCGCGGAGACCTGCCACTACGGCTAAAAAAGAGGCTAGACAAAAAGTTTTATCAACTTTTTGTCTAGCCCCTTAAATCATCTTATATTTTTTCAACCTCTATGCCTCATAAAACTCGCCATACTTCCTAAATCTTTCATATCGCTCCTGAACAAGCTCTTCACGATCCTTCTTAACAAGCTCATCAAGTTGTCCAACGATATATTCCTTCAGCGTACTAGCTGCCAACTCAGCATCTTTATGAGCCCCGCCTACTGGCTCTTCTATAATATCATCAATAATCCCATATCCAAGCAAGTCTCTCGCTGTAATCTTCATAATGCCAGCTGCTTCCTTAGCTCTATTACTGTCTTTCCAAAGAATAGTCGCAAAACCTTCTGGTGAAAGAATCGAATAGGTAGTGTTTTCTTGCATAAACACCTTATCAGCTACGCCAAGTGCTAATGCCCCGCCGCTGCCGCCTTCTCCAATAATCCCTGATATAATAGGCACTCTAAGTCTCGACATTTCCATAAGGTTCCTAGCTATTGCTTCACCTTGACCTCTTTCTTCTGCCCCAATACCACAGTAAGCGCCTGGGGTATCAATCAGACATACAACCGGTCTATTAAACTTCTCAGCTTGTTTCATAAGCCTTAAAGCCTTCCTATAGCCTTCTGGATGTGGCATGCCAAAGTTTCTATCTATATTCTCTTTTACAGTATTGCCTTTGTTGTGTGCAATAATAGTGACAGTATGCCCACCTATTTGGCCAATACCGCCTATTATAGCCTTATCATCTTTGAACGCACGATCTCCGTGAAGTTCTATAAAATCTGTTACAATACTGTGTATATAAAACTCTGCTCTTGGTCTTTCTATCTTTCTTGCAATTTTAACTTTATCCCAAGGATCGTGCAGTGTTCCTGCTTTTTTTTCTAATTTATAAACAACTGCTTTAAGTCTTTTGACTTCCATTGCTATTTCTGGTGTTTGTTCTAATTGACTTAACTGATGAATTGCTTCACTCAGTGCGTCTATACGTTCTCTTATATTATCCATTTATTTTTCCTCCTTCTGGTGGAGTTTTAATAAATGTGCAAGGTTTTCTTTTATATCTTGTCTTTTAATAATAGCATCTATCATGCCATGCTCTAGTAAAAACTCTGCCCTTTGAAAGCCTTCTGGAAGATTTTGCTTGATGACTTGTTCAATAACTCTAGGGCCTGCAAATCCAATGAGCGCTCCAGGCTCTGCTAGAATAATATCACCTAACATAGCAAAGCTTGCTGTCACTCCGCCTGTCGTTGGGTCAGTAAGTACACTTATATATAAAAGGCCCTTCTCATCGTGCCTTGCTAGGGCTGCGCTTGTCTTTGCCATCTGCATTAAAGAAAAAATGCCTTCTTGCATTCTCGCACCACCTGATGCTGTGAAAATAATAAGTGGCAGCGTGCCCCGCGTTGCATATTCTATCGCCCTAGTTAGTTTTTCACCAACTACGGAGCCCATGCTTCCCATCATAAAACGCGCATCCATAATCCCTATAACTGTTTTTTGACCCTCTATTTCAGCTACTCCTGTTACAACAGCATCTTTTTGATCTGTTTTATCCATATAGGTTTGCAATTTACTGTCATAGTCTTTAAAATCCAGTGGATTAACACTTGCAAGTTCTTTGTCCATCTCTACAAAGGTTCCCTTATCTACTATCATAGATAGTCTAGCTTTAGGGGAAAGAGGATAATAATACGAGCACACGGGACATACGCCGTGTTGTGCTTTTAAATCAACTTTATAAATACTTTTTTTACAACTTGGACACTGAATATACATGCCCTCTGGAATATTTGTCTTTTTAAGAAGAGGTGGTGCGATAGCATACTTTTTTGACTTTTTAATAAGATTATTCAGCATCACTACCCACTCCTTGTTCTAGTATCTCTTCTAAGTTTTTTTCAATAAATGAGGTGTCAAAGCATCCTTCTTTAAAAGCTTTTGTATTAATTAGCTGATATTGGAAATAAATATTAGTATCTATACCTTCTATCACTAGTTCTCCTAAAGCTCTCTCCATAATAGCTAGTGCTTCTTCTCTTGTATCTCCATAAGTAATAATCTTAGCTAACATAGAATCGTAAGTAGGTGGTACTTTATAGCCCTCATACAAACCAGTTTCTATTCTAACGCCTCTGCCTCCTGGAAGATGAAGCTGAGTAATTGTTCCTGCACAAGGTCTAAAATTCTTATGTGGGTTTTCTGCATTAATACGACATTCTATAGCATGCCCTCTAAAATGAATACTATCCATCGTAAGACTTAATTTTTCTCCAGATGCTATCCTTAACTGCTGCTTAATAAGGTCAATTCCTGTTACCATTTCTGTAATAGGATGCTCTACTTGAATACGTGTGTTCATTTCAATAAAATAGAAGTTTCCTTTTTCATCTACAATAAATTCAATGGTCCCTGCATTTTCGTAGTTTACTGCCTTTGCTGCCTTAATAGCCTCTTTTCCCATCTTTTCTCTAAGTACCTGCGTTAAGAAAGGTGATGGGGCTTCTTCTATAACCTTTTGATGCCTTCTTTGAAGCGAGCAGTCTCTCTCTCCTAAGTGAACGATATTTCCGTAAGCATCGCCTAATATTTGAAACTCAATATGACGTGGGTTTAGCACATACTTTTCAAGATACATACTGCCATCTCCAAAAGCATTACTTGCCTCACTACTTGCTGATAAGAAAGCATTCTCAACTTCGCTCTCTTGCCATACAATCCGCATACCGCGTCCACCGCCACCTGCGGATGCTTTGAGCATAACAGGATAGCCTATCTTTTTTGCAACTTCTTTGGCTATTGTGACATCTGCTATTTTGCCTTCTGAGCCGGGTACAACGGTGACCCCTGCACTGATCATCACTTCTCTAGCTTTTGCTTTATCACCCATCATACGGATCATCTCCGCTGTAGGCCCTATAAATTTTATATCACATTGACTACAGATTTCCGCAAACTTAGCATTCTCAGATAAGAAACCAAAACCTGGATGAATAGCATCTGCTCCCGTTAGGATTGCTGCGCTAATAATATTTTCTATATTAAGATAACTATCCTTTGGGAGGTGGCTTCCTATACAAACGGTTTCATCAGCAAGTTTAACATGCAGAGCTTCTTTGTCTGCTGTAGAATAAACGGCTACAGTTGCTATACCCATTTCTTGGCACGCCCTTATAATACGAATAGCTATTTCACCTCTATTAGCAATAAGCACTTTTTGAATCACAACGTGTCACCTCCTCTTATCCTATAGCAAACATAATCTCTGCTTCACAAACTTTTTTACCATTTACAGTTGCTAAAGCTTTTCCAATGCCCATAGGTCCTTTTTGTTTGATAATCGAACATTCTAGTTTTAAAGTGTCTCCTGGGACTACTTTATCCCTGAATTTTGCTTCTTTAATAGAGGCCAAATAAGCCACTTTCCCCTTGTTAGCTTCTTGAGATAAAATAGCGATAGCTCCTACTTGTGCCAAAGCTTCTACAATTAGTACGCCTGGCATAACAGGTAATCCTGGAAAATGTCCTTGAAAAAAGGGTTCGTTTATAGTCACATTTTTATAACCTATAACACCTGTCCCATTTTCTAGAATTTCAGCCTTATCTACAAGTAAGAAGGGATACCTATGAGGTAAAATCTCCATAATTTCATTAACATTTAACATAATTTCACTCCCTTACATTATTTAATTACAAATAACGGTTGAGCATACTCTACCATATCTTCGTTATGCACCAATACTTCTACTACTTCACCGTCTACTTCTGCTTCTACTTCGTTCATAAGCTTCATGGCTTCTATAATGCAAATCACATCACCTTTTTTTACTTTAGACCCTACACTTATAAAAGGTGCTTTTCCTGGGGTACTTGATGCGTAAAAACTCCCTACCATAGGAGAGGTAATATATTTTTTCTCTATGCCTTCTTCTTTTTGATCTGCATGGCTATCACTACCATGATTCATTGTAATATTTGGGTAAGGATTAACAGCAGGAAGCATTTGATGATGCTCCACTGAAATAATTTCTTTTTCTTTTTCTAGCGTTAGCTCAAAAGCTTCACACTTAAGGGATAATTTAGTAAGTTCAGCTTCTTTAAATTCACTCATTAGCTCTTTAATAACCTGAATATCCATCTATTCTTACTCCTCCCATTTTTTAACGATTATAGTTGCATTATGTCCACCAAATCCTAATGAATTGCTCATTGCGTACTTAACCTTTTGTGCTCTTCCCGTATTAGGTACGTAATCTAAGTCACATTCTTCGTCTGGCACTTTATAACCTATTGTTGGAGGAATAAAATCTTCTTCTACCACTTTAACAATAGCAACTGCTTCAATACCACCTGCAGCTCCTAAAAGATGTCCTGTCATAGATTTAGTTGAACTAATGGCTACCTTAGTATGTTCTCCAAATACCTTTTTGATGGCTACAGTTTCTGCCTTATCATTATAAATCGTACTTGTTCCATGGGCATTGATATAGTCTATTTCGTCTGGTGTAATACCTGCTTCAGCAATAGCCTCTTGCATCGCTTTAACTGCCCCTTCACCATCTGGCCTAGGTGAAGTGATATGATAAGCATCTCCAGTTGCCCCATATCCTACTATTTCTGCAAAGATATGAGCACCTCTAGCCTTAGCGTGTTCTAAGGTTTCAAGGACAAGAACACCTGAGCCTTCCCCTATAACAAAGCCGTTTCTTTCTTTATCAAAAGGTATAGAAGCTCTTTTTGGATCACTTGATGTGCTTAGCGCTGTAAGGGCATTAAATCCAGCAATGCCGAGAGGCGTAATACTTGCTTCTGTCCCTCCTGCTATCATTACATCATTAATGCCTTGTTTAAGTGCTCTAAAAGCATCACCAATTGAATGAGTTCCTGAGGCACATGCTGTAACAACTGTTGAACAAATTCCTCTAGCTCCTGTATAAATAGAAACATTTCCTGCTGCCATGTTTGCAATAGCCATAGGGATAAAAAGTGGTGATACTCTTTTAGGCCCTTTTTCCATTAGTTTTCTTGCTTCTTCTTCTATAACGCCAAGACCGCCTATACCGCTCCCTATGATAACCCCGACTCTAGTAGCATCTTCCTTGGTCATATCAATACCTGATTGATTAAGGGCTTCTTTGCTGGCATAAATAGCAAATTGAGAAAACTTTGCAACGCGTCTTTGCTCTTTCTTATCTATATATTTCTCTGGATGGAAATCAGTAACTTCTCCTGCAACTCTTACTTGTATTTCCTCTAAAAGGTTTCCCTCTGAAATAGGCTTAATACCACATACGCCCTCTTTTAAATTCTCCCAAAAAGTATTGATATCATTACCAACAGGAGAAACTACTCCCATCCCAGTAATTACTACTCGATTGCTCATTTTGCCGCCTCCTTATAATTGCTACGTTGTAATGAAAACGCTACATAGCCATTCCGCCATCTACTTTAATGACTTCTCCTGTTATATACCCTGCAAGATCACTCGCTAGAAAGAGTGCCGTGTTAGCTACATCTCTCATGTTTCCAAAACGTTTCATAGGGATATTACCCGTTACTGTCTCTTTAATAGTATCAGATAGCTTCTCAGTCATATCTGATATTATAAAACCTGGAGCTATAGCATTGACACGAATATTTTTTTGTCCAAATTCTCTTGCAACTGACTTAGTAAAGCCTATTACGCCGGCTTTTGATGCTGCATAATTGGCTTGCCCAACATTGCCTGTAATCCCTACTACAGATGCCATATTAATAATACTTCCACCGGTTTTCATCATTGCTCTTGAAGCATGTTTGGTGCAGTTAAATACCCCTTTCAAATTGACAGAAATAACCTTGTCAAATTCTTCTTCTGTCATCCTTAAAAGAAGCATATCTTTTGTAATCCCTGCATTATTAACGAGAATATCTATCTTGCCATAAGTACTTATGGTCTTCTCAATAAGTGCCTTTGATTCTTCAAAGTTTGAAACATCCCCGCAAATAGCTATTGCAATGCCGCCCTTTGCCTCTATTTCATCAACGACATCCTTGGCTTCTTGACCCATACTGTGCACTGGATAATTAATGACAACCGTCGCTCCATTTTCTGCATAAAGCATTGCTATTTCTTTTCCTATTCCTCTTACGCTTCCTGTAACAATTGCAACTTTATCTTTTAACATACTTTGCCTCCCATAATCTCTATTACATTTTCGAGTGTCTTTTTGTCTTCTACATTCATCACCTGAACATCATTTGATATCTTCTTTACTAAATTACAAAGCGTGCGCTTAGGCCCTACTTCTATAAACGTATCAAAGCCTTCATTTATCAAATGTAAAATGCTTTCTCTAAACCTGACACCTTTGATAACCTGCAGTGGAATATTTGTAATAATCCCGTTTTTATTCATGCTCTCTGCTGTTACATTACTAATAATAGGGATGTCTGTTTCATTAAAATGAATAGACTTAAGTTCGGCCTCTAATTTGTTTGCAGCCTCCAACATCAGTGAGCTATGAAATGCCCCACTTACTTGAAGAGGTAATACTCTTTTAGCTCCTGCCTCTTTAAGAAATGGCGTTGCTGCTTCTAATGCTTCTTTTGTGCCTGATAAAGTAACCTGGCCGGTGCAATTATCATTGGCCATCTCTATAGGACCTACTTCTTTTGTTATCTTCTTGCATACTTCATTTATTTTATCTATTTCAAGTCCTAGAACAGCGATCATGCCGCCTGGATGTGTTTTAGCGCATTCTTCCATATAACTTGCTCTTTTTTCAACTAATCTCAAGGTTTCTTCAAAAGCTAGTGCCCCACTTGCCGTGATGGCACTATATTCTCCTAAGCTAAATCCAAGTACCGCTTCTGCTGTAATACCGTTCGCTTTAAGCGCTTCATAGGCAGCAATATTTGTGGTAAAAAGTGCAGCTTGTGTATAACGTGTTTGATTAATAATTCCTTTTGAATCTTCAAAACAGACTTCTCTAACATCCCAATCTAGAATGCTAGCTGCCCTATCGAATATTCTTTTACTTTCAGTATAATGTTCATATAAGTCCTTGCCCATACCTACGCTTTGAGCGCCTTGTCCGGGAAATAATATCGCTGTTTTCACTTTTACCACTACCTACTTTCTTTATTATTTATATAGTTCTTCGTTAATCTGTTTTATTCTAGCTTCCATAACTTCTTTTAGTTCCCACATTAGTTCCTCTACAATCTCTTTGGCTGTCTGTCTTTTAGTAACAAGTCCTGCAATTTGACCTGCCATCACAGCACCATTTAAGACATTACCTTCGACTACTGCTTTGTAAAGTGCACCTGCGCCTAATTGCTCAAGTTGATTTAAATCAGTACCATCTTTTTCTAACTGTAAATAACTTCTTGTTAACTGATTTCTAAGTGCTCTTACAGGGTGTCCTGTTGACCTACCAGTTACCACTGTATCGATATCTGTTGCTTTTAATACCCGTGCTTTATAGGCTTCATGAACCATACATTCTTCAGCTACTAAAAATCTTGTTCCTATTTGAATAGCTTTTGCACCTAGCATCATAGCTGCTGCAAAACCTCTGCCATCTGCTATTCCTCCGGCTGCTATAACAGGAATGCTTACCGCATCTACTACTTGTGGTACAAGTACCATCGTTGTAAGCTCTCCGATATGTCCTCCTGATTCTCCGCCCTCTGCAATAACTGCATCAGCTCCGCCTTTTTCCATCCTTCTAGCAATAGCAACGGAGGGTACGACAGGTATAACTTTCATGCCTTTTTCTTTCCATAAATCCATATATTTCCCTGGGTTTCCGGCTCCAGTTGTGACAACCTTTACACCTTCTTCGGCCACTACTTTTGCTACTTCATCAGCATAAGGACTAAGGAGCATAACATTTACTCCAAAGGGTTTATTCGTTATCTTTTTACAGGCTCTTATCTCTTCTCTAAGCCACTCTGCTGGTGCATTACCAGCTGCAATAATACCTAGTCCCCCTGCTTCTGATACAGCGGCGGCTATGGCATGATTAGCTACCCATGCCATACCACCTTGAAATATAGGATATTTAATGCCGAGCATATCACATATACTATTCATAGCATTCAAACTCCTTTTTAAATAATTTATTGTCTTTCTGTAATGTAGTTAACTGCATCGCCTACTGATAGAATTTGTTCTACATCTTCATTTGAAATAGAAACGCCAAATTCGTCTTCAAGTGCCATAACGATTTCAAAAAGGTCTAGTGAGTCTGCACCTAAATCATCACGAAATGTTGACTCCATTTTAACTTCTGATTCTTCAATACCTAATTTGTCTGCTACGATTGCTTGTAATTTTTCGAATTCCATTTTTATTCACTCCTAAAATTTTATTTATCCTTAAACGGCTTTTGGCCTGTTGGATACTATTTCTGTGGGATGTTATTTATCCCGTGGGGTGTTATTGACCCCATATTATAAACATGCTCCCCCAAGTGAGCCCTGCTCCAAATCCTGAAAGGATGATCTTATCTCCTGATTTGAGATAGGGTTTGGCATCTACGAGTGCCATAGGGATGCTAGCTGCTGATGTATTGCCATAATCTTGCAAGTTCTTAAAAAACTTTTCCTTATCTACATCTAACTTTTTGGCTACACTATCCATAATTCTTGAATTAGCTTGATGTAAAATAAATAAATCTATATCTGCTGGCGTATAGCCAGTATCTTTTAAAACATCCTGTATGTTTTGTGGCACAGCAGTCGTAGCAAACCTATAGACCTCTCTGCCATTCATTTTCATGTATTCTCCGGACATCTCTGTTTGATTAAACCGATTTGGCCTAGATAAAGTTGGAAGTGTAATATAATCACTGCCTTCTCCATCACTAACTGTTAAAATATTAACAATTTTATTTTCACTGCACCTTTTATAAATAGCAGCCCCTGCACCATCTGCAAAGAGCACACAAGTGCCTCTATCTTCCCAGTCCACCGCTCTACTTAAAACTTCAGCTCCTATAATGAGGGCATTTTGATAATTGCCTTGTTTAATAAAACTAACAGCTATTTCTGATGCAAAGATAAAACCACTGCAAGCTGCGGATATGTCAAAGCAAGTAGCCCCTTTTATTCCTATTCTTTTTGCTACCATACATGCTGTACTTGGCATTGCACTATCAGGTGTAACTGTTGCAACAATCACGAGATCTATTTGGCTCGCATCTATTCCGCCATCTTCAAGAGCGTTCTTAGCTGCAATGACCGCTAAATCTGTTGTCGTTTCTCCACTTGAGATATGCCTAGACTTTATACCTGTTCGTGACTCAATCCACTCATCTGAAGTCTCTATAAATTCAGCTATATCATGATTAGATAATTCTAATTCTGGTACTGCTCTGCCTACGCCACTTATTTTCACTCCATACATGTCTTTGATCTCCTATATGGTTATTTTTTTATATCATATTGCTCTCTAAAAAATTCAGTTAGCCTTTTAAGTGATTCAATAAGTACAATATTATCTTCGTCTGACATATCCTGTACTACACTTTTTACCATAGTAGCATGAAAGCTTTCATGTAATCTATGGGCTAGTTTTCCCTTATGTGTGAGTGTAATCTCTACAAATCTTCTATCCTCTAAGGCATGGTTTCTTAACACATATCCCTTTTTTAGAAGTCTATTAATAGTTGTCGTAAGTGTCCCTAATGTAATACCTAACTGACCAGCTACCTGTGTCATAGTTCTTGCCGTAAATCCTACAGCCTCTATCACATGCAATTCTGTCATCGTTAAATCATTAAAGGGCCCACTTTCAAGAGCTGCTTTTTCGATACTTAGTATATCATTAAACAAATTGACAAGCAGTTCATTAACTGCCTCTATAGAGTTCTGCAAGCTCATCTCCTCCAACTGTAAACCTTAACTATCTATTATTTTGTATATCAAACTATTTAACAATCAAAGTATATCCCACCCCATCTAGGTTGTCAAGTTTCATATTGCAAACTATTTTCTTGTTGACATTCCCTTATCACAATAATATACTTTGATTGTCAAACAAATTATTTTGACTTTTAAAGTATATAATTGAGGTGAATAACTATGTCTTTTAAAAAACTAGCTATTGGACATCTAAAACCGACTTTTCCTGTTATTCAAGGAGGTATGGGAATTGGTATTTCTCTGCATTCACTTGCCGGAAGCGTAGCTTCCTATGGCGGAATAGGTATCCTGTCTGGTGTGCAAATGGGTTTTAAAGAATCTGATTTCATAACTAATACTTTAGGTGCTAACTTAAGAGCACTCGAAAGTGAAATCTCAAAAGCACGCAAAGTAGCCCAAGGTGGTATCATCGGTGTTAATTTAATGGTCGCCATGAAAAATTATGCTGAACTTGTGAAAAAAGCTGTAAGCTGCAATATTGACCTTATTATATCTGGTGCCGGGCTTCCTTTAGAGCTTCCTGCTTTGGTAAAAGGCAGTACCACTCAAATAGCGCCTATTGTTTCATCAGGAAAAGCTGCAAGCGTTATTTGTCGTATGTGGGATAAACGGTATCAGTATGCACCTGATTGTATTGTTGTTGAAGGCCCACTCGCAGGCGGACATCTAGGCTTCTCAGTAGATGACATCACTAAAAACGAAAATGTACTTGATATCGTAGCTGATGTTAAAAAAATTGCCAGCGAGTATGAGATTAAATACAATAAAACCATTCCAGTTATTGCTGCTGGTGGTATTTATACTGGTAAAGACGTCGCTTATGCTTTAGCGCATGGTGCTGATGGTGTCCAAATGGGTACACGTTTTGTCACCACTTATGAATGTGATGCGCCTCTTTCTTTTAAAGAAGCTTATATTCATTCTTCTAAAGAGGAGATAGGTATTATTAAAAGCCCTGTAGGTATGCCTGGCCGCGCTATTCTTAATCCTTTTATTACAAATCCTCCTGGGAATGATAGTTGTTTATATGATTGTATTCATAAATGCAGCGTAACAGATATTCCTTATTGTATCTCTCAGGCACTTATTTCTGCCGCTACTGGGGACACAGATAATGCACTCCTCTTTTGTGGAAGTAATGCCTATAAAGCCACTAAGATTGAGCATGTGAAGGATATTTTTGAAGAAATAGAAAATGCACTTTCTTAATGAAAAGAGATACTATAGTTTGGTCCTAACTAGCCGATAATATGAGGCAAGTTAGGGCCATTTATAATATCTCTCAGTTTAATGAAACGGGGTAAAAAATCTCCATTTCACAATAATCCTCTCTGCACTCTTCTAAATTAATTCTTTCAAAATGGAAAGATGCACAAGGTTTAGTTGACGCTGCCGAAAACCATATGTCACGAATATAATTATAAATGGATAGAAGTTTTTCATAATTTAGATCGAAAATACTATGGAAACCTATGTATTTGAATACAGTATAGTGATGGTCAGAAATTGTATGACTTGTTAACCCTTCAGAAACTTGTTCGATCCTTTCAACTTCTGTTGCTGTTATATAGTAATTGTATACTTGCATATTTTCTGAGTATCTTACAAAACCTATGTAAATCTGCGCATTTTTAACATGCTGTATATTTATCACCTGGTGGTTTGAAAAATTTATAGCATATTTTTGTACTGTAGCATTTTCTAAATTAGCCTCGTGGTATATTTTGTATTCTATCCCAATAATCTGAAAACTAGGTTTCATGATAAACCGTGGTTCTATCATAAGACCTTTATTAAGCGGGTACAGCATAGTAGTATCTATTATAGGTGTAATAGGGATTTCTTGTTTTATAGTTCTAAATTCTGTAGGACTTATTCCGAAGCATTTCTTAAAGGCTCTTATATAACATTGTTCATAACTAAATCCGTACTGAACAGCAATATCTATAATTTTCAGATCCGTACTTAACAGTTCTTTTAAACTGCAAGCTAATTTTCTCTCTCTAGTATATTCTATAAGAGATTTTGAAGTTAACGCTTTGAATATTCTATGAAGATGATATTTAGATAACCCTACCTGTTTAGAAATAGTATCTAAGCTAATTTGACTGTGAATATGCATTTCTATGTAATTTATCACGGCTCTAACAACTTCTCTATAATTTTTATTCACACTATTCCTCTCATTCCTTTTATGATTAACTCCTAAGAAATAAAAATTTATAAATAGCAAGATTTGTTAATAGCTATTTTACTATAATTATATAATATAATCAAACTACATTACATACGAGGTGAACTAATGAAAGCATTACAAACATTTCTTTTAAGTATGCTTACTTTTACAATCATACTGAGTGGCTGTTCCCAAAAGCCTGAAATTATTCCAACTATTGTATCAACTTCTATAGAAAACGATATAAAAAATATAGAAGTCCCCAAAGAAGGAGCACTTATTAATGAATCTTTTGATTCAAAAGCATTATCTAATACGCTTATTGAACAAGCCGCCATTGGAGAAATATGTATCTATTTGCCACCTTCCTATAATGATTCAAAAAAAAGATATCCAGTTCTCTATTTCTTACATGGCTATGGTGGATCTCCTAGCGAACTCTTAGTTGCTAGCAAATTAGACGAAGTTTTCATGCAGCCCGATGTAAAGGAATTCATAGTTGTGGGGATAAATGGAACAACTGATTTAAGCGGAGGATCCTTCTATGCTAACTCTCCAGTAGCTGGGAACTGGGAGGATCTTGTTACCCAAGAAACAGTTGCTTATATGGACAGCCATTATAGGACTATCTCCCAATCCAAAGGAAGAGGACTTGTTGGCTTTTCTATGGGTGGAGGTGCTGCTATTAATATTGGTCTCAAACGTCCTGATATCTTTAGTGCCATATATGCTATTTGTCCAGGGGTATTTACTCCTGATGGTTTACCAAAAGCTTTTAAAAGCTGGGAAACAGATTCTGCATTTAAATCGTGTTATGGTGGCGCTTTTTCTCCTAATGTGAATGGTGAGGCCCCTTATTATTCTAACATTCCATCTTTTGATGGTACTGAGAAAGACAATAAGATAATAAAAGATTGGGAAAGTGGCTTCGGGGATATAGAAAATAAAGTAGCTAATTATAAAAAACTCCCTACACAGCTAACTGCTATTGGCCTTATATATGGCGAGAGTGATCCTTATACTTGGATTACTGAGGGAACTAAGTATTTTGATGAGCTTTTAAATAAAAATAATATTCCTACTGAAATAAAGGTTGGTCTTGGACACAGTATTCCTAATACGTTTATCCAAGAAACAATGATCCCCTTCTTTTCTAAACATTTAAAAAGCGAATAAGAAATAGACAGCAAGAGGTTCTTGCTGTCTATTTCTTATTCATTAATCTTTGGTAATCAGTTTATCATTTTCTGATAACATACTAGATCTAACCATCTATCAAATTTATAGCCTACCTCTTTATAGTGTGCGCATTTTTTATAGCCATGTTTTTCAAATAATGCAATGCTTCCTGTATTCTCACCACAAATAAGTCCTATAAGTGTATGAATCTGTTTTGTCTTTGCACTTTCTTCTATAAAGCTCAGTGCTTTATTTCCAATGCCACGTCCTTCGTAACCATTTTTTAGATAAATAGTTACTTCTGCTGTATGCTCAAAAGCTTCTCTTGATTTATACTGACTAAGTATCACATAGCCGCATATTTCGCCCTGATACCTAATGATATACCCTTGGTATTTAGGATTGCTAAATAGCAACAAATCTCTCATCTCATCTTTTAATATTTCCCGCTTATGGAAGGTTGCTGTAGAATGATTAACATAGTAAAGATAGATGCCGAGGGCTTCCTCTACATGTTCTTCTTTTACTGCTTCAAATGTGCACTGTTCCATACTGATCTCCCCTTGCTTTATCTCTGCATATTCGCAAATTTAGTGTATTGTCCAAGCCAAATAAGTTCTATCGTCCCTGTTGGTCCATTTCTTTGTTTGGCAATAATCACTTCACCTACATTTTTCTTTTCTGTATCCGGGTTATAGTATTCATCTCTATAAAGAAACATCACAACATCGGCATCTTGTTCTATAGCACCTGATTCTCTTAAATCTGACAGCATTGGCCGGTGATCTGCCCTTGCCTCACATGCTCGTGAAAGCTGCGATAAGGCAATAACAGGGGCCCCCATTTCTCTTGCAAGTGCTTTAAGCGACCTAGAAATTTCAGAAATTTCTTGTTGCCTTGAATCATTTTTACCATGACCACTCATAAGCTGAATATAATCTATCATGATAAGATCTAATCCTTTTTCTAATTTTAATCTTCTGCATTTGGCTCTCATTTCCATAACATTAATACCTGCAGTGTCATCTATATAGATATTAGCCGATGCAATACTCGGAATACTTCTTGCTAGTCTATCCCAATCATCTTTTTCAAGCGCTCCTGTACGGGCTTTTTGTGAGTCTACCATAGCTTCTGCACAGAGCATACGACTTACAAGCTGATCTTTTGCCATTTCAAGGCTAAAAACAGCGACACTCTTTTTATGTTTAATTGCCGCTGTTTGAATAATATTAAGTGCAAAGGCTGTTTTTCCCATTGAAGGTCTTGCAGCCACAAGAATAAGGTCTGAGGGCTGAAGCCCAGCTGTTTTATAGTCTAAATCAACAAAGCCAGTTGGTACACCCGTAACGCCACCTTTTGTTTGATGCGCCAGTTCAATTTTGTCTATTGAATCTATCACAATCTGATTAATATGTGAGAAATCTTCTGTATGCTTATTTTGGATAATATCAAAAATCTGCTTTTCTGCAAAGCTTATGATATCATCAATTTTTTCTTCGCCCTCATAGCCTTTAGCTGTAATATCATTACTCGCTTTGATCAGCCTCCGAAGGACTGACTTCTCTTCTACTATTTTTGAGTACTGCTTGATGTGTGCTGATGTAGGAACAGTACTTGCAAGTTCTGCTATATAACTAAGTCCTCCCACTTGCTCTAATATGCCTCTTTGAACCAATTTATCTTGAATGGTTATAAGATCAATTGGACTACTACTTGTATAAAGTTCTATAATAGCAGCAAATATTTGTGCATGATCGGGCCTATAAAAATCATCAGGCTTTAGCATTTCACTTGCCACAACTACAGCTTCATGATCCATAATAATAGCCCCTAAGACAGATTGTTCAGCTTCTATACTATGTGGAGGAATCCTCATGTTTTTCATCTCTTCCATAGGTCATTCCTCTCCCTTACGTTTAAGTCTTTTGACTTATATCTCAACGATTAAAATCTTTATCTCTGTGGTTACTTTCGGATGCACTTTAATCGTTATATTGTGCTCCCCTAATGTTTTAATGACTTCTTTTAATTGAATTTTCTTCTTATCAATTTCAATACCTAATTCTTTTTTAATGGTCTCAGCTATTTCCTTTGAAGTCACTGAACCAAAAAGTCTGCCATTTTCTCCTGTTTTTACAGGAATTTTAATTTGCTTATCTTTTAACTTTATTTCAATCTCTCTCGCTGCATCAAGCTCATTTTGCTTTCTTTTATCTTGTGCTTTTTGCTCTAACTTCCTTTGATTAAGTGTTACTGCAGTGGCTTCTAGAGCAAGCCCTTTTGGAAGTAATGCATTACGTGCATAACCATCTTTCACTTCAAGTATGTCGCCTTTTTTACCTACACTTTTTACGTCTTCAGTTAATATAATTTTCATTTTGTTTCACCTTCCTCAAAATATTTAGCGATAGCTTCTCTTAATTTTCCTTTAGCTTCTTCTTGCGTGATGTCTTTAAGCTGAGCTCCTGCCACACTTAAATGACCTCCTCCTCCAAGAAGTTCCATAACTCTTTGAACATTAACGTCATACAATGATCTTGCACTAATCATTACAAAATCATCTTTACTTGTTATAACAAAAGCTGCTTCAATCCCTTTGATATTAAGAAGCTCATCAGCTACTTGTGCTGCTACAATTGGGGCATGAGGCACTTTACTATCTACTTCTGATACAGCTATATTAGGATACCACATCTCTGCATCTTTAATGGCAGCTGCTCTTGCTTTATAAAAGGACATATCATTTTGAAAAAGCATACGTACTCTGCTGCTATCGGCGCCATTCCTTCTTAAAAATGCAGCTGCTTCAAATGTCCTTACCCCTGCTTTAAATACAAAATTCTTTGTATCTATTGTAATACCTGCAAGAAGTGCGTCAGCTTCAATCTGTGTGAGTTTAATTTTATCACTAAGATAATTAAGAATCTCAGCAATCATCTCGCAAGTTGAAGAGATATAAGGTTCTAAATAAGTGAGTACTGCATCCTCTATAAAATCTGTACTTTTTCTATGATGATCGAATATCACAACTTTTTCTGCCAGCTTCAAAACTTCTGGAGCCTCTAAATAACTTATCCTATGCACATCGACAATAACTAACAGCGTATCTTTTTTAATTTCAGCTTGTGCCATTTCGTGCGTTATAAATAAATCTTTATAATCATTAGATGCTATTATTCTATCATATAAAGCTTTTATCGCAAAGGCCGGTTCATTAAGTATAATTTGAGCCTTCTTCCCCACGATAGCTGCTGCTCTATAAACGCCCATAGCGGCTCCTAAGCAGTCCATATCAATACCCTTATGTCCCATAATATATACTTTATCCGCCACGTGCAGAAGTTCCTTAAAAGCATAGGCCTTTATTCTCACTTTAACTCTTGTGCTTTTTTCTACTTCTTTTGTTTTCCCACCATAAAAGGTATATTTATCACTATTTTTAATAATAGCTTGGTCTCCGCCTCTTCCTTGTGCTAAGTCAAAAGCTGCCCTTGCATCTTCTCTTGAAGCTGTTAATGCGGTGAGATTATAACCAATACCTATACTTATAGTTACTGGGATTTCATTACCTACCTGTATATGTCTTAGTTCATCTAAAATATCAAATTTTCTCGCCTGCATGTTTTCTAATTCTTTTTTATTAAATAGCATAATATACTTATCTCGCTCAAACTTTGTAACAACAACTTCTCTTTCTTTAAACCACAGATTAATCTTTCTATCTATGATGGCCATAAGCATTGGCCGCCTCACTTCTTCTATACTATTCATAATTTCTTCCAAGCTATCTATACATAAATAACCTATTATACATCTTTGATCTTTAATTTTTTTCTTTAAAAGATATATTTCTGTATTATCCATAAAATATAAAACATACATACTCGTTTCTTCATCTGTTCTCTTGCTAAACTTTTCAACAAGCATGTTATATTCTTTGTCTTTTACCTTAATGTCTTTCTCGTAAGTATGTTGAGTCAAAATAAACTCACTGGGTTTAATATCTTGTACTATGTTTTTTATATTCTTGCCTATAAGTTCACTATTTTGGCACATGTTGAGAAAAGCCTCATTAGTCCACCTTATAGTTCCTGAGTATTCAATAATTGTTACTGGTATTTTTGCATTAGAAAACATCGAATTTTTTATTGTAGAAAGTTGCTCTGCCCCTTCAATAATTTCATTTTTCAATGCATTTTCTAGTTTCTTCTCAAAAAACAAACTGCCTATTAGAAGAAGCATAAATACTATTAAGCTCATGCCTACTACAATCTTACTGGCTATAGATAGTATTGCAGTGATTACACCAATAATCAGAAAAACTCGGGAAATTTTAAGCATCTTCATTGTATAAGAAAAACCACTTTTCGCCTTTTCTTTCATATCTATTCCCTTTCCCTCATCACACTATAATCTCCGCTTTTCTATAATTAAATAGGGTATCAAAACATCCAATCATCATGAGTATACTCGTTGGTGCTATGATAAGTACAACTAAAATTATATAGCCTACTATCTTAAAAGCTAGATTAATATGAGCTCTTTTTAATAATACAATCATAGAAATAATGCCCATAGCTTTCATAAGAAACTCTAGAAAAAAGAATATATTAAGTGATAATATCCGTACTACATCATTTGCATTTTGGCTAAATGTGAGCATCACCATAGCAATAAAAAATATCAATACTGTTATTTTAGATAACCTAAAATTGAATAACTCTTTTAAACTACGGGTCTTTACCTCTTTATTTTTCACGAAAATATTTAGTAGGACAACTTGAATAGTCGTCAGCAGTACACATCCCGTTAATATCAGTGCAGGATAAATCTGCTTAATTGTATCTATCACAAGCGTGATAAGTTCCTTCATGATACTGGTCTCTAAAACGCTTGGCGCTGCTACTGAGCCGCTCATAGTTACTAATGCTTCAAAATATAATGTCTTAACCTTATTCATTAAGCCTATAAATTGTAATTCATAGTCTACGCCTAACCGTTTCATCATGCCAATATAAATGAAACTGGCGACTACCATGATAACGGAAACATACATGATTGTATTCGGTAAGGGGTTTTGTCTCTTATGAAATAGATAAATAGCATAAGCTGGAACACCTACACTTATGATATAGATTGAAACACTCTGCATACTATTGGTTATAAAATAAACACCTAAAATAATAGCACCATTAAATAGAAAGTCTAACCCTAGTGGTAATTTGTTTTTTATCAGACAAATGGCAAGAGGAATTGATAAAATAGGGAACAATACAATACCTATTGTACTATAGACTCCCACTCTGGCTAATAAAATGTAGATAAGCATTAGACTTGTAAAAGCCATAATACTTTTTGAACTTTGTTTCATATTTAGACGTGCCTCCTAATTTGCTTATATGATGTTATAAACTCATGTTTTTTATTATACCATATAAGTTGCTTTTAATTCTAGTGTACAATATGTTTCTTTCCTTTTTTATACAAAAAAAATCACTTCCCGTTAAAGTAGTGGTGTGCATATGTGTGTGTGATTATTTATTTTCTCTATAAGTTGCCATTTTATTCCTTAATAATTAATCTTGTGTATATGGTAAAAGTGCT
>Ga0123336_10001754_pt1 | contig 19579 bp, 15 predicted proteins | sample SSSSmetaG_FD_96466 | JGI IMG/M metagenome (GOLD analysis project Ga0123336, IMG submission 96466) | Glacier valley bacterial and archeal communities from Borup Fiord, Nunavut, Canada, to study Microbial Dark Matter (Phase II) - ​SSSS metaG | ecosystem: Environmental > Aquatic > Freshwater > Ice... | reverse complement strand
TCCAAAATCTCAATGGATGATACAAATAGAAATCCCAGCAGTGTTCCGTAGAGAATACTCTTCCTCTCATCCGCTTGAGCCCACGCCAATAATCTCGTTGAAGCAACACTTACCTGGAATGACCAGAAGAAATGAGCAAACTTATCCATTTGCTTCCACTCGGCGGTGTCATCAAAAAAATGAAACGATGAGCCCCATTGTTTTGAGTACCATGCGTATCCAAGTGCAATCAAGAGTAATGAATACACACCGATAGAGAATAGGAGAACATTCTTAATGCGCTTTCCTGGTGAAGCAACACGACGGATGCGCGATTTAATTGCCTCCTTTAATGGCATTGGGATTTTCCTCGGAAGAATTTTCTTCTAGTTCACGTCTTCTCTTTTCTCTTGCGGACCGCAACAGATCTTTGAAGGTGTTGAAGTTCTGTGTATAGATAAGACTGGCGCCAGTTGTAATCGCACTCGTCTGGTTATTGAATGTGCTTTGTAATTGATTCACATTCGAACGACTGTACATTTTTACTTTAAACTTACCATCAGGCGTGAGCAAGTAGTCGACAGTCCAGTCACCGGCGATTGTTGAAACCTGGCTTTGGGTTGCCTGACTGTTTCCGAAGTTTCCATCACGCGTTACGCGCAATCGTCCATTTAAAAACGAGTAGGAGAGACGTAGTTGAAATGTATTGAATGTTTCCTGGTCCATCTTGCCAAGATCAAGATCAACTTCAAGGTTTTGATCTACCTGACTTAACCAATAGCTTAATTGATTTGAAAGCAATTCACTTACACTGCTATAGAGAGAACCTCCGGTATCGAAGGCATCCAAAGGCGAAAGTTTTCTTAATATGATCAGACTAAATACCTGTCGTTTTAATTCCTGCTCATCAAGTTTTGCTTTGAAAGCGTTAAAATCTAGTTTCATATTCACCGCTTCACCGGTAGTTGCCATTACTACACTCGGCAGGTTCTTGGCATCCAGATCAAAACTAAATTGCGGTGAAAGCATTGGTCCTTCGAGTTTTAACAACACTTCGACAGGATACTTTCGCTTTAAATTGGCGTCATTAACGAGGGCTTGGTTGCTAAAGATCGGTCCCATCGAAGTAAGCTGACGATAACTTGCAATGATATTCAACGTTGCTTCATACGGATCACCAAACCATGTAACAGTGCTCCCCGGCTGAATCTGAAATTCCTTGTTAATTACATCTGCAAGCGTGAAGTTGTAAGCACCTTCGGTAAAAGATACCTGACCGAACATATTGAAATCTCCTTTCGTATCTATTTGTAAAAGAATGTCTCCATTACCACGGCCACGGATAATGTCACCTGACTTTATATCGAAAATGATTTCAGCGTAAGCATCAGGAGTCATTTCTATATTCAGATCCATTGCAATGCCTGATAATTCTTTCTTGAGGGGTTTTTTGACTTCAATTTTCTTTTGAAGACTATCCGTAAAATTGGAGAATTGAATAAACTCTTTTTTCTCCTGCGATGAGCTGCCACCAACGGGTATTGACAAGCGTGTATTCTTGTTCGTTCGTACCGTTGAAGATATTTTCAGATTTGCTATTGGGCCGAGAATATTTAGCGATCCTGTTCCAAACGCCTGACCATAGAACATGTCATTATCTTTAGCGATCGTATTGAGTAGGTAAAAATTTGTAAAGGAAGCGTCCAGATTAATTCTCATTTTAGAAAAACTCCGGTGTTCAATGTATCCTTCAAGGCGTCCTTTATTTTTGAATGGATCTGTTAATTCGAAACCCTTAAAGTCAATGTGTTTATGTGTAATGCCAACTGTCCCGACAACTTTGTAAGTCGTTTTTAGATAGTTGATCATCAACTGACCATTCTCGATCTTTGCTTCACCTGAGATATCCGGATTCGAAAATGTTCCCTGTATTTCGTAAACACCCGTAACAGTTCCATCGAGATGCGTGAAAAGATCCTTCACAACAGGTTCCAATAATTTAAGGTTAGCTTTTTCAAGGATGGCCTTCGTGTGCAAGGGATTTTCCTTGTCCTTGGGATCATAATAGCCTTTAATATCAACAATGCGATTCTTGAGACGATCGATTGTTAAATCAATATTATAATGTTCCGTATCAGGATCCCGTATAGTATTGCCTTTTATTTCACCAACAAAAAAGTCATTGATAACAAGTGAATCAATGCTGAGCTTATTCTCAAGATATGCGGTTGAATACAGATCACGCTGCTTCACTTCGGCGTTTAACAAACCCTTAAACTTCTCTGCACTGAAAAAATTAAAGAATGAAAGATCAAAGTTGTTAATATCTACTTGTAATATTTTTGATGGATCGTGAGAGACAGACCCATCAATTCTGATAGACTGAGCTGCATTTGTCAGACCTAACTCATGTATTTCCCATTCTTTCCCATTGGTCAGGGTATAATTCCTGTCATTGAATGTCCAGTTATTTCCAAGAAGTTTAATAACCGAAGGTAGGATTTTTATCTTGGTGCTATCTTTCAGGAAATCAATTTCAGAGCGAAGTCGAACAGAGTTGTCGTAACCTTCCTGGTCGATATCGAATCCAAGATCAATATGATCTTTATTCCAGATGCCTTCGAGAAAAAGATTTTTGGTAATAATATTTTTATTCACCTGCTGCCGTTGTGAATTGATTGTTAGCTGTGCCAATACCTGTGTACTGTCACGCACTTTCGAACCATTGAATTCTATTTCATTGGTGGTGAATGTCTGCCCGTTATAAATCAACGTATCGATACCGGATAGCACATGCAGATTGGAGGTTATGTTATTTGAAAACTCACCTTTGACTCTAATTTCTTTTGAGGTGTGAAGATCAAGATCAAGAACCTGAAAAACTTTGTTCACATCATGAAGGTCTGCGGTAATATTTGCCTTGTACGCCTGATCAGTTTTAGGCTTTGATGCATAGTATTGCCTGATGGCAACCGGGTCATTCTTCAAATTAAGAGCGAACTCATGAACGAGTTTCTCCAGATCATTGAAAAGAGTCGAGTAATAAAAATCTCCTTTCAATGAGAGGTCCATTACAGAACTTCTTAATGTCAGCTTTCTGGAATTATTTTCATTCTCTGATATGAGTCTGACAGAATCCAATTCGATTGACTCATCACGAAGTTTGATATTCGTTTTTCGGAATAAGGCTGTTCCTACGATCGAATCGATCTCTAGTCCCCTGCTATCGATTTCCACGTATGATTGTAAAAATATTTCTTCATCCGTGAATTTTAATTCACGAAGAAATGCTGTATCAAGTTTTGCCTGAATATTAATAATATCTTTCCCCGGACGAAGATCAATTGATCCTTTCATATTGAATTGAAGATTAGGATCATTGATAGTTAATTCACCATTGAAAAATTGATTTGCGAAACGGGCATTTGAGCGGATGTTGGAATAGTTATAATGCTTTAAACCAATAGATTTGATTTCTCCGTTTAATGTGAAGTTGGCATCTTTTTTTGAGAATCCCTTTCCATTAATACGTCCGCTCATATTGACTATCTGGTATTTTGCGGTATCATTCATAAATTTACCAAGATTAAAATCTGTTAACGTAAGGTTCCCCCTGTAGGAGGTTTGACTTATGTCGTCTTCTGATATTTTATAGTTGATATCGGATTCGATGTGTCCAAACCGCGTAACAATGTCTCCATTGGCCACGAAATCATTTATGAAACCAACAAAATTTCCTTTCAACTGAATCTGATCGAATGGAACAAGATTTTGATACACATTATCCGGAAGGAAAACAGCAAGATCATGTGCTTTAATAGTGGATGGGATCAGCTTTGCATTAATGAACGTTTCTTTAATTGACGGAAGTCCATCCATTTCGACACTACCCTTCACATGGGTAGAGCCCATTGTGATTTCCATAGGATTAAAGTTAAAGTGATTTACTTTGCCTTTAAATTTTCCATTTAGGAAAATCGGATCGATCCATTTCTCTAGTCCAGTAGTAAAGAAGCTGATGTCTTCAGGGTACAATCGTGTATTTTTTAATGAGGCATAAATAGTCACTTTGCTATAGAGATCACTCAGATCGGCCTGGCTATTGTAGTTAAGAGTAATAGTGTCAGAAATATGACTTTTATTGAGATCGAGATTGATGCCAAGAAACTCCATTGACGACTGGCTGATCCGAAAGAAGGTGCTCAGCTCTTTTATAGTGAGTTGCGTTTTCATATCCTTCGCCTGCATCGATTCGAGACTGAACTCAATGGTATCACCGATGACTTTGAAATTATTCAGATTTCCCTGATCAAGTCCTATCGTAAAATGATTGGAATCAAAGCCATTGCTTTTGAGTGAATCTTTATACGTGAGATTGTAAGAAAACAGGCATTGTTCTACAAGCACTTCACCTATGTTTATTTTAGGACCTGCCCCACCTCCACCTTTTTCGGAAGACACCTGTTTGTTGATCGCGTCAATCCAAACGTTGATGTTTAACTCTTTGGTTGTATCAGCAGAGGATTTATTAATGGTTACAAGACTTACCACGCCACCTGTAAGAGACAAAGCATCAATATTTACATCCTTATTTTTTAAAAGACTACTAAGAGTAAAGTTGATATAAAGCCTTCCAGCCTCGATCATTGAATTATTTTCCGGATCGGTAATACGCAGACCTTTTATCTCTAGTCGGTCATACCAGAGAAGGTAAAATCTATCGAATTGTGTGTTGAAGCCTGAGACTTTGGCGAATCCGCCGACAACGCGATTAACGAGGCTCTTTTGAACGGCGGGAATCTGGAGAACGCTGAATCCGATTACGGCGAGAACGAGAGCCCCAAAAAGACCGTAGAGTACGATTTTCTTCAGCCACTGGAGAACCCGAATTTTAATAACTTGCCATTTCATTCAGCTCAATATGCGGCCTTCCATTCTTGCCATAGAGTCGTCTTGTGACGAGACTTCTGCTTCATTGATACGTAACGGCAAGGTACTCAATAATATTATAGCGTCGCAAAGCGAGCACCATAAATACGGGGGAGTTGTGCCTGAATTGGCATCACGAGCCCACCAACGTTTGATAGTAGAGGTTGTGAAAGAAGCGATGGATAATGCCAGGATAAAAACTGAAGATCTGGATGCCATTGCGTTTACCCGCGGACCTGGATTAATGGGAGCCTTGCTGGTTGGCGTTTCATTTGCGAAAGGTCTGGCGTTATCAAGAAATATTCCGTTGATCGAAGTGAATCATATGCAGGCACATATTCTTGCTCATTTTATTCCGCAGTTCTCTGAAACAGGTGAGGAACGAATAAAGCCTTCGTTTCCATTTCTTTGCTTAACGGTAAGCGGTGGTCATACACAGTTAGTTGTTGTACGTGATTATCTTGAGATGGAAATCATTGGACAAACACAAGATGATGCCGCTGGTGAAGCGTTTGATAAATCAGCAAAGATTCTTGGGTTGCCTTATCCAGGTGGTCCATTGATAGATCGCTATGCAAAAGATGGTGATCCAGGCAGGTTTAAGTTTCCTGATACCGATATGCCGGGCTTGGATTTTTCGTTTAGTGGAATTAAAACAGCTTTTTTATATTTTGTGAGAGACAACAAGCAGAAAGATCCTGACTTTATCGTTAAGAATATCAATGATATTTGTGCAGGTATTCAATCCAAGATTATAAAGATGTTACTGACACGCTTGGAAAAGGCAAGTGTTCAGACGGGTATAAAGCAGATTGCTTTGGCAGGTGGAGTTTCTGCAAATTCCTGTTTGCGAAAGAGTCTTGTTGAGACAGGGAAACGTTTCGGATGGGAAACATATATACCTGATTTTCAATATTGCACGGATAATGCAGCAATGATTGCTATGGCCGCTCATTACAAATATTTGAAAGGTGATTTTGCTTCGATGGATATTTCTCCAATTCCTAACTTAAGCTTTGAAGTCACAGGTAAATGAAGAATCTTTTTCAAACCGGAGATGTAAGGATTTTTAAGAAGATAGTGAATGCTGCTGATCAGGCAATTTTCAATGATGAGCTTTTGCATCCGGTTTATTCTACCTTTGCCCTTGCGCGTGATTTTGAATGGTCATCGAGGCTTTTCTTTCTTGAATTGAAAGAAGCTGATGAAGAAGGAGTTGGTACCTTTCTCCATCTCGATCACAAGAGTCCGGCGTTTGTAGGAGAGGAAGTTGTTTTTCAGGCGATTGTTGAAAGTATCGATGGGCCGAATATGATCTGTCATATTGAAGCGACAGTGGGAGACAGGCTGATTGCAGTTGGAAAAACCGGGCAAAAAATGTTAAAGAAAGATAGGTTGAAAGAAATCTTTAAGAAACTTGAAACTTGAAACTCGGACTTTCTAATTTCAAGTTTCAAATTTAAAAATGAACTCGATAAATGTCATCAGATAGATTTTCAAAAACAGTTAGTATAAAGAACAGGCAAGCGTCGTTCGAATATGAGTTGCTTGAGACGTATGTTGCAGGACTTGTATTGCGTGGAACAGAGATAAAATCCATTCGTGAAGGTAAAGTCAATCTTCAGGATGGGTATGTTTATTTTACTGAAAATGCAGCGTTGGTGAAAGGTGTTAGCATTAGTCCATTTTCTCAAGGCACACATTACAATCATGAAGCTGCACGTGAACGCAAGCTGTTGATGAAGAAGAGTGAAATGATGAAGCTAAAAGCCCGGATAGAAGAAAAGGGCTTAACAATAGTTCCATTGCGATTATTTATCAATGATCGTGGTTATGCCAAGCTTGAAATTGCTGTAGGTCGTGGAAAGAAAAATCACGACAAGCGACAAAGCATCAAAGAGAAAGACGTGAAGCGTGAGCTGGCACGCATTAAATTTTAGAAGAGATTCATGGATGCACTAGAGTTTGGGGTTTGTCGGCTTGCCGTTGTACCTGTACGTGTGGATGGGCGCGATACAGCAGAACAGGTTACACAACTTCTTTTTGGAGATCATTACGAGATATTTTCGTTCTCAACTGATAATGCGTGGGCGCAAATAAGAATCTATTCTGATCAGTGTGAAGGATGGTTGGATGTGAAGCAGCATCACATGATATCAAAGGAATATTTCGATCAGATCAATCAAACTGATTACAAGATCACAACTGATGTTGCATCAACGGTCCTATACAAGAAAAGTCCATTGACCATTGTTATGGGAAGTATTGTACCGATTTCAAATTCAGAGCTATTCAAAATTGAAGAGCAATTTGCATTCAACGGTGAGTCGAAAGGATTGGGTCAACGTCGCGATGCTGATTATTTAAACAATATCGCTAAAAAATATCTTTCCTCACCGTCACAATGGGGAGGTAAAAGTCCGTTTGGTATTGATGCTGCCGGATTCACTCAGATGGTCTTTAAGATCACCGGTTTTTCCTTACTGCGTACGATCAAACAACAGTCTGTTCAGGGAAAGAAGATCAATCGGAGTGAAGAAGCAAAGCCTGGTGATCTTGCTTTTTTTTCTGAAAAAGGTAAAGTTCCGTCGCATGTTGGTATCATACTGGATGATGAAAAGATCATTCATACGTATGGCTGTGTTAGGATCGATAAATTTACAGAAGAAGGGATTTTGAATTCTGACACTAAGATCTATAGTCATTTAGTGCATTCGATTAGAAGAATTATTTCGTGAAGTGTTGATGTGTTCACGATGAGCATTGTGAGAAAAATACACTTAAAACTCAAGGCCGAACTTTATGAACACGTGAGAACGTGGACATGTGTGCAATTTTCTTCGACTTGCAGTTCCAGAACTTCTCTATTATCTTTTCATTATGGATAGTAGGGTATTAGTGCTAAATCAAGATTTCAGTCCATTGATGGTATGTTCGGTAGAGCGTGCTTTTATCCTTGTTTATCTCAACAAAAGCGAAATGATACGTTCCGCTAATGGCCATAAAATTCATAGCATAACTCGCAGTTTTCCAATGCCTTCCGTGATTCGGTTAAACCGTTATGTGAATGCACCTTATAAGGGAGTAAACCTTACCCGTCAGAATATTTTCAAGCGCGATAATCACGAATGTCAGTATTGTGGTACGAAACGTGAGCTTACCTTAGACCACATTATGCCAAGCTCACGGGGAGGTTCGCACTCGTGGCTCAACCTGATTTCGGCGTGTAAAAAATGCAATGCAAAAAAGGGAGATTATACACCTGAGGAAGCAGGTATGAGAATCAAGAATATGCCATACAAACCTTCTTATACTTTGTTTCTGAGAGATATCAGTGGAATGAAACAGGAAGAGTGGGACGAGTTCTTAAAGAGTTAGAAGATGAAAGATAAAAGTTTGTAGCTCTTTCAAAACAAGTCTCCTTAAAATTTCAACCTAAATACCGTCTTAACATTAGGCTCTGATTCAACCGACAACGATCCGCCGTGCATTTGCATGATCTGTCGTGATAAGCTCAATCCAATTCCCGATCCAGTTTTCTTTGTAGTAAAGAATGGGACAAACACGCGGGCGAGCGCTTCTTTTATAATTCCGGAACCGTTGTCAGAAACTTCAATTACTACAACGCTTCCATTATAATATCCATGAAGATCAATTTTTCCATTCGTGGTTTCCCACAACGCTTCAATGGAGTTTTTAACAAGATTGATGAGTACCTGTTCGATCATTTCTTCATCAGCTTGTGCGGTGAGATAATCTGATTCACAGGTAACCGAAAACTGAATCGTAGTTTTTTTAATTTCGGGGCGCATTAGTTGCGCGACTTTTTCCAAAAGTTCTTTTACAATAACAGTTTTTATTTTTGGTTGTGGAACGGACGTGTATTCGCGGTAAGCATCAATAAATTTTATCAGACCCTTGCTGCGATTTTCAATGGTACTCAGACCTTCCCGTAAATCTTCTGCGCCTTCGGTCTTTAATTCATAATGATCCTCTTTGCGCATCATCTCATGATCGAGAATTTCACGAAGGGTAGAAGTAAGTGAAGAGATCGGTGTGATCGAGTTCATGATCTCATGACGAAGTACACGCGTCAGGTTTTGCCACGCATCAATTTCCTGTTGCTGCAATTCTGTTTGAATATTCTGAAGGGTAAGAAGCTTCATCGTATTTCCGCGAATCCGCAATTCAGTGGCTTGTATTGTTATCTGGAATTCCTGATCCGCTTTGTAAAGTGTACTTTTTCCTGGTTCGACATCTTTGATGGCCTCTAATAACTTCGCGTTCTTATCAGCAAGCTCTTCAATATTTTTAATGGATTGAACGCCCATGAATTTCTTTGCATTGGCATTAATAAGCTGAATATTCCCTTCCGGATCGAATGAAAGAATACCTGTGCGGACTTGCTGTACAACTGTATTCAGATATTGCCAATGCTCTTCTTTTTCAGAACGCGCCTTCCGGAATGCTTCCAAAACTTCGTTGAATTCGTTATTAAGATCTTTAAAGCTCGATCCTAATTTATTATCGGCAGTAAAGCCAGAAATGAAATCAGAATACTTAACGGACTCAAGAAAGCGTGTAAGCTTTCGATTGGTTAGTGAACTAAACCGATTCAGCTCAAACACTTGTCCTATGATGATACATCCTGTCAGTATTGCAGCAAAGATCATATTCGGATGATTGATCATGTACACGAACAAGCACATTATCAGGCCGATCAGCACAACGCGGAATGCAATTCGAAAACGAAAATCACGGAGAAATCTCATGTTGAGAATTGAGAAGTTGAGAAGCTGCGAAGTGGAGAACAAATCACCTTTCGTATTACTATTGCATTTTCGAAATAAATCGTGAGCACGTGAACACGTCCGCACGTCAATACGTTAAAGTCCATGTTTTTCCAATCTTCTATAAAGCGATGAACGAGTCAATCCTAACTCTGCGGCAGCCTGTGTGATATTTCCGTTATACTTTTTTAATACTTTACGAATGAGAAGCTTCTCAACTTCATCAAGATTGAACTGATCAAGATTAAGTGGTTGCTCGCTTTCCTTTCCATTGCTTGTACTGAAATTAAAATCTTCTGGTTGTAACACAGAGCTATTGGATAGAATGACGGCACGCTCAATCGAGTGCTGTAGTTCGCGAATGTTTCCCGGCCACGGATGTTTATTCATCCTGGTCATGGCGCCATCGCTGATCTTCGTTACATTTTTATGATACTTTTCAGCGTAATGTTTTAAAAAGAAATGAGATAGAAGCGGAATGTCTTCCATCCGGTCACGCAACGATGGTATTTCAATCTCAATGGTATTCACGCGATAGAGCAAATCCTGTCGGAAGCGATTTTCCTTCACCATGTCATACAATGGGAGATTGGTAGCGCAGATAAGCCGGATATCAATCGCAGTATCTTTATTCGCCCCCACACGACTCACTTTCCTATTTTGCAAAACCGTTAAGAGCTTCGCTTGTAATGGCATTGAAAGATTACCGATCTCATCCAGAAATAACGTTCCGTTGTTGGCAATTTCAAATCTTCCCGGCCGATTTTCTTTTGCATCGGTGAATGATCCTCTCTTATGACCAAATAATTCGCTTTCAAAAAGTGTTTCGCTAATTGATCCCAGATCAACACTTACAAAGGATTCTTTTCCTCTTGACGAATGTCTATGAATGGCTCGTGCGATTAATTCTTTACCTGTTCCATTTTCACCAAGGATCAAAACATTGGCATCGGTGTGTGCCACACGATCAATTGTCTGAAAGATCCTTTGCATGATGGCACTCTGTCCAATAATTTCCTGGTAGCGTTCGTTGACCGCCTGGTTGATCTCCTGATTTTTTATTTTCAGCGTATGAACTTCATCACGCGTTTCGCGCAACCGCATGGATGAATACAGTGTTGCGAGTAATTTTTCATTTTCCCATGGTTTTAAAACGAAATCAGTAGCGCCGGCTTTAATTGCCTTAACAGCCATCTGAATGTCCCCATAAGCAGTAATGAGAACAACAACTGCTGATGGGTCCATTTCAAGTATTTTTTCAAGCCAATAATATCCTTCATTTCCGCTGCTGACATCTTTCGTAAAATTCATGTCCAGCAGAATGACATCGTAATTATCATTATTCATCAAGGCCGGAATTGATTCAGGATTTTTCTCAATATCTACCTGGAAAAAATGACGTTTCAGGTGCATCTTGGCAGCTTTGAGTAAGTCTTCGTTGTCATCAACGATCAATATCTTGCCTTGCTTTTGTTCGCCCATTAGTATTCTCTTTTACGTGTCATTCCGAATGTTTTGCAAAGTTGATACCGCTATTACTAAACCCTTTCAGGACTTTATTTTCGAACAAATCCCTGTACAAATTTAATAAATCACGTCCGTTATCGGACATATCCGTTCAGCTTTGAACGAAGATTTTAATGAAAAGATAACTTTTAAACCAATTTGGCCGTTGGCACGGTAGTTGGAATTGCACTCATGTCATTTTCAACCTAACACCTAATGACTTAAAAAATTAGTATCGGATGGATAAGCAGATTGCAAAAAAGAGATTTACAGTAAAAAAGGTGGCGATGTATGGCGGCATAGGACTCTTCGTCATCTTTGTTTCCTATCAATTGATCTTTGCCGATCGTCGCTCCACTCTTTTTGTTGAAAAAGATAAGATCACTATTTCGGAAGTAAAGCGTGGTGAGTTTAAAGAATATATTCCTCAGACAGGTATCGTTGAGCCAAGCCGTCAAGTCTTTCTGGATGCTATTGAAGGTGGAAACATCAAACGTGTTATTCGCGAAAGCGGTGCTATGGTAAAGCAGGGGGACATGATCCTTGAGATAACCAATCTGAATCGTGAGATTGCTGTTTTGCAACAGGAGGCAGATCTTGTTCAAAGCATCAACCGTTCAAGGGATACGCGTCTCGGCATTTTGAGAAATGATCTTGAACAACGTCAGACGCTTGCGCAAATCGATAACCAGCTGGCTATATTCGCGCCTCAATACCGCCGGCAGAAAGTTCTGCTTGATAAGAAACTTATAGCAAAACAGGATTTCGAACGTACGGAAGCGGATTACAAGTATAACATGGATCGTAGAAAATTTACTTACGAGGCCTATCGTCGTGATTCAATAGAAAGAATCCTTTCGTTAAGGGACATTGATCTTTCTGAAGATCGTATGAAACAAAATCTTATATCAGTAAGAACAATATTACAGAATCTGAATATTAAAGCACCCATTGACGGGCAATTGTCCATGGGGCATTGGGAGATCGGGCAAGCTGTGACGATGGGTCAGAAGATCGGTCAGGTCGATGTGGTTGGTGAATACAAAGTGCGTGTACCTATTGATGAATTGTACTTGCCAAAGATCAGTTCCGGACTTCATGCAACCACTGATTTTGCAGGTAAAACATATAACTTATTGATATCGTATGTGTATCCAAATATTCTTAACGGAAGGTTTGAAGTGGATATGAACTTTGAAGGTGAAGTTCCCAAAGGTCTCAGGCGTGGGTTGTCTCTTCGTATGCGTATCGAATTGGGACAACCATCGGAGGAATTATTGCTTCCCATGGGCGGATTTTATAAGGACACGGGCGGAAATTGGGTATTTATCCTTGAAGGTACAGACCGTGCAGTTCGCCGGGATATTAAGTTGGGAAGAAAGATGGGAAGTGAGTATTTTGAGGTGCTTGAAGGACTGAAGCCAGGTGAAAAAGTGGTCACCTCTTCTTACGAGAATTTTGGAACGAACGAAGTTTTAAAACTGAAATGAGATGTCTGGATGCAACTATTTGACTTAAAAAGCGTCTAACGGTAAGTAACCAATTGAAAGAAACACAGTATTCTAGAAAACTATTTATAATTTATTGACATCTAACAATAAACCTTTACACACATGATACGATTAAAAAACCTCGAAAAAATCTATACAACGGAAGAAGTGGAGACAACGGCGTTGAACAGCATTAACCTTGAAATAAAGGATGGTGAGTTTGTGGCGATCATGGGACCCTCCGGATGTGGTAAGTCAACATTGTTGAATATCCTTGGACTTCTTGATAATCCTTCCGGTGGTGAATATCATTTCGGTGAACATGAAGTAGCGAAGTACAGCGAACGTCAGCGTGCCCAGTTGCGTAAAGGATCTATTGGATTCGTATTCCAGAGCTTTAACCTTATCGATGAACTTACGGTTTTTGAAAACGTGGAGCTTCCGTTATTGTATATGAAGGTTCCTGCCGCTGAGCGCAAACAGCGTGTAGAGGAAGTATTGGAGCGAATGAATATTATGCACCGTCGCAATCACTTTCCACAGCAACTATCCGGTGGACAACAGCAGCGTGTTGCGATCTCGCGTGCCATTGTAGCAAAGCCAAAGGTAATACTTGCTGATGAGCCTACTGGTAACCTGGATTCAGCAAATGGTGAAGAAGTTATGAAGTTACTTTCTCAATTGAATGAAGAAGGGACTACGATCGTAATGGTTACTCACTCACCGTACGATGCAAATTATGCGCACCGTATAATTAACTTATTCGACGGTAAAGTAGTAACAGAAAATATCAAAGAACATTTTCACGTTTAGTGTTTAGTGATACGGTTTCCAGATAATGGAGTGGCCGTTATTTGATTGAAGATTTGAAAGCCACGCGCTTTGAATGCGTTCTTCATAGTTTAGGTTTAGGTTAGAACAAAACCCGTGCAATCCGAAAAGATTGATACGGGTTTTGTTATTTTAGAAAATAATTAACAGTTAAAAGTGTACACCACTGTTCACCATCGTACAGATTTGTAACATACAACCCGTCATTACCATACCAGTGTGCTGGCACAATTCATTCTACTGCTATGCAACCCTTAAAAGAATAGTGTGTCTTTCCCCGGTTACGGGACCTTCCTATTTCTGTAACCTATTAATGAATATAATCGTCTAACCATCAGTGAACCCCCAACCTCTATGATAAAAAATTACGTACTCATCACATTCCGGAGCTTAATGAAGAACAAAACGTTTATTTTCATTAATGTACTTGGGATGGGCGTTGCTATAGCGTGCTGCATTACTGCTTACTTGAATTGGGACTACAGTAAAAAGTGGGACTCATGGCATATACATGCTGATAAAATCTATCGTGTTCAGTTCTATCGTGATATGGAAGGAAATCGTGAGCGTCACGGTGTGGCCCCGATACCGCTAGGAAATCTTGTCAAGCAAAATTTTAAAGATGTTAATAAAGTCGTCCGTTATATGTCCTCATACTGCGACATTCGAATCGGCGAAGAAGTTTTTGGTACTCAAATGGCTTTTGCCGACTCTGCATTTTTTGATCTGTTTACCTATGAGCTGAAGTATGGAAATTTTTCTGATTTCCATTCAAAAAGTAAAGTCTTTATAAGTGATGAAGTTGCACGTAAGTATTTCAATGACGAAAATGTTGTTGGTCGTACGATCTCCCAGATCGTATTGGGAAAGGATGGAATCAGGCGACCTAATGAATTGGAGATAGGTGGGGTATTTAAGAAACCAAAGAGCAATACCAGTTTCAGTTTTGATATTATCACGATGCACGACAATTACTGGGCCATTGAACTCGATCCGGAATTTACGGATACTAACTGGAAAAGATTTAGTGCGGCGTTGTTCCTTGAAATAGATGACCCCTCACGACTTGCTTCTGTAACAAAGCAACTTCAGCAATATGTTGAGCCTCAGAATAAGGCAAGAGAAGATTATAAGGTAAAAGAATTTTATCTACAGCGTTTTAACGGCATGATGGTGGCTAATCGTGCGCAGCCTCAAGTCAACAATGATCGCCTCGGCGGAGGTATGCCGGATGAGGCGATAACAGCACCGTCCATTCTTGCAGGGATGCTTCTGCTTCTTGCCTGTTTTAATTTTACGAATACCTCTATTGCTATTTCCAGCAGGAGATTAAAAGAGATCGGGATCCGTAAAGTGATGGGAGGGATGCGAGCGGAATTGATCGCTCAATTCCTTGGCGAGAACCTGATTTTATGTTTTCTCGGATTGGTTGCCGGATTGTTGATGGCAGAATTTCTTGTCCCTGCGTATGATTCGTTGTGGGTCTTTATTGACCTGGATTTAAATTATGCCGACAATGCAGGATTTCTATTGTTCCTGGCGAGTCTTCTTTTTTTAACAGCAATTATCGCAGGATCATATCCATCTTTTTACATTACGTCATTTGAGCCTGTGAGTATTCTTAAGGGCAAGGCTAAATTTGGAGGAACAAGCTGGTTTACCCGAATTCTGCTGGGCGGACAGATAATGATATCACTGACGATGATAATTTCAGGATTGGCATTCTATCGCAATGGTCAGTTTCAGCAGGATTATGATCTTGGATATGCAAGACATGGCGTTATTTCTACGTACGTAAATAATGAAGGTGCTTTTAATACTTATCGTGATGCTATTGCAACGAATAAAGATATTGAGCTCATTGCGGGAACTCAAAACAATATCATAAATTTTTCATGGTATAGTAATCCGGTAAAATATGAAGCCATCAGCAAAGAGATTGACATTATGAGAGTAGGGGATAACTACCTTGAAGTAATGGATATGACGTTGTTAAGCGGAAGAAAATTCAACAAAGATTCCGGCACGGATAGAAAAGAATCTGTCATTGTTACAGAAGACCTGGTTAAACAGTATGGATGGACCGATAATCCAATCGGAAAGCGACTTGTGTTGAAGGATACTGTTCAATTGTATGTTATTGGAGTAGTGAAAGATGTTTATGCACGAGCGCTTTGGGCGCCAATCCGTCCAATGATGATACAATATGCGGCCCCATCACAATACGTGCAACTACTCGTTAAGACGGAGCCTTCGAAGATTAAGTCAGTAAATGAATATATGGAGAGGAAGTGGAAGGAAGTTTTCCCAAATGCTCAATACACAGGACAATTGGTTGATAATGAATTGAAAGAGAGTAGTGAGATTAATGCCAATATTGTTCTCATGTTTGGTTTTCTCGGGTTCTTTGGTGCATTTATGACAGGAATCGGATTATATACCCTTGTTTCGCTGAACATCGTAAAGAAAATGAAAGAGATCGGCATCAGGAAAGTTCTTGGCGCATCACTGATGAATATCGCTACCGTAATAAACTTTGAATTTATTATTAATCTCGGTGTCGCGGCGCTATTTGGTACAGCTCTTGGTTATTTGCTAACGAGCTGGCTGATGGGTACCATCTGGAAGTATTATTTGCAAATAGGAGCATTGAGTATCGCTATCTCTGTTGGAGGGATAACCTTGATCGCATTGATGGCCGTCGGATATAAAACAGTTTCGACTGCATCACTCAATCCAACGAAGACCCTTCGCGATGAGTAATTACTTTAATATGCTGTGATATTGTCATTAGCGTCTCACAATCAAATAACTCGTTCGTGGGTGATTTGATTGGCTAATGATGCGGTCAACCGGTATTGATCTGACAAAGTTATCCACAAATGAAATAATAACAATCTATTTATCAGAGGTTTACACTGTGGATAAGATGTGCGATTCTTTGAGAGCATTCAATTAATAATGAGGTAATGCTGTGTTAACTTTGATAAGTAAACGTTGAACTCTATGGAAACCAAAAAAGTATCTAAAAAGGCTTTGAGAAGCTTGCTGAAAGATTCACTTCAGCAATCAATCGGACACCTTGAATTGCCGAAGCCAAATAAAAAAGTGAAGAGACTTATCGATCGTACTACTAAGAAAATGGCGATCGAGTTTTCTCATCTCCTGAAAAAAGAATTCAAGAGAAGTAATCCGAGCGCTAAGAGAGTAAAGACTCAGGAGACTTCTCAGGTTGCTTAGACTTCTGATAAAGAAATGGGATACTTCTGCTATGCACTGATGGCAGAAGTTTTTTTATATCCGGCTTAAATTATATACTTTTTTGTATTGGATCTTTTTTCTGAAGGTATTCGAAAATAGAAACACTCATCACGATTAGCAGCATGCCATAGAATGTATCCTCCACAGGAATCGTAAGCATTCGTATCCCCATATTTTCATGGTCGTTATACCACACTACGGGTTCTGGCAACCCGCTTCCTGTGAGCACGCCATTCACGATGAAAAAGGGAATTAATATGAAAATGAATGCAAAATAAAATCTCCCGAGCCACGATGGCTTCACGATAACCAGAAGTAGTAATAAGAAAAATGCTGTTGCAAAGAATGTAACGGAAGTATACCAACGATCATAATTTTTAAAAGCAATCACCAGGAGGCCCACTATAAGAGTAGCGCTTATTCTGTTTCCGTTATCATTGGATGGTTCCGTTCTTTGAAAATAGTTAACGGCTTCATACGTGAAAATACAGGCGTACGGAATGCATATAAAGAATAGAACTTCTTCGAGGGGAAGATTACCTATATAAACCCCAGTAAGATATCTTGGATTAAATCCCCAGACGCCCATAGCAGTAAACCAGCTATCCCAGGCAATAAAAAGTAGTGCTGGAATAAGAATGGAAGGCCACAGATATTTCCATTTCCTGGAAAAATTCTGTCTTGGATGAAAGCTAAACAGGAGAGGAAACAGAACTGAGCCGATATCCAATAATAGGTAGTAATACTTTTCCACGTTGTTGGCTCTCTTCTTGCTTCTGACTTCCGGATTGTGACTTTTTTATTGCGTTTCCTTTCGTTCACTCTTAAACTCAAAGCTCCGTGGCTCATACTTTTTCGGAGCGATTAGAAATCCAAATGCCTCACAGTCTTCTTTGGAGTGCTTGCTGTGATGTACATAGTGGGCATTGATCATTCGTTTTAAATACTGGCTTTTTTTTAGGGGTCTCCATTTCAGGCGTTGATGAACAATAACATCATGAAAAACTAAATAGAAAATTCCGTAACATAATATCCCAATCCCTACTGAAATGATATAAGGATTACGTGTTGCAACGCTTCCAAAATAGAACAGTGCTATTGAAGGAATGCTGAACACCACGGCAAACCAATCATTTTTTTCCAGGGTATGATCATGCATTGTATGATGGGATTTATGCCAGATCCAAAGAAACCCATGCATAATGTACTTATGTGTGAACCATGCAACAAATTCCCATAAGAGAAAAGTACCAATCACAATCAAACTGCAAATTACTATCATCACACTATCCATCGGCACCAATTTCAGTTATTTTTTTTCAGTGAAGTAAGTCTTCAGTACATTATTACGGTACTCAAAAATACCATTAACCTCTTTTCCGACAAACAGCCAGTTGGCAAACTGGCCAAGGATCCCGAGAGGGATCGCATATTCGAGTTCATCGATCATTTCAACACCACCTTCAACTGTTTTGAAAATATGCTTGTGATGCCAAAGGGAGTATGGGCCTGAAAGTTGCGTATCAACAAAATAGTTCGGCTCTTCTACGTTTGTAATCTTTGTTTTCCATCCCATGCGTACAAACGGCAGAACACTGACTTTATATTTTATCAGTTGGCCAGAAAACATCTTTTCCCCTCCAGTGATGGACAGAATTTTAAAATTCATCCGTTTGGGTGTTATTACCCCCAAGTTTCTTGGTGAGGAAAAGAAATCCCAGGCTTCCGTCTGCGAAATGGGAAGAAATTGTGTGCGTTTTAAATGATAGGTCTTCATTAGCGCTTTTAACAATCAAAAATAAGAAGTGTTCGCTATGAATTGATCTTCATTAAATCGAATCTTTTTCATCAAATAATCATGTTTTAGGCGTATCTTGTGTCAACATGGATAAAGCTTTGGCGCACGAACCGAGCAAGAATCCAGAGAGTTGGAATGGTTATCTGAAAAACTTTTTTCAGCCCTGATATCTACCACATTCTGCCAAACCAATAAGGTGCTTACACTAGGATGAGACTAGGCTTTAACTAGGTTTACCCTAGGCCTAAGCTAGGTTCAGACTAGGTTTACCCTAGGTTCTGACTAGGCTTACCCTAGGTTTTGACTAGGTTTCCAGTACGTTTTCCGTTTAAACACACTAGCCCTTTTGTTTAAAAACACTACCTTACTATGGGATTGTATTGAGAGCATGCTTTGACAGGCAAGGATTTCTTCTCTAATGCATGCAAATCCCGACCAGCCCACCACGTTACAAATGCAACAAACAAATAAGGGTTGTCAGGGGTGACATATCCGGACGAGCTTGGAAATCGATCACCCCATTTGCTCATAAATCTTTTATTATTACTGAGCCGCTCGAAGTTAAATCGCATAGCATTAATCACACTTGATTCGAAAGCCTTGGCGGGTGGCATCCACGAATGGAGCGGCGCAAAGCGATCTTACATATGTTCAGAAGAAGCACAAGCATAACATCGCTGCGCAGAATTCGTGGTGCCTTTTTCTTTGTTACTTTCTTTTGGGCAAACAAAAGAAAGTAATGGAAGAATCGAATGATATTGGAGATATCTTAATACGTTGCTAACAGTGGCGCGCTGCAAGCGGGATTTAATTATTTTTTGTACTGAGGCTTATTCGGCATAGCAGTCCAAGCTGGTCGGGATGTTGGTAATGTGCCGATAGGGCAGGTTGTTGGTCGGGATTTGCAATCCCGATCGATACGGAGACTACTTTTGAAATGAAAGAGGATTTTTAATCCATCAATAACCAGTGAGGTATCTTGATATTAAATCAAT
>Ga0123336_10001752_pt1 | contig 19599 bp, 14 predicted proteins | sample SSSSmetaG_FD_96466 | JGI IMG/M metagenome (GOLD analysis project Ga0123336, IMG submission 96466) | Glacier valley bacterial and archeal communities from Borup Fiord, Nunavut, Canada, to study Microbial Dark Matter (Phase II) - ​SSSS metaG | ecosystem: Environmental > Aquatic > Freshwater > Ice... | reverse complement strand
TCGGGCGAGATGCGTGGCTCGCGGTCGTCGCCGTGGCCGGTGGTGACCTGCTTCAGGCCGGTGCCGTCCGGGTGCATGGTCCAGATGTGGAAGGTTCCGCCAGCGTACGACTGGATGGCGACGAGGCCACCCCTGGGGGACCAGTCCGGGTGCGAGGCCTCGTCGTAGGGCGTGGTGATCTGCTTGGTCGTGCCGCCGGTAATAGGCAACGTGTAGAGCAGCCCCTGCATATCCATGATGAGCGACTTGTGGTCGGGCGAAGCGGTCACGGCCATGTCCGTGCCCTCGGAGACAGTAATCATCTTCACTTTCTCGGGGAACTTAACCGGGCCCGCGACGGGCTTCGGCTTGGCGGCGACTTTAGTCTGGGCACCCGCTGCGAGCGTAACGGCAAGCGATGCGGTAAGGACGAGAACGACGCGACGGTGCAGCCAGGGTGACGCAGAGTGCATGGAGTGTCCCTCGTAGCGACGCGCAGTGCGTGGCAGCACTGCGCGTCGCGGTTATGGATGTTGCGTTCAGCTTACGACATCATGGGCAAGCGACTAAAACTGGAAGCGTCCGATGAACTGCAACTGGCGGGCAGCGAACTCAACCGGGCTCCCGGAAGTAGAGTTTGGTTGTCCGTAAGTAGAGGCATTCGCGACAGTGAAGTAGTTGCCGTAGTTGGGATGGTTGAAGAGGTTGAAGGCCTCCACGGCGACGATGACCTTGTACTTCTCGTGGATCGGAATGGTCTCCTGCAGGCGGCTGTCGATGCGGTGGATGTTGCGGCCTCGGAAGGCGTTGCGATCCATCACATAGTAACCATAGCCCGCGTCGTAGTGGAAGTGCGAGAGCGGCGCGTAGATCTTCACGCAGGTGGAACCCGTCGCGCAGGTATCGTTGGGCCCAAACGGTATGCTGTTCAGGGCCACGGTACGGTTGAAGCTGGCGGGTGCGCCGTTCGGGGCCGCCGTGCCGATGGAGGTAGCGTACGCCGTGCCCGAGCCGAAGCGGTAGAGCGACGAGAGAGCCAGGCCATACTTCCACTTGTACTCACCGTTTACGGTCAGCGAGTGGCGCTGGTCGTCAGTGCCGTTACCCCATTCATCCTTCACATTGCCGACGAAGGGCTTGTTGGCATAGTAGAACGGCCCCTCGGTGGAGTTCTTGGTGCGGGAGAAGGTATAGGCCAGGCCGGAGTTGAAGCTCCGTGCCAGGTGCTTGATGCCCACCTGCAAACCGTCATAAATAGAGCCTGCACCATGCGGAGTAAAGAATTGTGAGACTGATGTGAACGACTGGTTGCAAACTTGCTTTGTCGCTGAACTGTATGTGGTGACCGTATCCGTCGTGACGGACCCGTTGCCGCAGGTGCGAGTCACACTTGATGCCAGGGGTGAACCTGGATTGAGGTTTCGCTGTGAGTTTGCCGGGTCTACCAGCAGGTTGCCGTTGAAGCGCAGCCAATCGTTGTAGACGCGATTGTGGACATAGTCCGCAGTCAACACCGTGTGCATCGGCAGCTCGCGCTGGATGCCGAAGGACATCTGGAGCGCATATGGGACCTTCGCATCCCTGGCCAGCGGCTGAACCGCCTGGGTGTAGGCCCCGGGATTTGTTGCAGGATTGCCGCCGTTGAAAGGATTCGCGAGGTTGACGGTGTTGCCAGAGACGGATGCCTGAATCGTCGAGATGCCATTGAAGATCTGCTGATCGATGATCTGGTTGGCGGATATATCCGCATAGTAAAGACCGGCACCGCCGCGGATAACCGTCTTACCGTCACCGAATGGGTCATAAGCGAATCCAAGGCGAGGCGCAAAGTTGTTGTTGTCGTTGCCCTGCGGAGCTTGCAAGCCGTTGGTCAGCTTGGGCCCGCCGGTGAATGCTCCTAAATCATTGTCGTAGCGCAAGCCAAGGTTCAGCGTCAGGCGCGGCAGGATCTTCCAGTCATCCTGGAACCAGAAGCCCAGTATGGTGCGCGGAATGTTGACCGTAAAGTCGCCGTAGCCCTGAACGTAAGTGATGCCCGTGCTGGCAGCACCGGAAGGGACGGGACGATTGCAGACGTTTGTAATGGCGGTCAGATTCCAGCTCGCCACATCGGTAGTGCCATTGGGAAACATCGCCGCGACGTCGCTCGGAGTCGGCGTGTTGCCGCAGGAGGTAACGCGCCCTCGCACGTTTTGCTGGAAGAAGCCGCCATGCTTGGTGTAGAGAAGCTCTACGCCGGCCTTGACCGAGTGCTTACCCTTCAGCCAGAACACGTCATCGCGATACTGCTGCGTATTCTGCTGAAAGATCTGCGGATAGTTGTAAGGGCCACCCACCGTAACGTTGGGAAAGATGATTTGAATGCTCTGGTAGTAGGGCAGATACTGCCACTCAAAGTGATGCAGACCCGCATGAAATTCATTGACCAGGTTGGACGAGATATTGGAGTTCCAGTCCGCCACATAGCCATAGCTCATACGGGTGCCATAGTACGCCGTGGAAGGATCTGTCGAACCGCTGATGCCGAGGTAATCGTTCTTATAGGTAAAGCCGTCTCCCCGGAGGATGATGTGATTCTTGCTGTTTAACTGGTAGTCAGCGCGCGCCAGATACTCATTCAGCGCGATGTTGACTGGATGGGTAAAGCTGCTTCCGCTCACAAGTGCAGAGCTGGTACTGGTTGCGTTGGGGTTGTGCTCTCCTTCGTAAGAGCCGAAGTACCAAAGCTTGTCCTCGATGATTGGGCCACCGAATGTGCCGCCGTACTGCTGGTCTTTAAAAGGGATCACATAAGGCTTCGCACCGGTCGCGGGATTCTTTGCCACAAAGTCTGCCGCGTTAAAGTAGTCGTTACGGAAGTAGCCGAAGGCCCCACCGTGGATGCTATTCACGCCGCTCTTGGACTGTGCGTTGACGTACACCCCAGCCGACCGGCCCAGCGTTGCATCGAAGCGATTCGTAATGATCTGGAACTGGGAGATCGCATCCTGCGAGAAGCGCGGCTGGCCAAAGGCTGAACCCGCCGTATCCTGCGAGACCTGCAGGCCATCCATCGTGATCTGGAACTTGCCGGACTCCGAAGCCGAACCCACCGGAACGTCCGCCGTAATTGCGTTGATCTTGATGCCGGGAACCAGCGTGGCCAGTTGCATGTAGTTGCGTCCGTTGATGGGCAGGCCCTGCACCTCCTGCGGCGTTACGTTACCGGCCACAGTGGAGGACGTCGTATCGATCGCCACGGCATCGCTGGTCACGACGACGCTCTCCGCGTTCGTCGCCAGCGGAAGGGTCGTATCGAGGTTCGGCGTCTGACCTACCAGCACTGAAACCTTGGTTCGCACGGAGCCAAAGCCCGAAGCCCGCACCGTTACGGTGAAGTCACCCGCGGCGAGCGACGGAATCAGGTAGGTGCCTTCCGCGTTCGTCTTCGTGTTGAAGGCGGCTGCGCCCTCCTGCCTCACTTCGATCGTGGCCCCGGCGATGACGGCTCCCTGCGCATCCGTAACCCGGCCGGAGATGCCGGTCTGCTGGGCGAACGCCGGCGTGCACGCGAACAAAACAAGAGAGAGGAGAAGGGCGGAAAGGGTGCGGTAAGCCATCTTCATAAGTACGGAGACCTCATGGAACGGATATCGAATTTCGTCTTTTGTCAGAACCGCGTGTCAGGACTGCGAGACCAACAATGGATTGCAGTTGTAAGGTTCAGCGCGGAAGATCTCTGCGTGCGGAGAAAACAACCTGAAGGTAACGTGGATGAAAAACTCTGTGCAGCTTGGTCACAGATACACATCTGCGAGGTTCGGGAAAGAAGTTCCCAAAGAGGTTGCGGGTCAGCAGTGGTGCAATCGTTCCGATGAATCCTGTTGAATTGCTGGGATAGTTCGGTGATGCGTCAAAGGCACTTTTTGTGTGAGTGACCTGAGCGTAGAGCCTTTGCGGCGACCTGTCTAATCGAAAGATTTTTATGCGTGATAGAAAATCTCGACAGGCAGTTCTCCCAACAGCCTAAGGCAAGGCATCAGACCGCTTTACAACAGTTCGCGTTGACTTTTGCGAAAATGCCGCTAAGATATCGGTAACGCCCCGTAAAAATCTATCGCACCTCTGACACTCTGCCCAAGATTCAAGACAGCGTACCAACCGTCGTCTATAAACATCAGGCCGCAGCAGCGCACACGCTTCTCTCTTTTGAATCGGAGTGATCTCTTGGACTTTAGAATCAGGCAGCTGCAATGCTTCATGACGCTCTCCGAGCTGCTGCACTACGGCAAAACCGCGCGTGCGCTCTACATGAGCCAGCCCACCATTACGTTCCAGATCAAATCGCTCGAAGAGGTCTTCGGCGTAAAACTCTTCGAACGCGACCGCCAGCAGGTGCGCCTGACCGACGCCGGATGGGCCTTCCGCGAGTACGCCCAGACCATCCTCGACACCGTGGACGCCGCGCAGGAGTGCCTCAGCGGCCTGCACACCCGCCTGCGTCTGCGCGTAAGCTGCGGGCCCGTCGGCCAGTTCATCCTGTTGCCCGCCGTGATCCGCGCACTCGCCTCCGACTATCCGGACTTCGAACTGGAAGTGATTGAACTGACCACCGAGCAGAGCATGGCACGCCTGCCCGAAGGCAAAGTGGATGCCCTGCTGATGGTGGGTGCACTGCCCATCGAAGGTCTGCGCTTCGACCCCATCTGCCAGGAGACGCTGATGGCGATGGTCTCGCGCCGTAGCCCGCTGGCCGCACGACGCGCGCTCTCCGTCGAAGACCTGCGCCACACCAGCATCATCGCTTCGCGCATGAAGGACTGCCGCTTCCACCAGCCGTTCCTGCATAGCCTGCTGGCGCCGTTCGGCATTACGCCGCGCATTGTGGAGTCGCCGCAGTCCTGCTCCGTGCAGTTTGCCTACGCCGCTGCGGGCGAAGGTATCGCGATCACCACCGGATCCATGAGCGTCTGCTCCTTCCCCGACCTGGCCGCGATGCCCTTCAAGGAACAGCTGCCCATGATGCAGCTCGGCCTCGCCTCCATGGCGACCAACGAAACGCTCGCGATGTCCATCTTCCGCAAGGTGGTAATGGAGTGCGCGCGGGCCGCACTCAGCGACAGCACGCCGGCACGCCCGCACTTCGGCCCGCAGCCGGTGGTCACGCTACCAAGCCGCCGCGAAGCTAGTTAGAAGCCAAGCAAGCTAGAAGCCAAGCCAGTTAGTCCGTCTCGACCGCACTCGCTTCTTTTTCCTGTAGCTCCGCTTCGTTTGTTTTAGAAGCGGTCGACAATGCCTTCTGGCTCGTCATCGCCATCACCTCGGCAAAGTGCATGGGCCGCGCGGATGTGTTCTGCGTTATCTGCTCGCGACAACTGAAACCGTCGCTCAAGATAATGGCGCTTCCCTCGCGCCGCACGGCCGGCAGCAGCACGCGTTCGGCCAGCGTTTGGGAGATGTCGAACTTATCCTTCTCAAAGCCGAACGGCCCGGCCATGCCGCAGCAGCCGGAGTCGAGCAGCTCCACCTCCGCCCCCGTCGCACGCAGCAACGACATCTCATCCTGCATCCCCATCGTGGCGCGGTGATGGCAGTGGGCCTGCACGACGATCTTCTGCTGCAACTGCGGCGGCGTGTACTGCGGCGCATACTTCACCAGGAACTCGCTGAGTAGCAGCGTCTGGTCGCGGAGCCTGGCGGCGCGCGGATCGTCCGGCAGCAGGTTGCACAGCTCATCGCGAAAGACCGAGGCACAACTCGGCTCCAGCACCACAATCGGCGTACCCGCGGCGAGCTGCGGAGCCAGCGCGTCCAGCACCTTGTGCAGATACTGCTTCGCCGTATCCAACATGCCGAAGTCATAGAGCGGACGTCCGCAGCACAAATGCTGGGTCGGCAGAGAGACACGAAAGCCCGCCTTGGTGAGGACTTCATGCGCGGCCCGCATCGTCGACGGCTTGAAGTAGTTATTGAACGTGTCCGCCCACAAAAATACCTCCTGAGCTGCGGCAGGCAACGCAGTACGGCGATTACGGGAACGTTCCGGTTTGCTGGCCAGTCGCCGGTCCGGCGTAAACGCGCGCGCAAACTTCGGAAAGCTGCGCTGCGGATGAATATGTAACAGCTTCCGCATCAGGTGCACCACACCCGGTAGGCTGTTGACGGCATTGATTAGCTGCGGGGCAAACGACGCAAGCTGCGCCAGGCGATCGATGCGTCCAAACGCATGGTGCGCCAGCGGACGCGAGCCGCCCTCGTAGTAATGCGACAGAAACTCAGCCTTGTACGTGGCCATATCGACGCTGACGGGACACTCGCTCTTGCAGGCCTTGCAGGCAAGGCACAGGTCCAGCGACTCCTTCACCTCTTCGTTCTTCCACTGGTTCGGCAGCACTTCGCCCTGCATCAACTCCCACAGCAGGTGCGCGCGGCCACGCGTGGAATGCAGCTCTTCCCCCGTTGCCATAAAGCTGGGACACATCGTACCTGCATCCTGCTTGCGGCACGCACCCACACCGACGCAGCGTAACGCCTCCGCCGCGAACGAACCGTTGTTCTCCGCAAAGGCGAAGTGGGTCTTCGGCTCCCAAGGCTTGTAGTCCGCACCCAGGCGCAGATCTTCGTGTGGCTCGTGTACACGCTCCAGGTCACCCAGCTTGCCGGGGTTCATCTTGTTTAGCGGATCGAACGCGCGCTTGAAGCTGCGGAAGCCTTCCACCAGCTCCGGCCCGAACATCTTCGGCAGCAGCGCACCACGAGCCTGCCCGTCGCCATGCTCGCCGGAGAAGGAGCCGCCGTGCGCGAGCGCGATGTCCGCAGCGCGTTCCACGAACTCGCGGTACTTCAGAATGCCGGGCTCGCTCTGTAGATCGAAGTTGTGCCGCATATGCACGCAGCCCTGGCCGAAGTGCCCATAGATGGGGCTGTGATAGCCGAACTCCTGCATCAGCGCGTAGATCTGCCGCAGATAACTGCCCAGCTTTACCGGCTCCACCGCTGCATCTTCCCAGCCCTCCCAGCCGGTTCCCTGCCCCGGAACGAACGCCGTTGCGCCAAGCCCGGACTCGCGAATATGCCATACGCGTGCGGCCTCCGCAGCCTTGTAGATACGTGCCGTCACGCCGCTTACTACCGTCATCGCGGCAGCCAGTGCGTTGGCCTTCGCGTCGGACTCCGCCTGTGTCGCTCCGCCGAACTCCGCGAGTAAGAAGCCTCGACCACCCGGCAGCAGTCCCAGATCTTCGACCAGCTTCCGCTTGGCGCGCAGTGCGTCCAGCAGCGCAGCGTCGATGCCTTCAAGGCCAATCGGCCCGTACGTCAGCGCTTGGGGCACATGGTCCGCTGCGACGAAGATATCCGTGAACCCAACCGCCGCGAGCGTACGAAACTGCGGACTCTCCACAAGCTGTAACGTCGCCCCCAGGATCACCGCGCACGTACCTTCGCTACCCACCAGGGCGCGCGCCACGTTGAAGCCGTTCTCCGGCATCAGCTCATCCAGGTTGAAACCGGAGACACGCCGCGGAATCCGCGGAAACTTCTCCCGCACCAGCTCCGCGTACTGTTCGCGCAGCCGCAGCAGTTCCGCATAGAGCTCGCCCTTGCGCCCGCCATCCGCGATGATCTCCGCAAGCTCCGCTTCGCTCGTCGGGCCCACCGTCATGCGCGTTCCGTCGTACAGCAGCAGGTCCAGCGACTCGATGTTGTCAACCGTCTTGCCCCCCATCAGCGCATGCACGCCGCAGGAGTTGTTGCCAATCATGCCGCCCAGTGTGCAGCGGCTGTGCGTCGCAGGGTCGGGCGCGAAGGTGAGCTCAAACTTTTCGGCATGTGCACGTACGCGGTCGAGCACAATGCCCGGCTGCACATGCACCGTGCGCCTCACCGGATCGACCGCGCCAATCTTGTTCATATACTTCGAAAAATCCAGAATCACCGCGGCGTTGCAGCCCTGCCCTGCAAGGCTCGTACCGGCACCGCGGGAGAGCAGCGGGGCACCAAACTCCCGGCACGCAGCCACGGCGGCGACCACGTCTTCTTCATCGAGCGGGATGACCAGCCCGATCGGCACATGACGATAGTTCGAAGCGTCCGTCGCATACAGAGCGCGCGAGGAGGCATCGAAACGCACCTCGCCCCGCACCGTCTCTCGCAGACACTCTTCAAGCGACTGCGTCTGGGGAAAGACATCGTGCACCGTCGCATGAGAGCTGGGAAGAATGACGAAGTTGGACGTAGACATAAGTTTCGATAGACCCGAAGCCAAGGCTATCCGAAATACGGGGCAGAATCTACGTCGCTATTTTGCGGTCATTTTGAAGATCGCCTGCGCGTTTGAGGGGTCGAAGCTCAGGTCGAGCTTCGTCTTCCCCGTCTCGTCCGTCATGGGCAGTCGCGTGATGAACTCCATGAACGATCCCGGCACCTCGCGCTCCATCCGCTCACCGTCCACGCCGCGAAAGCCGCGCATCACGCGGGCTGCATGGAACGCCGTCTGCCGCACCCGCTGCGACTGCGACGTCTCCACCACATCCTTCATCGGCTGGCCCAGCGCCTTCTGCTCCGCCGCAAGCGCATCAACATCCGCCACGCGATCCGTCGCATGGTTGAAGGCATTGCCCTCGGTCGAAATCCACGCCATCTCCGCCGACTCGGCCAGTATCATCTCGTAGTCGCTTTCGGAGGGCGCCGGATGCTGCCGCGCAAAGCATGCCACCAACCCCGGAAGCAGCTTCGCCGCCTGCGCCACAGTCAGTGAGCCTTGCGCCTCCAACGTATCCAGCAACGCCTTTGTGTCTGCGGTCAACGGGTCCACTGACTCCGCCGTCACACGGCCCACTGCCTCCTGGAAACCAGGCGAAAATCGCTCTGGATGCAGCTCGCTGAGGAAAAACTGCGCAATCTCTTCCGGCATGTCAGCCTGTGCCCACGAGCGCCCCGTCATCTTCAGCCGCTCCAGCGGATATACCCCCAACAACGCGTACCCAAGCGGCCGCAGCACGCGCACCAGCGCCTCCTGCCCATCCGGCAACGCACCCATTCCATCACGCGCAACCGTCCGCACTGCACCGTGGTCGTGCATCACCGTACGCCTGTACTCCAAACAATGCTCTACATACAGCTGCGCCGCTGGAACACGCGCAATCAGATCCTCAAACAGCAGCATATTCAACGCCTGAGCCACGGCGGCCCGCGTGACGCGCGGCCCAGCCTCCGCCAGCAACGCCTGCGGCACCACCAGCACGTTGAACAACCGCTCTGCCCTGGCCACACCGACTACAGCATCCAGCACCAGCCCAATCGCACCACTCTTCATCGCCATCGCACGCTCCCGCAAACCCCCACCATCATCCGCATCCAGTGCGACGCTGTAAAGCGGTAACCCTACCGCCCCTTCGCCTTAGCCTTCTTGTTGCGGACCTTCTTCCCTGCCTTCTTGCCCTTTGCCTTAGGCTTGCCGCCCCGCTCCGGACTAGTATGCACCCGCCCTTCACCACCCATCGGCTTACTCTTGCGCGGCTCACGCGGTGCGTTCGCAACGTCTTCCGGCGAGGGCAGCAACGCAAATTGTAACCGCCGCTGTTGCCTGTCGATGCGGTCCAGCAACACATGCACCCGCTGCCCCATCTTGAACACCCTGCCATTACGCTGACCTACAATCTGCCGGTCCGTATCGCGGAACATGTAACGGTCATCATTCAGCGTGGCCAGCGGCACCAGCCCTTCAATAAATAGATTGTCGAGCTCCACGAAGAACCCATACTTCGTACACGAAAGGATAATGGCGTCGAAGTCCTCTCCCACGCGGTCCTGCATGAACTTGATCTTCTTCCACTCAATCAGCTCACGTTCTGCATCATCCGCCCGCCGCTCCGCCTGGCTGGACTCGGTCGCAATCGCCTCCAGCTCAGTCTCCGGAATCGGCCCCACCTTGTACTCCGGCCGCTCCAGACGCCCCTTCGCCTTGGCGTCTCCGGAGGTCCAGGGCTGCGGCGCATCCGACAGAATCGCGCCGCCGCGCGGATCCGCCCCCGCCGCCAGCAGCTCTCGCAGCAGGCGGTGCACAATCAAATCCGGATAGCGCCGAATGGGTGACGTAAAGTGCGTGTAGCTCGGCGACGCCAGCGCGAAGTGTCCCACGTTCTTCTCGCTATACCGTGCCTGCTTCAGACTGCGCAGCATCAGAAAGGCGAGTATCCGCTCCTCCGGCTTGCCCGCAATCTTCGCCGTCAGCCGCTGGTACATCTGCGGTGTAACGGGAATCGCATCCGCCACCTCATGCGTCTTCGCCTGGCGGCCCGTGCCCCGCACATCGCGGCGGTCGCTCTTCATCTGGATACGCTTCACTGGCAGCGTTCCGAAGCCCAGCGTGTGGCCCATACCGCTCGCCGTCTCTTCAAAGTCCACGATGCGTTTAGGGTCCGGCACCTCGTGGATGCGGTAGACGCTCGCGACGCCCTGCTGCTCAATCCACGTCGCCACGCACTCGTTCGCGGAGAGCATGAACTCCTCAATCAGCCGGTGCGACCAGCCGCGCTGCGAGCGCACAATCGCCTCCATGTTGCCGTCCGGGTCGAACCGAATCACCGGCTCCGGCAGGTCGAAGTCGATCGACCCGCGCCGCTGTCGCTTCTTGTTCAGCTTCAGCGCAAGCTCGTACATCTGTTCGAAGTCCGGCACCAACTCGGCAAACTCCGCTCGCGTCTCTTCGTTGCCGTCCAGCACGCCCTGAATCTGCGTGTACGTCATACGCTTGGCGCTGCGGATGATGCCTTCACACACCTCGTAGCCCAGTACCTCGCCACGCGCGTCCACTTCCATTAGGCAGCTCAGCACCAGGCGGTCTTCGTCCGGCCGCAGACTGCACATACCGCTCGAAAGCTGCGGTGGCAGCATGGGAATCGCGCGATCCGGAAAGTAAACCGACGTACCGCGCAGACGCGCCTCCAGATCCAGCGCCGTACCCGGCAATACGTAACTGCTCACGTCCGCGATGTGGACCTGCAGCTCCCAGTTGCCATTTTCGAGCGGACGCACCAGCACGGCATCGTCGAAGTCGCGTGCCGTCTCGCCATCGATCGTCACGATGCGCAGGCCACGGAAGTCCCGCCGCTGCCCAATTTCTTCCGGTGATAGCGTATCGACTGTCTGCGCCGCCGAGGCACGCGCCTCCTCCAGCACATTCGCCGGAAACACATGCGGCAGATGATGCTTGCGGATGATGATTTCGACATCCACGCCGAACGCATCCGGCGGCCCCAGTACCTCCAGCACGCGACCCTTCGCCGGACGTCCCACGCCAGGAAACTCTAGAATCTCGACATCTACCGCCAATCCTTCCAGCGGATCGGGCCGACCCTCTTCTTCGCTGGCATTCCAGCTTCGCTGTTGCATCTGGGCCTCTTCGCCCAGCACGCGATGCGGCGTCTCTTTGCCCGCAGCCGGAACCTCCATGCCATCTGCAATCAGGATCGGCTGCGTCATCCGCTCATCCAGCGGCGTCACGTAGTTTCCGCCCAATTGATTGACGCCCAGAGGAGCATCCTGCCAGGCACTGCGCCTGTGCGTTCGCGCATAGTGGAAGATCCCCACAACTGTCGGGTTACGCCGCGTCAGCACACGCGCCACGCGCCCGCTGCGCCGGCCATCACGCCCCGGCGGAGCTTCGTCCACCAGCACCTCATCGCCCTGCATCGCACCGTTCAACTCATTCGGCGGGATAAAGAGATCGTCCGTGCGGTCGACGCTGCCGTTGGGCCGCACAAAGCCGTAACCATCGCGATGCAAATCCAGCCGCCCGGCAAGCAGACGATCCTGCGTGGCCCGCAACTCAGGCTTGTCCGTAATCTCAACGCCGCGCCGGTCATACTGCTTCTTCGCCGCGCGCGCCGTCTTCTCCGGCGAGGCCGAAGGCAGACTCCACTGCTCCTCATTAATCTTCACCAGCTCCCCACGAGCCGTAATGCGCGCCAGTTGCTCCAGCAGCAGACGCCGTTCCCGTCCGCCGCCCAGCCCCAGCTCGCGTACCAGTTGCTTGTACCCCGCGCGATGCCCTGCCGCGCGCTCAACCAGCCTCAAAATATCTCGATCACTCTGCGGATACGGTGTCTGCGCCATCTGCAACGAGCATATCGCTAAGCCGGCAACTCCGCACCTTCGGCCAGATTTACCGCCCGAAGAATGCCGCCACCGGGCCACCCGCGCGCCCGTAGTGCTGCTGCTGCGCACTCAACGAGGCAGGCTCGCCGCGCAGCTTCGTCGCCGCCTGCTCCAGCGTCTCCTCGGCGGGCACGCGACGAAATTCACTCTTCACGTCGTCTTCCTGCTCGCCGATGGATTTGAACAGCAGCGCCTTGCCATCAATGTGCACATGCGACTCCGCAATCTGCCAGATGCCCGGTGCCAGTTGGCGACGCACCACCTCAAAGGTCCCACCCTGCTTCATCCTGCCGAAGAAGCCAAAGCCGAACTTTACATCGTCAGTCAGCTTACCCTTGATCGTGACGATGCGATGCTGCGCTTTGTCGACCACGATCTCGCCAGCCATCGCGGCAAACACACGCGACTCCATCGTCGGCGGCGTAAACTTCGGGTCCGGAGTGAACGCGAGTGTCATAGTCTTCGCATCCTCGCCAGCCGCCTTCCACACGAAGGCTTCAGGCAACATACGCAACATACTCTCCGCACGCCTATCGTCTTGCACGTTGTCCCTGTGCTGCTTCGCCTGCTGCGCCGGATTATTTACAAACGACTCCAGCCGCGCATCCTCCTGCTTCAACTCCTCAGGCGTCAGCGACAGCCCATCGCGCTCGACCACCTTCTTCAGCGCACCCTTACCCGTCTCCACCACGCGCATTAATTTCTCGCCATCGGGCGAACGATACGAATCCTTGTACTCCCAGTGCGAGTGGTCGTTCGCACTCGCCTCCAGCTCAGTCTGCGTGGCGAGCCGAACCATCTCCAGCGTCTTTATATCCTGCTTCGCTTTTGCATCCTGCTGTGCCTGGCCCACACCAGTCAGTAACATCGCACCCGTCAGCAAGCTAAACGAAATCTTCCGAATCGAACCCATAGCCTGCAACTCCTAAGCCAATAAGACGCAGACTCCCCACAAAAGAGTTGCAAACGCGTCAAACGCAGCAGTCGCCCGAAGCTACCCCACCCACTCCACGCGCACGATCTTCTTCCCTAGCCGCAGCGCAAGTCCCTCCGCAAGAACACTCTTCGGCAGTACCTTACCACTGAACTTCTCCCCCGCCACGCTCACCGCGTTCTCCGCCAGCTTCCGCGTCGCTTCCCCGGTTGAGGCCGCGAGCCCCGCCAGCACCAGCAGCTTCGGCACACGCACGTCGCCTTCGGGCAACAGTAATCCCTCGCTCGCAGCGGAAACTTCCACCACCGGCGCCGCCTCGCTCACGCCACGCTGCTGAAACTGCGTCGCCCACGCCTCCGCCGCAACCTCCGCTGCGTCGTCTGAGTGGAAACCCGCCGTAATCGTCCGTGCCAGGTTCTTCTTCACCAGCATCGGATGCAGCGTACCCGCCGCCACCTCTGCCTTCATCGCTTCAATCTCGCTCGCGCGCAGGTCCGTCAAAAAGACCCAGTACTTCCACATCAGCTCGTCCGAGATGCTCATCAGCTTGCCGTACATCTCGCTCGCCGGCTCGTGGATGCCGATCGCGTTGTTCAGCGACTTCGACATCTTCTGCACGCCGTCCAGCCCCTCGATAATCGGCATCATCAGGATGCTCTGCTGCGGCTGCCCGAAGTGCTTCTGCAGATCGCGCCCACGCATCAGGTTGAACTTCTGATCCGTACCACCCAGCTCCACGTCACACTTCAGCGCGACGCTGTCGTAGCCCTGCGCAATCGGATACAGCAGCTCATGCAGGCTGATCGGCTGCTCGTCCTTGAACCGTTTATGGAAGTCCTCGCGCTCCAGCATCTGCGACACCGTAAACTGTGCCATCAGCTTCACCATGTCGTAGTAGCCCAGCTTGTCCAGCCACTCGGAGTTGTAGCGAATCTCCGTCTTCTCCGGGTCCAGAATCTTGAACACCTGCTCCTTGTACGTCTCCGCGTTGGCCGCAATCTGCTCCGGCGTCAGCGGCTTGCGCGTCACGTTGCGCCCGGTCGGGTCGCCGATCAGCGCGGTCGAATCGCCAATCAAAAAGATGACCGTATGCCCCAGCTGCTGGAAGTGACGCAGCTTGCGAATCAGCACCGTATGGCCGAGATGCAGGTCCGGCGCCGTGGGGTCGAACCCCGCCTTGATGCGCAGCGGCACACCCGAAGCAATCGACTGCACCAGGCGCTCCTTCAGCGCCTCCAATGGAAGGATCTCGGCAGCGCCTTTGGTGATGAGGTCAAGCTGCTCTTCAAGCGACAGGAACATAGACATATCCATCTAGTATAAAGACCCATATGCAAGTCAGCGCGTCCCGCTAGCAACTAGAAACGAACTACCAGAGACTGCCTTTATGCCCGACCGCAAACCCAAACCCGAGCGCACCACCCCGCACCCCGACAAGACCTGCAAGACCTGTGGCCGCGCCTTCAGTTGGCGCAAGAAGTGGGAGCGCGACTGGGACGTCATCGCCTTCTGCTCCGACGCCTGCCGTAGCCGCAAGCCCGGAGAGCAGGACGCGGAACTCGAAGCCGCCATCCTGGAGCTCCTCGCCGAGCGCGGTGCATCCGGTGGGAAAGCCAAGACCATCTGCCCCAGCGAAGCCGCGCGCGCCGTCGGGGATCGCGCCCAGCGCGGCGCCGACAAGCAGCCTCCACGCTCCTGGGAGTCGCTGATGGAGCCAGCCCGCGCCGCCGCCCGCCGCCTCGTCGCCGCCGGCAAGATCGTCATCACCCAGCAGGGCCACATCGTCGACCCTTCCACTGCAAAGGGCCCCATCCGCTTACGACTCCGTTGAAACCGCCTTCACCCCCGCAGGCATCGCCCCGCCCGCACATGGCTTCCAACATCAACATGACCACCGCGAAGAAGTCGGCCAAGAAGTCGGCCAAGAAGTCGGCCAAGAAGACGTCCGCCAGGAAGAATCCCTGCTGGCCCGGATACGAACCCACCCCCGGCAAGAAGCCCGGCACCAAGGGCAGTTGCAAGCCCGAGCCAGGCACCCACTCCAAAGTAACAAAAAAAGCCACGCAAAAAGCCGCCGCAGCCTCCAAACTCGAAGAGCAAGGCAAGCCAAAGAAGTCGCCAAAGAAGTCCTAGCTATACTTCCGCATGGATGTCGAACGCCTCCGCGCCTACCTGCACACCCTTCCCCACACGGTTGAGACGCGCCAGTGGGGCAATAACCTCGTCTTCTGGGTAGGCGATAAGGCCATCGGCGGCAAGATGTTCGCTCTCATCAATCTCGACGACCCCGGCACCCGGCTCGCGCGCATCGACCTCGCCTTCGCCACCACGCCCGACAACTTCCACCAGCTTCTCGAGCGCGAAGGCATCCTCCCCGCACCTTACTTCGCTCGCGCCCACTGGGTCGCCGTGGAGGAGTACGCCCTGCGCGACGGCAGCGTGCCACGTTCCGGACTGGAAGCGCTGCTCCGCGAAGCCAATGCACTGGTGTACGCCAAGCTCGCCCCCAAGGTGCTCAGCGCGCTCGCCCTACCAGCCACGCAACGCAAGAAGCTCATCACGGAAAACCGCAAGCTGCTCGCCGCCAAAGCCCTGATTGCGAAGGATAAAAAGAAAGTTCCCACATCCCGGAAGAAACTTCCCCGTCATCAGGAAAAATCGTCGTAGCGGCGTACCGCATGTCTGCAAATTGCAGCCCAAAGTGCACAGAACTGCTGCACAATAAGCGCAACAAATTGCTACAAAACAAACACCGCAAAACTGCAACGTAACGCTAGGCCGTGAAGATGCCGCGAAACGCCGGCCAGTACGCGCGTCTCAGAAAGACCTCCAGCGCCATACACACCACGGCCATCGGCAGTTCCTTCGGACTGAACGTAATGTGAAACCGCAGAATCACCACCAGGATCGGCCCCAGAATCACCAACCCCACCGGCACATAGCGCACCATCACCAGCAGCAGTCCAGCGATCACATACAGCACCCGTTAAACACAAACCAGCCGTGATGAATCATCAGCAGCATCAGCGTGGTCGCATCGCTCGGCGGCATCGTCACGTCGACCAGGTGGAAGAGGTCGATGATGCCGAAGACCCGAAACACCAGTCCCAGCAGTACGCGAACAATAATCGTGGCAATCTTCATATGGACACCAGCTTTCCCTCAGAGATTGAACGACGGTCCCGGCCCGGCACCCACGGCTTGCGTCAACAGAGGATGATGGGTAGCGTCGAGTTATGCAAAATCCTCCAACCTCCGGCGTTAACCTCTCGCTCGCGGGCCGTGTCGCCCTCATCACAGGAGGCTCACGCGGCATCGGTGCAGCCACCGTCCGCCTCTTCCGCCAGGCTGGCGCGCGTGTTGCGTTCAGTTATCAATCCGCCCGCGAGAAGGCCGAAGCCCTCGCCATCGAACTAGGCGGTCCTGACTTCTGCGTCGCCCTCCAGCAGGATCTCGCCACCCCCGCCGACGGCCGCGCCCTCGTCGCAGCCGCCACCGCAGCCTTCGGACGTCTCGACTGCCTCATCGTCAACCACGGCGTATGGCCCGCGCATGACCAGCCCATTGCCACCATGACGGACGCCCAGTGGCGCAGCACGCTCAGCATCAACCTCGACAGCGTCTTCGGCCTCGTCCAGGCCGCCACCGCCCAAATCCTCAGCCAGCCAGCCCCGCCCGCCGGAGCGAAGGGCCACATCGTCAGCGCCCGCGGCCACATCGTGTTGGTCGCCTCCACAGCGGCCCAGCGCGGCGAGGCCTTCCATGCCGACTACGCCGCCAGCAAAGGCGCGCTGCTCTCCTTCACCAAGTCGCTCTCCTCCGAGCTTGCCCCGCAGGGCATATCCGCCAACTGCGTCGCCCCCGGCTGGGTCGCCACCGAGATGTCCGCCGCTGCCCTCCAGGACCCCGCAACGTCCAGGAAGGTGATGAGTCTTATCCCGCTCGGCCGCGCCGCCCACACCGACGAGATCGCCGGCCCCATCCTCTTCCTCTGCACCCCCTACGCCGGCTTCGTCTCTGGCGAAATCTTCAACGTCAACGGCGGCGCAGTCCTCGTAGGATGACAGCCCCGCGATGAACAGAGCACCCAATCTCCCTTTGGTTCGGCGTTTTCGCCGTTGCTCTTGCTCCTGGGATAGGTCCAGGCTTTAGCCTGGACATTTCACGCCTCCACAAACGCGGGCTTAAGCCCCCGAGGTATGCCCTTCTTGTCCTGACGCATACCCTTCGATCTTTTCGTCCGATGCCTCGAATCATGCGTCAAACTAAAAGCTGTCCCACGGAGTCCTGATTCCATGAAGCATCTTGCCCTCGCCCTTGCCCTCCTCCTACCCGCCCCGCTGCTCCACTCCCAGGCCTCGGATATCCCCAGCGCCGCGCCCGCGCAGCCCGCCGGCAAGACCACTGAAGAGCGCGGCCGCAACCTCCTCAAGCAGATGGTCGAAGCCCTCGGCGGCCCAGCCTGGCTCGAGCGTCACGACATGCAGATCCACGGCCGTAACGCCGCCTTCTTCCGCGGCCAGCCCAACGGCAACAACATCGAGTACTCCGCATGGCGTCAGTTCTCCGGCCCCGGCACCCCACCCAGGGCCGACGCCGAACGCATCGGCTTCATCACTGACAAGAGCATGTTCTTCCCCGGCAAGAAAATCGACATCGTCCAGGTGTGGACCGGCGACAACGGATACGAAGTCACCTACAAGGGCCGCGCCGCACTTCCCAAGGAGCAGGTCGAAGACTACTACCGCCGCAAGTTCCACTCCATCGAAAGCGTGATCACCTTCTGGCTCAAGCAGCCCGACGTCATGGTCATCGCCGAAGGCACCAGCATGGTCGAGCGCCGCCTCGCCGACAAGGTCACCATCCTCAGCGCCAATAACGACTCCGTCACGCTCGAGCTCGACGCCACCACCCACCTCCCCCTCCGCCGCACCTTCGAGTGGCGCAACACGCAGTTCAAGGATCACGACGAAGATGTCGAGCAGTACGACGACTACCACGACATCCAGGGCCTCCCCACCGCCTTCACCATCAGCCGCTACCGCAACGGCGACCTCGCCACGCAGCGCTTCCTCGACAAGATCCAGTACAACCAGAGCCTCTCCCCGGAGCTCTTCAACCCCGACAACCTGCTGAAGAAAAAGCAGTAGCCCGGCCTCATTCCGGCGCGGCGCAGGCGGTACCATCATCCTGTGCGAACCCTCTCTGTGCTACTGCTTACCCTCTGCGCCCTGCTACCCGCCGCGCGTTCGCAAACCCTTACCATCACGCACGTCACCATCATCGATACCGTCACCGGAAAGACCCAGCCGGATCGCACCGTCGTGATCCACGACAATCGCATCGACGCGATCACGCGCTCCACGCGCACGCCGCCCGCCGGCAAGGTCATCGACGCCACCGGTCAGTACCTCATCCCCGGTCTGTGGGACATGCACACCCACGTCTACTTCGGCCGCACCGCCGCCGACGGCACCGACCTCATCCTCCCGCTCTTCCTCGCCAACGGCGTCACCGGCATACGCGATATGGGCAGCGACCTCGACCCCGTCCTGCACGCTCGCGACGAGATCGCCGCCCATCGCATCACCGGCCCGCGCATGGTCGTCTCCGGCCCCATGCTCGACGGCCCCAAGTCCCACTACAAAGCAGCCATCGCCATCACGACCCCCGCGGATGGACGCGCCGCCGTCGCCATGCTGCAGCAGCGCGGAGCCGACTTCATCAAGGTGCAATCCGGCGTTCCTCGCGAGGCCTACTTCGCCATCGCCGACGAAGCGAAGAAGCGCAACATCCCATTCGAAGGCCATGTCCCCGACGCCATCCGCGCCTCGGAGGCCGTCACCGCGGGCCAGCGCACCTTCGAGCACCTCATCGGCATCTTCGAAGCCAGCTCCCCTGACGAAGATAAATACCTCACCGGCACCAAGGCCCCCGGCATGTTCCTCGCCAACTACGACCCCATCCGCGAGGCCGCCATCATCCAGCTCCTCGCAAAGAATCACGTCTGGCAATGCCCCACGCTCTTCTGGGAGCGCGGCCAGTGGCTCGTCGACGCCATCGACTACACCCAGGATCCCGACCTCGCCTACGCCGGGCACACCTGGGTCACGAAGCAGTGGCCCGGCTCCCAGAAGTCCATCCTCAAGACGCTCGACACGGACCCGCTGCCCATCCGCGAAAAGTTCGTCACCCACGAGCTGGAAATCGTACGCAAACTCCACGCCGCCCACGTCCCCTTCCTCGCAGGCACCGACACCCCTGCCGGCGTCGACGTCATCCCCGGCATCAGCCTTCACCTGGAGCTGGAGCGCTTCGTCGCCGCCGGCTTCACCCCGCTCGAAGCCCTGCAGACCGCCACCCTGAACCCCGCGCTCTTCTACAACAAACGCGCCGACTTCGGCTCCGTCGAGAAAGGCCGCCTCGCGGACCTCCTGCTGCTCGAAGCCAACCCCCTCGACAACATTACCAACACCCGCAAAATCGCTGGCGTCATCGCCGACGGCCACTACCTCGGCAAGCCCGAGATTGAGCAGCTCCGCACCACT
>Ga0123336_10001751_pt1 | contig 19604 bp, 13 predicted proteins | sample SSSSmetaG_FD_96466 | JGI IMG/M metagenome (GOLD analysis project Ga0123336, IMG submission 96466) | Glacier valley bacterial and archeal communities from Borup Fiord, Nunavut, Canada, to study Microbial Dark Matter (Phase II) - ​SSSS metaG | ecosystem: Environmental > Aquatic > Freshwater > Ice... | reverse complement strand
GCGCGGCGCTCAAGGTGAAGATCCGCGTCCCCTCGAACGCGAAGTCGTTCAAGTACCAGCAGAACTTCTTCACGTACGAGTTCCCGAGCTTCATCTGTTCGGATTTCAACGACTTCTTCGTCACGATCATGGACCCGAAGCCGGCGAGCCTCCCCGACGGCAACATCGCGTTCGACCAGGACGGCAACCCGATCAGCGTCAACAACAGCCTCCTCCAGGTCTGCAAGTCGCAGATGGCCGGCGGCAAGAACTTCAACTGCCCCCTCGGCGACAGCACCCTCTCCGCCACGGGCTTCGAGGGACACGCGGCCACCGGCTGGCTGACCACGACGGCGCCCGTCGACACCGTCCGCGGCAAGGAGATCACCTTGATGTGGACGATCTGGGACCAGGGCGACGGCATCCTCGACTCGACTGCGCTCGTCGACGACTTCCAGTGGTCGGTCGACGCCGCGGACGGCGCGCAGACCCTCCCGACCGCGCCGAAGTGACCTCGGGCGCACATTGTGTGCGCCTTGACCGGTAAGACCCTGACGGATACGTCTTGAGAGGATGAACGGGGCCGCGACAGACCCCAGAGCAGGCGTCGAGGCGCATCTCGAAGGCACCCCCACGACCGCGTTCGGGAAGTATCAGCTGTTCGCTTCGCTCGGCCGAGGCGGGATGGCCGACGTGTTCCTCGCGGTCGCGCGCGGGCAGATGGGGTTCAACAAGCTCGCGGTGATCAAGCGCCTGCGTCAGGCGCTCGCCGAGGAGTCCGCGTTCCGCACCATGTTCCTCGACGAGGCGCGGCTCGCCGCGCGCCTCAGTCATCCGAACATCGTCCACACGTACGAGGTGGGCGAGCAGGGCGGCGTCTACTTCATCGCGATGGAGTACCTGGAGGGCCAGTCCCTCAACAAGGTGCTCAAGGAGGCGCTCCGTCGCAAGGAGGTCATCGAGCCCGAGGTCGGCGCGCGGATCATCGCCGATGCCCTCGGCGGCCTCGCGTACGCGCACGCGCTCGGCGACTACGACGGGCGGCCGCTCGGGATCATCCATCGCGACGTGAGCCCTCACAACATCTTCGTCACCTATGACGGGCACACGAAGCTCGTGGACTTCGGCATCGCGAAGGCCGCGCTCTCCTCGACCGAGACCGAGGTTGGCGTGCTCAAGGGCAAGGTCGCGTACATGTCGCCCGAGCAAGCGATGGGCGGGCGCATCGATCAGCGCGCCGATCTCTTCGCGATGGGCATCGTGCTCTGGGAGCTCATCGCGCGGCAGCGGCTCATGACCGGCGAGAGCGCCGCCAACACGCTGCACAAGCTGATGAACGAGCCGATCCCGCGGCTCTCCAGGGCGGTGCCCGGAATCGACCCCGCGCTCGAGGCGATCGTCATGCGGTCGCTCGAGAAGGATCCGAACTACCGCTTCCAGAGCGCCGGCGAGATGCGCGACGCGCTGGACGACTGGCTGCGCAGCAGGCCGCGCCAGACCCGCCAGGAGGACGTGAGCCGCAAGATGCTCGGCCTGTTCGGGACCGTGCGCGAGGAGGTGCAGCGCCAGGTGCAGAAGCACATGGGCGCCATCACCGCGGCGACGAACACGCAGGAGCTCCAGGCGCTCACCGCCGAGTCGCTGCAGCGGATGGAGCAGTCGGGCGCGAACGTGAGCGGACAGCTCCTCCGCCTCAACGGTAGCGGCTCGGGCAGCGGCGTCATCCCGAACTACGGCATGGGCTCGCAGTCCGTGAACTATCCGCGCGGCGCGAGCGGCACGCACAGCCAGTCGATGGCTGGCCCGCCCGTCTCGCAAACCGCGAACGAGAACCGGCCCGGCAACAACACGCTGCTCATCGTGATCGCGATCGGATTCTTCCTGCTCGCGGGTCTGCTCATCATCGTGCTCGGCCTGCGCGATCGGCGGAAGGTCGATCCCTTGGCGCTCGAGGGGGCGGGCGCGGTCACCACGACCGCCCCCGCGCAGCCGAGCGTGACGCCCATCCCGGTGCCGGCGCCGAGCCCCTCCGACAGCACGCCGCTCGTCGTCGCCGACCCCACGCCGCCGCCGCCGACCACGGGCGCGGGCGCGGGCGCCACGGGCACGGCGACGAGCACGAAGCCGGTCAAGCCGATCACCGGCGGCGCCGCAAAGGGAGGCGCCGCAGGGGCGCGCCCGCAGAGCGCACCGCCTCCTCCCGCCGAGGAGAAGGAGAACGGCTTCCTCACCATCAACGTGTACCCGTGGGCGAAGGTCACCGAGGGCGGCCGCGTGCTGTGCGCCGCCACGCCCTGCAACAAGATCCCGCTCTCGCCCGGCGCACACACGCTCCAGCTCGAGAACCCCGAGCAAGGCATGAAGCAGTCGACGACGGTGACGATCAAGAGCGGCGAGACCACCGCGCGCGCGATCGGTTTCAAGTGATGCGGAGGCTCGCGGCACTCGGTCTGTTCCTGCTCTCCGGCGGCGTGCTCGCCGGGGCAGTGCTGCTCGCGCAGCCGGGCTGCGCGAGCACCGCCCCCGTGCCGTCCGCGCAGCCGCCCGTGCTGATCGGCGTCTCGCTCGGCCTGACCAAGGGCCTCGCGGCGTTCGCCAAGCCGCTCCGCGAGGCGGTGCGCACCGCGGAAGGCCAGATCAACGCCGCGGGCGGCCTGCTCGGGCGCACGGTCGTGTTCGAGGTGCAGGACGACGAGAGCGACGAGAACGCCGGGATCGTCGAGCGCATCGCGAACGACTTCGTGGCGCGCGGCGCGGTCGCGGTCATCGGCCCGATCGGCAGCCAGCAGGTGGTGAAGACTCAGGAGATCTACGCGCGCGGTCACGTCATCCAGATCTCGCCCTCCGCCACGTCGACCGACCTCACGACCATCCAGCCCTCGGGCGACCGCTGGCTGTACCGCACCACGCCCGCGGACGACTTCCAGGGCGCCGCGGTGCTCCGCTTCGCGAACCGCACGCCGCGCGGCCTCGGCGTCGACGGCGGCGTGCCCTCGGGCGACGGCGGCGCGTCGTCGTCGTGTACGAAGCTCGCGATCGTCCAGGTCGACAACGCGTACGGCAACTCGATGGCCGACGTCATCGAGAAGAACTTCGCGAAGACCGCCGGGCAGGCGATCGTCATCCGGCAGAAGGTGTCCGTGGACCTCAAGGACAGCTACGCCGACGTCGCGAGCAAGGTCATCGCGCTCGCGCCGCAGTGCCTCGCGCTCATCTCGTACGACGACGTCGCGGTGCCGTTCGTTCGCGATTTCAAGGCCGACACGCGCTACGCCGCGCTCGAGAAGACCGGCTTCTTCTTCATCGGTACCGACGGCGTCTACACCGATGGCTTCCTCAGCGGCGGCCGCCAGAACCCCTCCGATCCGACGTCGCCGAACGTCGCCGAAGGCGTCTACGGCACGAACCCCGACACGCAGCCAGGTACCAAGGAGTACAACGAGTTCCGCACGCTCTACGCGTCGTACGCGCCGCTCGGCAGGAAGCCCGACGGCACGCCGCAGGACGCGCCCGCGTTCAGCGCGAACACGTTCGACGCTGCGGTGCTCATCGCGCTCGCCATCCAGCGCGCCGGCACGTCGGTCGATCGCGAGGCGATCCGCGCCGCGCTCCTCGAGGTCGCGACCGCGCCCGGTCGTCCGTATACCCCCGCCCAGCTCGGCGAGGCCTTCCTCGCGGTGCGGCAGGGCGAGGACATCGACTACAAGGGCGCATCCGGCGCGGTGGACCTCGAGCCCAACGGGAACGTGAAGAGCGGCTTCATCGTCTGGGAGGCCTACCGCGACCAGAACAGCAAGAAGCTCGACTACCGTACCGTGGGGCGGTTCACCCTCGAAGAGCTGACGGACCAGCTGAAGTGAGCCGCGGAATGTCGAAGCTCCTGGGGACACTGTTGGTGGGCTCGATCTTGCTCGCGTGCAGCGCGAGCGAGGAGGCGCCCTCGCCGGGCACGTACACGCTCCAGTTCCCATCGACCGCCGCCGCGGTAGCGACCGACACGGTGCAGCTCCTCTTCTTCGACGTGCTGCCGACCCAGGCGGAGCGGAGTGGTCAGTGCGCGACGATCATCCAGGCGCGCAAGCGCAAGGACCCGCAGAAGCCGGCGTTCCAGAACACGAGCGTGAACATCTGCGAGCTCTCGCAGGGCAAGAAGCCCGTCACCATCCCGTACGGCGAGCACGTGGTGTTCGCGATCGCGGTGCGGAGCAACACGGACTTCATGGTGGGCTGCAACATCCAGACGTTCGGCAAGGGCGACGCGCCCCTCCCGATCGCGATGTCCCTGGTGGACGTGGGCAACCCCGTCCCCGACACGACGTGCGGCTCGGTGACGGACTTCTGCCAATCGAAGTGCCCCGCCAACTAGCCCTCGCTCTGACCGCTTCACCAAGAGCGAAGAAACCGCCAAGCCGCCAGGTCCGCCAGGTCCGTTGAGCGAGGCGAGATTTTGTTGCGCTCCGCGCGCGCCGCGCGCGTGCGGATCAGTTGCAGCGATCCGTGCCGCACAGGATCACCGGCGACAGCGTCGCGCGCGTCGGGGGCTCCTGAGGGCGCACCGCGAAGTACGTCGCCGCGGCGCCTCCGATGACCACCGCGCCAGCGACGATCCAGAAGATTGGGCTCGACAGGATCGATCCGCCGCCCTCTGCCTTCGCGCCGCCCGTCCCGCCGGCGCCGCCCTTTGTGCCGCCGGCGCCGCCGCCGCTGCCCGCCTCCGCGAACGCGCTCTTCGGTACCGCGGGACTGCCCGCCTCGAGCACCGCGTTGTCGCGCTCGTCGAGCGCCTGCACGTAGAAGTCGAGCCGTGAGCGTCCGGCGGGCGGCGCCGCAATCTCCACCGCCGCCACCTGCTCACCCGCGCTCAGCTGCGAGACGCTGTACTCGCCGGACGACGTCCACCGGTAGCCGACGTTCACGCGCTTCACCATGCGCGTGGGATCGCGCGTCGTCACACGGAGCGTTCCGCCGCTCGTCGACAGGCTGGCGGAGACCTCGATCCCGGGCTTCGACGACAGCGAGCGGAAGCTCCCGCGCGCCTCCATGAAGGGCGTGTTCACCTTGGGCCCGAGGTTCGGATCGGCCTGGTAGTCCGGGTCGTAGGTGAGCAGCTGGAGGAACGCGTCACGCGCCTGCTCCTCCTTGTCGAGCACGGCGTTCGTGACCGCCAGGACGCGGTATACGCGCACGAGCTGGTCGTGCGTGAGGCCGGTCTTCTTCGCCACCCGCTCCGCGACCGCATTCGCGCCCTCGTAGTCGAGCTTCGCGTAGAGCTGCTCGGCGGTCTCGACGTCGGACGGCGCCGCTTGCAGCGTGCTCGCCCCACCGGCCGGCTTGCCGCCGCGCTGCGCGAGCGCCGTGCCGCTCACGAGGAGCATCGCCAGAACGAGACCGACGAGGCCGACAAAGACGCGTGCAGCCCGGCCCATGAGGGAGAGAATAGCCCGGACGCGCTCTGACCGTCGACAACGGTGCGAACGCGCCGTAGACGTGGCTCATGGCGAGAGAGCGAGCCTCCTGGGACGAGTACTTCATGAACATCGCGAACGAGGTCGCTACGCGGTCGACCTGCGATCGCAAGCACGTCGGCTCGGTCATCGTGCGCGACAAGTCGATCCTCGCCACTGGCTACAACGGCTCGGTGCGCGGCCTCGGCCACTGTGACGACGAAGGCCACCTCATCGAAGACGGCCACTGCGTCCGCACCGTCCACGCCGAGGCGAACGCCATCGTGCAGGCCGCGCGCAACGGCATGCGGATCGACGGCGCCGGCATCTACGTCACCGCCTCGCCGTGCTGGGGCTGCTTCCGGCTCATCGCGAACGCCGGCCTCGTGCGCATCGTGTTCGGCGAGTTCTACCGCGACCCCAAGATCTTCGAGGTCTCGCAGGCGCTGGGGATCGAGCTCGTCGATTTCTCGAAGCGCGTGGCGGCGAAGGAGCCCACCGCGTGACCGAGCGGAAGCTCTCGGTCGCCGTGGTGCAAGGCGGTCCGTCGTCGGAGGCGGAGGTGAGCCGCGCCTCGGCGAAGAGCGTGGCCCGGGCCCTCGAGGCGGCGGGGCATCGCGTGGTGCGGCTCGAGCTCGACGCATTCCTCGCCGAGTCGCTGCGCTCCGGCGGCTACGAGGTCGTGTTCCCGGTCGCGCACGGCGCGGTCGGGGAGGACGGCTCGCTGCAGGGTGTCCTCGAGGTGCTCGACATGCCGTACGTCGGGTCGGACGTGCTCGCGAGCGCGCTCGCCATGAACAAGCGCATCGCGAAGGTGCTCTTCGCGCAGGCCGGCCTCCCCGTCGCGCCCGCGCTCGATGCGCTGCGCGGCGCGGATGCGGCGGCGCTTGCCGAGCAGGCGCTGCGCGAGCTCGGCGAGCGTGTCGTGGTGAAGCCGTGCTCGAACGGCTCGGCCATCGGCGTCGCGCGCTTCGACCAGGGCGCCGATGCGGCGTCGCTCGCGGCGGCCATCACCGCGGCCTGGCAGGTAGACGATCGCGTGCTCGTCGAGCGGTTCGCGCCCGGCGCGGAGGTCACGTGCGGCGTGCTGGGCACGGGCGACGAGGCCCGCGCGCTGCCCCCCACCGAGATCCGCTCTCCCAAAGATGCATTCTACACGTACCAGGCACGCTACGCGCCGGGCCGCAGCGAGCACCTGTGCCCCGCGCCGCTCGGCGAGGCGCTGGTGCAACGCGTGCAACGCATCGCCGTGGCCGCCCATCGCGTGCTGGGATGTCGCGACCTCTGCCGCGCCGACTTCGTCGTGGACGTGACAGCGGGTGACGGCGCCGTGACGCTCCTCGAGGTCAACACGATGCCGGGCTTCACCGACACGAGCCTCTACCCGGAGGCGGCTGGCGTCCGCGGGATCGCGATGAAGGATCTCTGCGACGGCTTCGTCCAGGCCGCGATCCGGCGCGGCGCGGCGCGCCGGAACCGCGCGCTCGCTCTGCCGACGTAGCAGCGCGCGCCCGCACACCATGTGGGCCTACGACCCGTATGGACAGATCGGCGATCCGGTCCCAAGCTACAGCAAGGTGGCGCTGTTCTTGCTGAATGCTCACCTTGCAACCTGATGGCGCGTGACTCGCTCTACGACGAACAGATCGCCTGGACGGGCGGGCCCAAGGCCCTGACCGTCCCGCTCGTGTTCAAGGTGATCGCCATCGTCGGCGCGACGATGGCGGTGGTCGCGCTCGCGTTCGCCGTCGTGGTCGCGGCCGGTCTCGGAATGCCGGTCGGCGGGCTCCTGCTCTTCTCGATGTGGTCCGCCACCATCGCCGTCGCCGCGTGGAGGTTGCCGCTCTGGTTCCGCGCGACGGCGCGCTACACCGTGACCGACAAGCATGTCATCTGGCAGCGCGGTCGGCTCCGTCGCACCATCGAGCGTGACGCCATCAGCTACGCCGTGATCCGCTGGAACCCCCGCGTGCCCGGCGTCGGTGACCTCGTGCTCGAGCGCGCGGTCCCGACCGGCGCGCTGCGCCGCACGCTGAGCATCACGTTCGCCGACGTCGAGACGCCGGATCGCCTCTGGGCCATCGTGCGCGGCCTCCAGCCGAGCGCGCCTCTCGGCGACGGCAACCGCGCCCTCGCGCAGCGCCTGGACGACGGCGAGCGCGTGCTCTGGACCGGCGCGCCGAACGCGTCTCGCTGGACCTCGCGGCGCATCCTCACCACCGCCACCGCCACAGCCGTGGCCGCCGCCGCCGCGCAGATGCTGGTGCGCGCCGTGCCGCCGATCGCGAAGGTCCTCCGCCAGCACGTCCTCTCCGCCGCCACGTCGGTGGTGCTCGTGGGCGGCGTCGCTCTCGCCGTGCTGCTCCTCGTCTCCGTCGCGTGCACCATCGGGTACGCCGCGGTGGTCCGCCCCGTCCTGCTCGCGCGCAAGACGCGCTACTTCGTCACCGATCGCCGGGTGCTCATCCGTCGCGGCAACGAGGAGCTCCATCTCGACCGCCAGCGCATCGCGTACGTCATCACCGCGCCCTGGCGTGACGGCGGCACGCGGCGCGACCTCTTCCTCGTGCTCGACGGTCCTCAGGCCAGGGCCTTCTCCCCGAGCGGCGCGTTCGGCGGCGGGGGAGACGAACAGCGCCTGGTCCCCATGTTCGCGGCCATCGAGGACGCGGACACCGCCTCGGAGCTGCTGCACGTGAGTCGCATCTCGATCAGCGAAACGCGCCAGGCGGCCTGACTTACGTACATTCATGCGGCAAAACGCGCCTGCCGTGAACCGTTTGGCGGCGATCGGTCGTCTGACCACACAGCATGGCCGCGTCTCCGCTGGGTTTCGACTATGGTAAGATCCCCACCGTGGTCGAGGTCGGCCAAGTCATAAGCTCGAAGTACAAGCTCCTGCGCCTCCTCGGCGACGGCGGAATGGGATCCGTCTACGAGGCCGAGCACCTGCGGCTCGGCACGCACGTCGCCATCAAGGTGCTGCATAGCGACCTCGCGCGTCGCTCGGGGCTGATCGACCGTTTCCTTCAGGAGGCGCGCGTCTCCGCGCAGATCCGCAGCCCGCACGTCGTGCAGGTGACCGACGTCGAGAGCACGCACGACGGCATCGCCTACATCGTGATGGAGCTGCTGCAGGGCGAGCCGCTCTCGAGCCTCGAGAAGCGTGAGCGCACGCTCTCCGTGCCCGTCGCCTGCGAGTACACGCTCCAGATTCTCCAGGCGCTCGAAGCCGCGCACTCGCTCGGGGTCGTGCACCGTGACCTGAAGCCGGACAACGTGTTCGTCACGTTCGATGGCACGAAGCCCGTCGTCAAGCTGATCGACTTCGGCATCGCAAAGCTGAAGCGCGCCGAGGGCGCGGCCGGAGCCGGCCAGAAGAACCTCACCGTCGCCGGCATGATGATGGGCACGCCCGAGTACATGGCGCCCGAGCAGGCGTACTCCGCGACCGACGTCGACGCGCGCGCCGATCTCTACTCGGTGGGCGTGATGCTCTACGAGATGCTCTCCGGGCAGACCCCCGCGCAGGGTGACGACCCGCGCATCGTGGTGCTCAAGGTCGAGCGCGGCGAGGTCACGCCGCTCGTCCACGTCGCCCCCAACGTCCCGCCCGAGGTGGCGGGGCTCGTGCACCGCGCGATGGCGCCGCGTCCCGAGCTGCGCTTCTCCTCGGCCGCGGAGATGCGCCTCGCGCTCGAAGCGGTTCTTTCGGGCAAGCGTCCGGCGACCGCGAAGATCGGCGCGAGCGCGGTGATCGCGGCGTCGAACGTCCAGCCGCCGCTCAACCTGGGTCACGCGCTGGGTCAGGCGCCGCCGAACCGCGCCGCCGAGATCGGCACCGGCACCGTGATGGGCGCCCCGGCCGAGGCTGCGCTCGTGAGCCACGGCTCGGAGCGGCCCCCCGCCGTCGATCCCAACGCGCAGCGGCCCGGCACCGGCACGGCGCGCGCGGCTCCGCTCAGCCCCTACGATCTGCAGCAAGCGCAGGCGCAGCAAGCGCAGCAAGCGCCGATGCATCAGGGGCCGAGCCCGTACGCGCATACGCCCCCGCCCATGAACTCGCGGCTGCCGCAGAAGAGCGGCGGGGCGGGTCTCATCATCGCGCTCGCCGTCGTCGCGCTCATGCTCGGTGCCGGCGCCGTGGTCGCGTACGTGATGGGCACCTCGAGCTCCACACCGCCGGTCGTGGTCGACCCGCTGCCCACCGTCACGACGCTCACCACCCCGACCACGCCCGCCACCGCGCCGCTGCCGCCGACCGTGACCACCGCCGCCGCGCCGCTGACGCCGCCGGTGATCGTCCCGCCCACGCCGCCGCCCGTTAGACCTCATCCGTCGGGCAGCGCCGCGCCTAGGCCGTCGGGCAGCGCCGCCCCCTCCAGCACGACACCGCCTCCGCTTTTCCCGCCATTTCCGTCGACGTTCCCGTCCGTGTTTCCGCCGGTGCCGAGCGGCTTCCCGACGTTCCAGGTGCCGAGCGGGTTTCCTCCGCTCTTCCCGCCGCAGCCCGCCCCGTAGGCGCTAGATTCTCCAGTCGTGAGAGCGCCGCATTCCCCGCTCGCTCCGCGAGCTTCGCATTCCCCGCTGGCTCCCCGAGCGTCCCGGCTGCCCGAGCCCCTGCAAGCCTTGCGCGACGCATGGCTCTCCGCGGTGCGGGCCCCGCGGCGCCGCGCAGTGCTCGCCGCGGCGCTGCTCGCGACCACCGTGGCGCTGCTCGTGGCGCGCATGGGCACGACGCCGAGCCGGCTCGGCGCGCTCGCCATCCTTGTCGTCACCGCAACCATCGTGATCACGCTGCGCGTCCTCGAGGCGCGCATCTTCCATGATCCGGCGCGCACCATCGAGCGCGTGGCAGGCAGCGTGGAGCCCGAGCTCGCGGGCCGCGCGATCCGCTCGCTGTCGCTGCTCCGGCCCGAGGCGGTGCGCGGCGCGTCCGCGGAGCTCGCGGAGCTCCACATCCGGCGCGCGCTCGCGGCGCTCCCGCGCGACGGCGTGATGAAGGGCGCCTCGCGCCTCGGCATGCTGTTCAGCGTGGTGGCGCTCGGGTTCGTCGTCACCAACGTCGCGGCGTGCGCCACGAATCCGTGGGGCGTGATCGAGGGGTTCGACGTGCTGATCTCGCGTCACGGCGTCGCGCCGGTCGGCATGGCGTGGCTCGCCGACCCGCAGTTCCGCGCGCGCCCGCCCGACTATCTCCACATGGAAGAGAACCCGGTCAGCGCATACGACGACGTCGAGCTGCCGCGCGGCACGCTCGTCACGGTGCGCGGCCGGCCGGTGCACAGCGGGCGGCGGCTGCTCCTGACCGACGGCACCGCCGAGGTCCCCTTCGTCGACGACGGCACCGGTCAGGTGGTGGCGCGCTGGCCGCTCGCCGAGACCGTGAAGCTTCGCGTCGTCGCCCGCTTCGGCGAGGTCGTGATCCCCGACGCTCAGGACACCGACATCACGTCGATCCCCGATCGCGCGCCCGAGGTGACGCTCGAAGGAGCGCCGAAGCGCATCGTCCTCGCGGGCGAGGAGGACGCCTCCGAGATCCCCATCCACTACGAGGCCACCGACGATCACGGCCTCCGCGAGGTCCACCTGGTGCTGCGCGCTGCGGCCCGCGAGGAGCGCCGCGTGCTCGCGCGGCTCGACGGCGAGACGAAGGTCGACCGCGGCGGCTACACCCTGCGCGCCAGCGACCCCTTCATCAAGAAGAGCCACGCGCCCATCGAGATCCGCGTCGAGGCGAAGGACAACGACCCCATCACCGGGCCGAAGTGGGGCGCGAGCGAGGCCATCACCGTGGTGCCGCCCGACGTCGGCGAGCCCGAGGCGCGTCGTCTGCTCGCGCTCACGCGCCTCCGCGACCTCCTCGTCGACACGCTGGCGTGGCGCATCGGTCATCCGCTCCCCAAGGAGGCAAAGGAGCGCCGTGAGCTCCTCGACCGCGAGGGCCGCTTCGAGGACGACGCCGCGGAGCTCCTCGAGTCGACGCTCGCCACCTCGTACGCGGGGGTGCGCGTCTCCGGGCGGCTCGCCGCGATGCTGAAGGGGCGCATGCGCAAGGTGAAGGAGGCGGTCTCGAACCAGGCGCGCTCGCCGAGCACGAAGGCCCACGAGGCGGTGGTCAAGGCCACCGAGCGCATCCTCCTCGTCGTCGATGCCGTCGTGCAGGGCCAGGGTATGAAGGACACGCGCGACGTCGCGAAGGAGCTCGCCGACGTCGCCGACGATCTCGCGGCCTCCGGCGCGCTCGCACAGAAGCCGGCGGAAAAAGCGCGCGGCGTGCAGCGCATGGACGCGGCCGCGATGGTGCTGGACGGCGGCGGGCGCGCCATGAGGAAGCTCGGCGCGCTCGGCCGCGATCTCGGCGAGATCGTCGAGGTCGACCTCCTGCGCGTCGCACGGGCGCGCGCGACCGACGACCTCCCGCACACCGTCCTCGCCGCGCAGGACCTCGCGGCTCGCCTTCGCCAGCCCGATCCGTCGTTCGGTGCGCGCGGCGGCAAGCCCTCGCATGCCGGCGGCGAGTCCGGCGGTGGCCGCGGCGCAGACGGCGCGGACGGCGAGGGGCAGAGCGACGTCGAGCAGGCCTTCAACGAGGCGGCGCAGGAGCTCGAGAAGCTCGCGGCCGAGCACGCGGGCCATGTCGGCAAGGTCGAGCAGGCCATCGCCGGCGGCACGAGCGAAGAGGACCTGAAGGCGCTCACCGAGGAGGCGAAGAAGCACGCGCAGAAGGTCCGCGAAGCGGCACGCCCGCTCCCGACCGTGGGCGGCGGCAGCGACTCGTGGACGAGCAAGGGCGCGGCCGCGCGCGAGCACGCGGAGCAGATGGCGAAGGCGCTCGAGCAGGGCAACGCCGCGGACGCCGTGCAGAGCGGGCGCAACGCCACCGCGGCGCTCGAGGAGGCGAAGCGCGCCGCCGGTCGCGAGCGCTGGGGCCGCTTCGGCGATGCCCCTCCCGACAAGACCATCGACGAGGCGCGCAAGAACCTCGAGGCCGAGCTGAAGTGGGCCGAGAACAAGCTCGAGGAGCTGCGCAAGAAGGCCGCGCAGCGCGCGGGTCCAGAGCTTCGCGACGACGGCGAGACCGAGAGCAAGCTCGCGGAGAAGGCGCAGGCTATCGCGAAGAAGGGCCGCGATCAGGAGGCGCTGCCGCCGGCCGCGCTCGAGGCGCTCCAGGGCGCCGAGCAGGCGGCTCGCGAAGCCGCGAGCGCGCTCAAGCAGGGCGATGCCGAGCGCGGCCTGCAGCGCCAGCGCGAGGCCCAGCAGAAGCTCGAGATGGCGAAGGACGCCCTCGGCGACGGCGAGGGCGAGCGCGGCGACGGCGACGATCGCTCCTCGAACCAGGACCACGCGGAGATCCCCAAGGCCGACGCGCACAAGGGCCCGGAGGAGTTCCGAAAGCGCGTCATCAAGGGCCTCGGCCAGCCGAGCGGCGGCCGCCTCAAGGACGCCGTGAAGCGCTACGCAGAAGGGCTCCTCCGATGAAGAAGACCCGGTTCTCTGCGGCGCTCGTCGGCCTCGCGGCCGCGCTGCTGGCGATGCTCGGACCCTCGCGCGCCGAGGCCGATCCCCCGGACGATCCGAAGGGGTACGCCGCGCGGGCGACCGACCTCATCGTTTCCGAGGAGTACGACAAGGCGCGCGCCGAGCTGGCGAAGGCCGACCCCAACAGCCCCGCCGTGATCGTCGCCAAGGCGCGCCTCGCGCTCTACGAGGAGGACTGCGATCTCACCGCCGCGCTCCTCTCCCGCGACGCGGGCCAGATCGACGAGGGCCGCCAGCTCGCCGATGTGGGCCGCGGCTGCGCGCGCGTGATCGCGGCCACCGTCGTCGACAAGGACGAGGCGAACGGCATCGTCGTCCGCTACCAGGACGAGTCCGATCGCGCGCTCACGCCGCTCCTCGTCGAGACGGTGCTGAAGGCGCGCGTGTCGCTCACGAAGGATCTCGGCGTGGAATGGAGGCGCCCTACGCGCATCACCGTGGTGCGCGATCTCCTCTCCCTCAGCGCGATGACGGGGCTTCCGTACAAGGCGGCGCAGACCACCGGCACCGTCGCGGTCGCAAAGTGGGGGAGGGTCACGCTGCTCTCGCCGCGCGCCAGCCATCACGGCTACCCCTTCCGCGACACGCTCGCCCACGAGCTCACGCACCTCGCCATCGCCAAGCAGTCGCACGACCGCGCGCCGCTCTGGCTGCACGAGGGGGTGGCGCGGCGCGAGGAGGTCCGCTGGCGGGAGCCCGGCCTCTTCGACGAGAAGCCGAGCCCGGAGAGCATCGTGATGCGCGGGATCGAGCTCAAGCTCGACCTCGCGCTCGACAAGCTCGGGCCCTCCATCGCCATGCTGCCCAGCGCCGACGCGGCGATGGTGGCGTTCGCCGAGGTCACGAGCTTCATCAAGTACTTCGTGGAGACCACGCCCGACGCGCTGCCGAAGCTGCTCGTCTCCCTCCGCAACGCAAAGAGCGTCGACGACGCCCTCAAGGCGGTCAGCGGCGAGACGCTCGCCCAGTGGGACGTGAAATGGCGAGCGCAGCTGAAGCAGCGCGCGAAGGAGCCGCTCTCCCCGATGTTCGGCCTCGGGGCGACCCCGCCGGGGCTCTCCGACTCTCGCGAGCGCTCGCGGCTCGGCGAGCTCCTCCTCGGCCGGGACCACCCGGTCGAGGCGCTGACCGAGCTCGACAAGATCCCGCCCGAGATGCTGGCTGACCCCAGCCTACGCTACCTCCGGGCGCGCGTGCTCGAGGCCGAGCCCAACCTCAAGGGAGCGGAGGCGCTCGTCGACGACCCGAAGCCCTGGATCACGGGCTACGGGCCCTGCTGGGCTCTCCGCGGGCGCCTCGCTGGACTCCGTGGGGATTCCCAGGTCGCCGAGGCTTCCTTTGATGAGGCCATCGCCCACGACCCCTTCGGGGTCGAGGCGGCCTGCCGGACCTCGCCGCGGTCCGAGGCGGCTCCTGCGGCTCCTGGGACGGGAGGCCAAGGTACGTCCTTGTGCGAGGCCGCACGGAAGCGGGCCGAACCCGATGTCGGACGCGAGTGACGAACCTCGCGTTGACGGTTGCAGCGTGACCCCGGCATAATCCGTAACGGCCGAATCTCTCGAAAGAAAGCGCCGCAGACCGCGCCACGATCTGCGCCCCGAGACCGATGACCGCGATCACGTACGCCACTGCCCAGATCCTCCGAGTGTTGCCGCGGACGAGGATCACGCGTGCGATGGGCCGCCTCGCGGACTACGCATGGCCCCAGCCCCTCGGGAAGGCGGTGGTGGACTTGTACTGCCGCGCCTACGACGTCCAGCTCGACGAATGCGCGAAGCGTTCGGGCTTCGCGAGCTTCGACGAGTTCTTCACCCGCGCCCTCAAGGAGAACGCGCGGACGGTGCCGGAGGACGTGCGCGTGGCGGTCAGCCCCGCCGACGGCCGCATCGACTCCGTCGGCCCCATCGACGGCAGGTCCTTCCACGTGAAGGGCCGGCCCTACGAGGTCGCCGAGCTGGTGGGCGATCCCGAGGAGGCGAAGCGCTACGCCGGCGGGCAGGGCTGCGTCGTCTACCTCTCGCCGCGCGACTACCACCGCGTCCACTCGCCGGTGGAGGGCAAGGTCTCCCTGGTTCGCTCGATGCCGGGCGACTACTACCCGGTCAACGCCATCGGCGTTCGCCACGTGCACAACCTCTTCGTGCGGAACCGGCGCGTGGCGATCGTGATCGACACGCCGCCCGAGTCCGGCTTCGGCCGCGTGACGGTGGTGATGGTCGCGGCCATGGTCGTTGGCCGGATCACGGTCGAGGGGCTCGACGCGCGGGACGTCCCCATCGGCAACCACCCCTACGCCCCCCCGCTCGGCGTGGCCCGCGGCGACGAGATCGGCATCTTCCACCTGGGCTCGACCGCGGTCGTTTTCTTCGAGCCGAAGGCCAACGTGAAATGGCTCGCGAAGGACGGCCCGGTCCGGTTCGGACAGCCGCTCGCCCGTCACGAGGGGAACGGATGAGCGACGGGCCCACCAAGATGGCGCCCCCCCAGGCTCCTCCGCTCGACGACATCATCCTGGGCGATGACGATCAGACCCTCGCCATCCCGCCGCGCGCGTCGGTGCCGCCGGTCCAGCCGAGGGACACGGACGCGCTCGCGAACGCCATCGAGCCCGGAGCGCCGGGTGCGCCGGGCGCGGCCGACGACCGCGCGTCCCAGCGCCCTCGCGATCGCGATCGCAGCTCGAGCCGCGTGAAGGCCGCCGATCCCGCGCGCGAGACGCGCAAGCGCGCGAAGATGACCCTGCGTATCCCGGACGACGAGGTCTCGCGGCCGCAGCTCCCGGACACGCGCACGCCCATGGGCGGCGTGCCCGTGGCCGCGGCGGCGCGCCCGTCATCGGACCCGGACCTCGAGCCGCTGAAGCCGCAGCGGATCATCAGCGTCAACCCACCGCCTCCGGAGCCGAGCCCCGAGGACACCCTCCAGCTGCCGAAGTCGGATCTCGCGCTGCGCGGTCAGAGCTTCGGCGATGGCACGCCGCGCCGCGCGCCCGGCATCGACGGCGACCAGGAGGCAGGCTGGACGCCGTACCAGCCGATGGTCGCCGACCGCGATCTGGGCGGCGAGCGCGTGATGACCCGCGGCGACGACGCGGCGGCCTCCGCCGCGCGCGAGGCGCTGATGCGCGATCCGCAGCGCACCATGATCGACGAGCCTGGCATGGGCGCGCTCGCGGCGATGCGCCAGCACGACTCGGTGGCGCCGGTGTCCGAAGACATCCCGATCGACACCGATGACGAGCCGTTGCGCGAGGCGTTCGAGGATGCCGTGACGCGCCCCCGTCTTCCCGCCACGCTCGACTCGGAGGAGATCAAGCTCGACGACGGTGATCGCCATACCGATCCGGGGGACGTGCCCGAGGTCGACGCCGACGATCTCGTGAGCGTCGAGTCGATCCCCACGCCGCACCACGCGCCGCCGCTCATCAAGTCCAGCAAGAACACGCCGTCTGCGCCTCCGGTCACGGCGACGTCGCTCATGTCCGGCGCCGGTGGCTCGGGCCTCACGCCAGCCGCGCCGCTCGTGATGCCCGCGCCGCTCACCGTGAACGTCCCCTCGGCTCCGCAGCAGGCGTACGGCTCGCTCGGTGCGCTCGGCGTCACGCCCATCGCGCCCGCGGTCGCGGCCCGCGCGCCTTCGGTCCCCGCGCCCGCGCCGAGCGCGCCGTCGCCGATCTCGCAGCAGACGCCCTCGCATTCGCATTCGCAGCCGCAGCTCGCGCAGCCGCAAGCGCCGCAAGCGCCGCAAGCGCCGCGCCTCGAGCTCCAGCTCCCCGATCCGGCGCCGGCGCCGGCCCCCGCTGCGGGCACCCCGATGGCGCGCCGGCAGCAACCCGCGGGCGGCCCGTTCGGCTACCAGCCGCCGGTCGGCGCGCTCGCGCCGCCGCCGATGAACGAGTCGGCCGCGAACCGCAAGAAGACGCGCCCGTGGTGGGAAGACCTCTTCAACGACGACTTCATCCGCACGATGGCGAAGATCACCGACGGTGACATCGCACGCGAGGCGAACTTCATCGAGGAGAGCCTGGGCTGCGAGGCCGGCGCCACCATCCTCGATCTCGCGTGCGGCACGGGGCGCCATGCCGTCGAGCTCGCGCGCCGCGGCTACCAGGTGGTGGGCTTCGATCTCTCGCTCGCCATGCTCGCGCGCGCGTCCGACGAGGCGCAAGACCGCAAGCAGAAGATCAACTTCGTGCAGGGCGACATGCGCGAGATGACCTTCGAGGAGACCTTCGACGGCATCTTCTCGTGGAACACGAGCTTCGGCTACTTCGAGGACGAGAAGAACGCCGCGGTCATCGCGAAGGTCCATCGCGCGCTCAAGAAGGGTGGCCAGTTCCTGCTCGATGTCGTCAACCGGGACTGCGTCATTCGCCAGGCGCCCTCCCTGGCGTGGTTCGAGGGTGACGGCTGCATCTGCATGGACGAGATGCAGATCGACTTCATCACCAGCCGCATGAAGGTGAAGCGCACGCTGATGATGGACGACGGGCGCACGAAGGAGATCGAGTACTCGATCCGCATCTACTCGCTCCACGAGCTCGGCAAGATGCTGCATGACAACGGCTTCCGCGTCGCCGAGGTGAGCGGTGGCACGGGCACACCCGGCGTGTTCTTCGGCTGTGAGGCTCCACGCACGTTGATCCGCGCCGAGAAGCGCTGACCGAGCCCGCCGATGAAGGCGCTCATCCTCGACGGCGAGAAGGTCCGCTCGACGAGCGACTACGCGGAGGTCGCCGCGGCGCATGCCGAGGGCAAGACGTTCTGGATCGAGCTCGACGAGCGCTGCGATCAGGGCAGCGCGTTCATGGCGGACACGCTGAAGGTCCATTCGCTCGCCATCGAGGACGTCTGGAACGACGTTGGCCTGCCGAAGGTCGAGGACTTCGACGACTACATCCAGATCGTGATCCACGGCATCCGCGAGGACGATCGCAAGTCGAGCGAGGTCCCGATCGAGCTGGCCGAGCTCGACATCCTCATCGGCCACACCTGGGTGCTCACGCACGCCCACGACGAGCGCGCGTGCGCCATCACCCCGGTGCAGATGGAGGTGCAGCGCAACCCGCGCCTCCTCAAGAAGGGGCCCGCCTGGATCGCGCACGCCATCATGGACCGCATGGTCGACGAGTACATGCCGCTGATCGATCGCTTCGACGATCAGATCGAGGCCATCGAGACGTCGATCCTCGAGGGGAGCGCGCGGAGTGACCGCCAGGTGATCCCGCGGATCATCCGCATCAAGCGCAGCCTGCAGATGCTGCGGCGCACCACCATCTACCAGCGCGAGATCCTCCTGCGCCTCGCGCGCGCGGAGTTCGATGAAATCCCGCGCGAGCTCGTGCCGTTCTACCGCGACGTCTACGACCACTTCGCGCGTGTAACCGAGCTGGTCGACAGCTACCGCGAGCTCGTCACGAGCCTGCTCGAAGCGCAGTTCAGCATGCAGTCGAACCGCATGAACGAGATCATGAAGCGGCTCACGATCATCTCTACGATCATGTTGCCGCTCTCGCTCATCGCCGGCATCTACGGGATGAACTTCAAGCACATGCCGGAGCTGGAGTGGGTCTACGGTTATCCCGCAGCGCTCGGCCTGATGGCGACGGTCGCGACGGGCATCCTGATCTTCTTCCGCAAGAAGCGCTGGATCTAGGAGTTGCCCGGCGGCAGCGGATCCAGCGCGAGGCGCTCGGCCTCCAGCAGCTCCTCACCCGCGAACGCGATGTTCAGGCGCGGGCGTGATGCCGTGCACGAGCACGAGCCTCGCGGGATCGTCGCGTAGGGAGCCCGGCGCGAGCGTACCGCTCGTGTTCTCGACGAACCCCAGGCCGTGGACCGGGGTGATCGAGGACTGCTCAGCGCGACGCGACTTCGCGCGGAGGGGCGTCCTTGCAGCAGCGGGTCCCCGTCTCGCCGCCGTTGTAGACATCGTTGTGGCCGACCTGGAACTGGCGGCAGGCGTGGCGGCTCGGGATCCACCACGAGCCCTTGAGGACCTCCTTCCAGCCCATCTTGGAGCCCTGGCCCGGACCGTCGGCCTGGGCCCACTCCTCGACGTTGCCCGCCATGTCCTGCACGCCGAAGGGGCTCGCGCACTTCTCGTGCGAGCCCGCTGCGGCGCGGTGATCGACGAGCCGCCCGAGCTTGCCGAGGCCCTCGGTGATGTCGGTGTTGCAGGCGGTCGGGTCGCGCTCCCAGCCATAGGGGTAGGGCCGCATGTCCTCGCCCTCGCAGGCGAAGACCCACTCGCTCTCGCGGCAGAGGCGCGCGCCCTCGGACTCGCAGAGCGCCTTCGACGACGTCCACGACATGAAGTGGCGGGGGAGATCGGTGCCGGGCTCGACGCGCTCGGTGACGTCGATGCAGTAGCGCTTGTGGACCTTCGGGACCTTGCAGACCGCGGGCTTCGCGTAGCGCGCGCAGCGGAAGTGGGCGTAGCGGCTCGTGGGCGGGTCCATCCACTCGAGGCAGGTCTGCTCGGCCTCGGGGCACGACTCGCCCTCGACGAGCACCATCCCGGTCGGACATGCGCCGGTGTCGCTGGCCTTGGCGCTGCCGGCCGGGACGAGCGCCGCGATCTGGAGGTTCGCGGTGGCCACGGGCGCGGGCGGCTCGCTGCGGGCCTCGCCGTGCTGCG
>Ga0123336_10001750_pt1 | contig 19622 bp, 18 predicted proteins | sample SSSSmetaG_FD_96466 | JGI IMG/M metagenome (GOLD analysis project Ga0123336, IMG submission 96466) | Glacier valley bacterial and archeal communities from Borup Fiord, Nunavut, Canada, to study Microbial Dark Matter (Phase II) - ​SSSS metaG | ecosystem: Environmental > Aquatic > Freshwater > Ice... | reverse complement strand
GGCGCGGCGATCGGCGCGAAGGCAGAGACCGAGCGGAACAGGTCGGGATGCCTTAGCGCGAGCGTCAGCGCACCGTGCCCGCCCATCGAGTGGCCGAAGATCGAGATCCGCTGGCGATCGACACCGTGGTGTTCCACCAAGACGTCGATCAGCTCGGACGTGATCCAGGTTTCCATGCGGAACTGTCTCGACCACGGTGCTTCCGTCGCGTCGAGATAGAAGCCCGCACCCTCGCCGAAGTCCCAGTCCGCCTTGGCTCCCTCGATTCCCGTGTCGCGCGGACTCGTGTCGGGCGTCACCAGCACCAGGCCTTGCTCGGCCGCGTAGCGCTGCGCGCCGGCCTTGATCGCGAAGGTCTCTTCGGTGCAGGTGAGGCCGGCGAGGAAGATGAGGGCGGGGGCGTTCGGGCCGACGCAGTCCGGACGGAAGACGCCGAACTTCATCGGCAGACCGTTCGTCCAAGAGTCGTGCCGATGAAAACTCTGCGTGCCGCCGAACGCGATGCTCTTTCCAAGGACGTCGACCGTCATGTCAATACTCCACCACATGCCGGATCGATTCTTCGTGCTTCATCGGCGCCATGCGCCGCCGCTGTCTTGGCGGAGCGTCATTGGAACTGTCGAGAGGAGTTCCGGCTTTCGACTTTGCTTGCGGCGACGCATCGGATAGATATAAGTCGATTTGCCAAGGACTTGAACCCGTAGTCCGAGATCGCCCAGAGTTTGTGTTCCTGAACGCCGTGGGTAGCGCCCCTGCGAAATAAAGCATCAGTTTATTCACTTGGCGCTTTTTTTCCGGGTTGAGTTTCATTGGCATCGCGCCGATAGTCATGTCCGTGAGAGTGGAACTACGGTTCGAGCTTTCAGCGCGACAGCGCCTTGAAGAAGGCAGCGGCCGAACGATAGTCGTCGGGCACGCCAATGTCGATGAAGGGACCGCGGGCGCGAAACGCGCGCGGCGCTATTTCGCCGATAAAGGGCTGGAGGAATTCGTTCTCGAACGAGAACCGCTCCGGCAGGTCGTGTGCATCGAAGACGTTCTTCGGCAGCAGATAGACGCCGGCATTTATGTCGCCGGGTCCACTCGCGCCTTTCTCGATGAAACCCGTTACCACGTCATTGACGATGCGCAGCGATCCGAAACGGCCCACGTCGTCGACGTGCTTGACTGCCATACTCACCAGCGCGCCATTCGCACGATGCCGGGCTTGCATGCCCTCGAGGTCTACGTCGACGAAGGTATCGCCGTTGAGTACGAACGACACGTTTGCGGTCGTCGCGTCCAGCGACCGGCGGATAGCGCCGCCGGTCCCCAGCGGCGTTTCTTCGATCACGTAGGCGAGGGACAGCGCTCCGAATGCGTCGCCGAAACGATCGCGGATCACTTCGTGGCGGTAACCGACTGATAGAACGGCGCGGCCGACGCCTTCGCGGATCAGCGCCTCGAAGACGTACTCGAGGAACGGCTTGCCTTCGACCGGTGCCATCGGCTTCGGCACGTCGCCGATTTCGCCGCGCAGGCGAGTGCCCAACCCACCCGCAAGGACGATCGCCTCCATTTCAGCGCGGAAAGTACAGGCTTTCGACAAGTCCGCAGAGGATGTGCCCGAGCACGATATGGCCCTCCTGGACCTTGGGTGTCTCGCTCGACGGCACACGGATGATCGCGTCGCAGGCGTCTAGCATCGCGCCGCCCGAGTGCCCGGTCATACCGACCACGTAGACGCCGAGCGCCTTCGCTGCCGTGATGGCCGCGAGGATGTTCGGCGACTTGCCCGACGTGGAGAGCGCGATGAACACGTCGCCTTCGCGCGCGAGCGATTCGATCTGCCGCGCGAAGACGTATTCATAGCCGTAGTCGTTGCCGATCGCGGTCATGACCGACGTGTCCGTCGTGATCGCAATGCCGGCGAGTCCCGGCCGATCGTAGTTGAAGCGACTCACGAACTCGCCCGCCAGATGCTGCGCGTCGGCCGCGCTGCCGCCGTTGCCCGCGAACAGGACCTTGTTACCGGCCTTGAGGCGCGCCACGCAGTGCAGCGCGATGTGCTCGACGGCCTCGAGGAGGGGCGCGTCGGAGCGGATCGCCTCGAGCGTGCGAAGCGACTTGTCGATTTCCCCGTGGATCATGGCCTTCAATTGATTTTCCACCCTTGTGTTCCGTTCTCTGTGAAATGGCAGTTCATGACCTGTCCGCCGTGCGCGTTGAGCGTCCGTGTGACATCCATCCGTCTTTCGGGTGGGACGAGCAGCATCATGAAACCGCCGCCCCCCGCGCCTGATACCTTCCCTGCAGAAGCGCCCGCGGCCAGCGCACGCTCGAACACCGCTTCGATTTCGTTGTTGGAGATGCTCTTCGCCATGCGCTTCTTCGCCGCCCACGAATGCTGGAACGATGCGGCGACCTTGTCGAAATTACCGGTCAGGACAGCGTCCTTCATCGCGGTCGCTTCCTGCTTGACGAGGTGCATTGCCTCAATCGCATCGCTCTCGCGCCGTTCCACGTTCGCCCGCTGCTCCTCGATGATCGCCGCCGACTGCCGCGACACCCCGGTGAAGTAGAGCAGGGTCGTCGCCTCCAACTCGGAAATGACCCACGCCTTGACCCGTAGCGGATTGACGATGACGCGATCGTCCTTGTGAAACTCGATGAAGTTGAAGCCGCCGAAGGTCGCGGCGTACTGGTCCTGCTTGCCGCCGGAAAGCCCGATATCGAGGCGCTCGATCTCGTAAGCAAGGTGCGCCATCTCGTAGTCGCCGAGCGAGAGACCTAGCAATTCCTGATAGGCCTTGATCATCGCGACGACCAGCGTCGAAGACGACCCCAGCCCCGACCCGGCCGGCGCGTCCGCGAAGGTGGTCATGCGCAAAGCGATCGGACGACCATCGTTGAAGTCGCGAACGATCCGGTTGTAGACGCCCCGATGCAGTGCGAGTTCGCCGTCGATCGGCAGGCGTTCCGTCGCAGGGCCGCTCCACTGTCGTTGCTGGTCGGATGCGACGAACTCGACCCGGCCGTCGTTGCGCAGGTCGATCATGGCGTACGCGTACTTGTCGATCGTGGCATTCAGCACGAAGCCGCCGTATTCGTCGCAATACGGCGCGACGTCGGTACCACCGCCGGCCAGCCCGAGGCGCAACGGTGCTCGGGCTCGAATGGCGGCGGGGAAGGAGGGTTGCGTCATTGATCGTTCCGGTAGGTGGGAATCGGTGCACCGTCAGGCGGCGAGTTCCGTGTACAACGCCTCGAATCGTGCGGCGGTCGTCCGAATGTCGAAGCGACGTCGACACGTGTCCTGCCCCGCTAGCCCGACGCGCTGGCGATATCCATCGTCTTGCAAGAGCCGGACCAGTGCGGCGATCCACGGTGCATCCTCGAAAGGATCGCAAAGCAGGCCGTCCTCGCCGTCGGTCACGAATTCGTCGTTGCAACCGACCCCGCTCGACACGACGATAGGCCGTGCCATCCTCGTAGCCTCTAGGATCGCGATCGAATGGAGTTCGAGGAACGACGGCAGCAGGAAAACGTCCGCCGCCGAAAGCAGACCTTCGATGTCCGCATCGAAGCCAATGAAGCGCACGGCTGCATCGAGTCCTTCGCGCGTACAGCGCGCGCGCAGCCCGTCTAGCAACGGACCGCTGCCCGCGACGACGAACAGGACCTTCGGGTCCGCCGCGGCAACCCGCCCTGCGATACGCAGGATCAACTCGACGTTCTTCGTCGGGTCCATGCGGGCCGCAGTAAAGACGACGTGGGCATCGGCCGCGATGCCGAGGCGTGTCCTAACCGCGGTCCGGCGATCGGTCGGTGCGTCGTCGAACGGGATCCCGTTCTGCAATTCGACGACACGTTCCGGCCTGGCCAGATGATGGGCCTCGATATAGCGCACGTTGTCCTTCGTGAGCACGACCACGCAGTCCGGCAGATTTCGGAAATAGCGGATGTAGCGGTATTGGCTGAAGAACCCGTGCCGACGCGTGAGCTCGTCCATGGGTGTGTAGCGAAAGTCGTGCACGTGCTCGATGATCTTCGTACGCGCTAGCTTGGCCGCTAGCAGCCCCCAGATGTGGCTGTTGAAGTTGTGAGTCTGAACGATGTCGATGCGATGACGGAAGCAATAGCGCGCGAGGCGAAGAACGATGCCGACGGATCGAAGACTCTTGACCTTGTGCTCGCCGTGCGCGTATTTGAAGAGCCGGCCACCGGCATCTACGAAACGCGACTCCAATTCGCCGCCGTACGAGTAGGCGACATGCGTTTCGACGCGTCCGGGATCGAATGCGCGGGCGAGGTTCAGCAGGTTCGTCTCTGCACCGCCCAGCCCGAGTGTCTTGATGATATGGAGCACCTTGATCGGTCGCTTCATGCGCTGCCCAGCGTCGTCCGCGTCAACGATTCGTCGATGAGATAGGCGGCGCGTTGTGACTCGAACGACCGCCGTGCGCGTGGACCGACCGCAGTGACCCGAAAGCCGGCGCCCGCGTTCGACTGCTGGCCGTAGAGCGACATCAACCAGCCGATCGCCGCGCTGTCGAAAGCGACCGCTTGCGACAGATCGAGTTCGATGTCTCCGCCGCAGTCGCGGAGTGCGAGCAACGAACGGTCCGCCGTGATTGCCGCACCGGTCCAGGATCCACGGAGGATCATGCGTGTGACGTCCTGGCGCGGATCGACCACCGCACTCGCGTCGCCGCCGGCGCGCCGCATCGTACGCTCGTTGCGCACGAGCGGACCCAGGTGCGCGCGCAGCAACGCGAAGAGGGCGCGGCCATCCTTGTAATAGCGACGCCAAAGCATCGGCTCTTCCTTGATCCGCCACAACCATTCGAAGCCGGCCCGCTGCACGACCTCGGGCGCACGCTTCAGCGTTCCCGCAGTGAAGTTGACCACCGCGCCGAGATGCATGATCACGGGCGCGCTAAGCGACGCGCGATTGCGTTCGACCCAGGCCTGGCCCTTCTGGGAGCTCAGGGCCGCGATCACGACATCCGGATCGCTGTGGTTGATCGCGTCGATGTGCCACGGAGAGCTCATCTCCGGGATCGAGACGAAGCCTGGCGAACACCAGCCGACGCAGGTCATCGGTCCCCCCTGTGCATTGATGCGATCGTGGGCCGCTTCGGCCGCACCGTCGGGACCGCCGAAGATGTAGACCCGCATCGGTCCCGCCGCGCCTCGCTGCATTTCCTCGAAGAGGCTCGCACCCGCGACACGCTCGTGGATCGGAATGCCGGCGAGGCGGGCGATCCAGACGATCGGCATACCGTCGGCAACGGCGATGTCGCTGCGGATGAACGAGTTGCGGAACGGAACGTCGGCAGCGCTCGCGATCAGGTTGTTCGTGTTGGGGGTCGTGATGAAGAGTCGCGTTCGCGTTTCGATCGCGCTGCGGATTCGAGCCAGTACAGTCTTCCGGTCCACCGCGTCGAAAGGCAGTCCGAAAAGACCGTACACGGCGCGGGCGCTCGTCGATCCGAGGCCGGCTCGGGAGGACACGTGTTCGACGTTCATGGCAGATCTCTCTTGGATCGGATCCACTCGGTCTGTCGGGTGACGAGGAATCGCGCATACAGCGGAATTTTGGCGAGTGCGTACCAGGGCGCATGGGCGAGGGCGGCCAATGGAAGATTCTCGCGACCGAAGCGCCACCACGCGGTACCGACGCCGACCGTGACCAGTGCGGCATCGACCGCGGCGACGATCAACGGCGCGGGCGCATTCGTGACGACCGCAACCACCAGGGAGACCGACACCAGGGCGCCGACAAGCATGACCAGAAGCGCGAGGGGCGGAATCGTGAGGTCGAGAGCGATCGCGAGAAGCGCGCCGTCACGGCGTCGCAGCGCTAGTGCCAGCAGTCGCGGGACCGTGGAGACCATCATGCTCAAATGCCCGTGTTCCCAGCGCGTGCGCTGGGACTGCGTGCCCGCGCTCTCGGTCGGGAACGAACTCGTGACGAGGACTTCGGGACAGAAGCGAGCCGCAGAACCCTGTGCGGCCAGGTCGATGCCGAGCTTCATGTCTTCGACGATGTGGCCGCTCGCGAGGTCGATCGTCTGCAGCAGGCGCCACGGGAAAGCCATGCCCGATCCCATCAGTTGGCAGGGCAAGCCGAAGCGATCGAGTCCGAGCGGACGGACGCGATTCTTCACGCACCACGCGAATTCGGCGATGCGCGCGCCGTACGACGCGTCGGCGGGTGCCCGCATGAGGTACAGCGCCTGCACCGGTGCGTCGAGCACAACCGCCCGTGCCGAGAGCCGGGCGATGCCGTCGGTCTCGATCTGGCAATCCGCATCGATCATGACCACGACGTCGGGCGGCGCTTCCTCCAGCGCCCGAAGACCGAAGTCGAGTGCGAAGCCCTTTCCACGCCGCGTGGCGTCGCTGCGTTCGATCACGCTCGCGCCGGCCGCGCGTGCTACCGCAGCGGTGTCGTCGGTGCAATTGTCGGCGACGACGAGGCAACGATCGGTCGACGCCAGTTGCGGCAGGATGCACTCGAGCGTCGCGACGATACCGCTCGACTCGTCGTGCGCGGGGACGAGGACGGCGATTGACGGCCGCCGTGAAGGCGCGTCCGTGCGCCGCGCGCCGGGCGAAGTCGCCATGATTTGGAGGAACAGGAAGGTACACGGCACCAGGAGCACCAGCCCGACGGCGAGCAAGGCGAGAGTGATCATGGCGGCCCTTCGTGAACCGGGGGGTCGACGACCGTGAAAGGCCCTTTTTCCCGATTCGCGACGCGCGCAGGATTGCCGACGACGGACATGTTGTCCGACACGTCGCGCAGCACGACGGCCATGGCCCCGATCTTCGCGCGGTCGCCGATACGGATGCCGCCGAGCACCTGCGCATAGGCGCCGAACTCCACGTCGTCTCCCACGATGGGCACGGGCCCGTGGTCCACCCGGTTGCCGATCGTCACTCCGTGCCTCAGCGTGCAGCGCGCCCCGATGACCGATTGCGGATGCACGACCACACCGCCGAAGTGCCAGATGCGCAGCCCGGGTCCGATCGTCGCTTCCTTCGGCAGGCTGATACCCGTGAGTGTTTGGATGACGCGATACATGGCCCAGTAGAACAGGGTGAGCAAGCGCGTCACCATGCCTGCGGGACGACGATCGATGCGCCGACCGAAGCGATAGATCCAGACGGACCAGATCGACTGCTCCTTGAGGAAGGGACGCGACATCGCATAACGGGCGAGGTCCGCGTTCCAGTCAGGATCAGGCATCAGCGCCCTCCCGCTGACTCGTCGGGAACGAGGTCGCCGCGTACCGTCGATGGGCCGCCGTCGCCGCTGGTCGTGGTCACGACCAGCGACCCGGATGCCGGCCACTTGAAGCGCGCAGACTTTCCGTTGGCGAGTTCACCGCTATCGTAGACATCCTTGCTGGTAGCCTTGTCCCGAAACACGATACGCAGGGTCGCATTGCCGGTCGCGATGGCCGTGAGGCGATACGACTGTCCCGGCCGCGGCACCGCCCAGGCCACCGGTGTCAAACGGCCCGAATCGCTGGTTTGCACGACGCGCTTTGCCGAAGGGAAGACGACGGCCTGCTTCAACGTGTCGAAGGTGCCAGTCGCTTCGCCGGAAGCGCTCGTCCACGGGCCGCGCATCGACAGGATGTTGAGGCGACGCTCGGGTGTGAACGCCTTTCCGTTGCCGTCGACCCAGCCCTTCGTCGAGACGACGGGCCTCAGGCCGTCGCGGATGCGGTCGAGATCGGCGGCCGCCGCGTTGTTCCAGCCCCCCTTGTGCAGGGTGAAATCGGATCCGATCTCGACGTAGATCACGAATGGGGTACCCGTGTTGCGATCGACGACATAGGCGCCGTAAGTCTTCAGCGTCTCGGCGACCTTGCGGAGCGATGCGGTAGCAAGCTTGTCGACAGCAAAGTCGCGCGGCAGCATCAACAGCGTGCCTTCGGGAATCGTGCCGGTGTTGGTCGAAGCCGCATCGCCGTCGGCGGCGGTCGCCGGAAAGACGTAGGTCGGGTCGCGCGCAAGCCCGTTGAATGTGAGCGAGAGTGCGAGCGCATGACGATAGAGCGGCGCGCCGTCGTCGACCTCGTGTTTGCGGATGAGTCCTGCCGATGCCGGAATAGCCACCGCGCGGGCGCCCTGGTAGTAGTGCGCAGGGTCGCCCCACCCACTACCATCGAGACGGGTCCAGGCGTAGAGCGCCGCGACCCACTGGTCTCCGGTCTTCTTCAGCTGCCAGAACGAATGCACGATACCGGTCGCCGGATCGACGATGTCCGCATGCCCGTCGGCCTCTCGCGCGGGGACGAGGTCACGCGGCCAGTGTGGGATCGTGACGTCATGCGAACGCTCGGAATCGACGTCGTTGACGCCGGACTTGCCGTCCAATCCCTTGACCGTGACCGAGGGATCATCGGGCTTCGCGAGGAAGAGACCGGTGGACCAGGCACCGGCCTGCACGTCCGGGAAGTAGTCGGATTTCGGAACGACGTTCGAGCCGAGCAACGGATCGACAGGGCGGCTGTTCCACAGCGAGTCTGCTGCGAAGAGTTGCGTGAAGGTTCCGAAAGCCGGAGCCGCGGCAGCGGCTGTGGCGGAGACGAACAGCGCCGTCGACGCGGCGATGCGCAAGGAGGCGAAGAAGCGATCGATCATGTAAGAGATCCCTGTGGTCGCGCGACCGCCCATCGCTTCGCGAGGCGCCGACCGTACGAGATAAGTGGATGTTCGTAATGGAACGTGGACACGTGGGCGGTCACGAATAGCACTGCAAGCAGGAGCGGGCGTTTTGCATATTTCTCCAACAGATCACCGCTCCCTAGCCAAGTGTGAGCCAGCCCGAGATGGATCACATAAAGTGCATACGAGATGGTCGCGATGTACTGCAGGGTCCTCCGGCCGAGAAGCGCGCCGAGCGACGTGCTCGGGTTCGCCAAGGTCGCTCCGACCAGCAGCGCGGACAGATACGGGCGCGGGTAAGCGATCCACCGGGCATGGTCGAGATCGAACAGCGACGAAAGCGCGAGCAGCGCGAAGAGGGGCCACTGCGGCAAGGTTGGGAGTGCGCGCCGGATGACCGAACCGACAACACCCAGACGACCGTGGTGCACGAGCGCAAGTGTCGTACCCGCGAGAACCTCGTCGATGCGAAACCATGTGATGCTCGACACCGTGACGTCGTCGACGATGCGAAGCGTCGTGAATGCGAGACCCAGTACCGGAAGGATCAACAAGCCAGGCTGCTTGAAGAGCTTGAAGAGAAGAGCGACGCCGACGTAGAACTGCGCCTCTAAGCAGAGGCTCCACAGATGATCGGTCGCGAGCCGGACCTGTGGCGGTGGAAGGTTCGCGTAGAACAGGAAATGCGCCATCATCGAGTGCAGCGATTCGGACTGGAACGCGAACACGATGGCGCAGTAGAGCCACGCTAGCGGAACGATGCGAAAGAATCGCCGCAACAGAAACTCCGATGTCCGCATCTTGGACTTCAGCAGCGACGACGTGATCAGGAAGCCGGAAAGCGTAAAGAACAGCACCATGCCGAGGATGCCGATCGACGCGTTCGCGTGCGGGCCGACCGGCACCAGGTGGGTCGTGAGAACTAACAGGATGCTAAGGCCGCGCCAGCCGTCCAGCACTCGCAGATGGTTCGCGAACGAGATGCCGGTATCGCCCTGCGCTCCGCTGGCGTTCATGGCGACGTCGTTTCCGCAGTCGTGGTCTTGCTTAGCACGGCGAGTGCGGCGCCGGCGCCGAGGAGGAACCACACGTACCAGTTGAATGCCAGGTATTGCATCATGTTGTCGGAGGCCGCGACGACGAGGTACTCCACGACGAGCGAGACGGTGACGAAGCCGGCGAGACGATCGGTACGGAAAAGGCCGCGGACCAAGCGGATCGCATAGAGATAGAGGCCAACAAATGCAGCGACGCCGATCGCGCCGAGTTCGAAGAACATCTGCACGTAATCGTTGTGCGCGCCGTAGTGGATGTTGTTGGACTCCGCGAAGAACGTGGTCGACAAGGCGGGAAAGGCCTCGAGCCCATAGCCGGTCAGGTAACGCGTGGGACTCATCCATGCGAGCGCGCTGGTCCAGATGGATTGGCGCCACTCGAACGAGTTTAGCGGGGTATAGCTGGATATCAGGACCGGCTTCTGGCCGATGATCTCGAGCATCCGGTCTCCAACGCCCGGAATGAAGAGGGCGAGCGCGCCGCCGCCGAGCAGGTAGATCAGATACCGTCGCTCGAAGAACAGTCCATAGACGAAGAAGATCGCGGCCACGGCGATCCATGCGCTTCGCGTCTTCGTCAGGCCTAGCATGACGATCAGCGCGACGAGATAGAGCGCGATCATCAATTTCGACCACCCGCCGAGGCGGAAGAGCGGGCTCTTGAGGACGTAGAACGTCAGCGAGATCGCTAGCGCGAGGTAGAACGCGAACACGTTCGGATGAGTGAACGTCGATTGATAGCGGATGCCTGCATCGTCGTAGAACACGCCCGATCCGGTCGCGAACTGATAAGCGCCGTACACGACCGGTACGACCGACGACCAGACGATGAGCTTGACGCAGGTCTTGAAACCGTCCGTCGATTCGACCAGATACCAGCCACCGACGAAGACTGCGAACGTCGACAGTAGCTGGAGATAGAGGCGGATCGCTGCGCCGTGGTCGGGGGAGACGATGATTCCAAAAAATGCGATCGCGAGGAACCATCCCCACCCGCGAACGAGTTCGCGCTTGAAGCGTGCGGGATGCTCCAGCACCAGCATGACCGCAATCAGTATCACGCAGCCGTTGAGGAGACCGCCGACGCCGATCTGTGCGCCTCCGACGCCGAAGCGCGTGCTTTCGAACACGACATCGCCCGATGCGCGGATGAGGATGATCAATCGGAGGAGATTCGAACGGCTGGCCAGCAGGAAGAACGTCAGGAACAGGGCAGCGGGAAGCGCGACCAGCTTCATGAGGCTGTCGCCCATCACCGAGACGTAGGGCGGCACGAGGATGCCCGCGGACACTGCCACCAGAGCGACGATCACCCAGGTGACGACCGCGGTCGAATCGGCCGGCAAGCCGAAGCGCCGGGTGACGAGGCGCTCAAGCATGGAGGCGTCTCGATGCAGGCGGCCGACCAATTCGGACAAGAAGAGCCTTCTGTACGAACGTCGCGAACGGGTATGTCCGTTGCGGAATCGCCAGGTCGTGCATGAGACTCGCACCCAGCGCCTCAGCCGCGAAGAAGAATCCCGTTTCCGCGCGGATCCAGAACGTTGCCGCTAGGTTGCTCGCGATGAACCGAATCACCGGCATCCGTGGCGCGAAGGGGTTGCTTCGGTTCGTCACGACCGGATTCCCTGCTTGATATGACCGATCGCGTGTTGCCAGCGTTGCGGCAACAAGCTCGCGAGCAACCACTTCCATTTACCCAATGCGAAATCGCGCGTATGGCAGTTGATCAAGGCGCGTCGACCTTCGCTGGGAACACCCCAACGAATCTGAAAGCGCGCATAAATCAGCGAAAAGAAATTCTTGAACTCATTGATGTCGGCCAGCACTTCGCGCGACAACGGCGGTTGACCGGCGACCCACCGATCGATGGTGTCGAAGAATACGTAGCGCTCCGGTGGTGGATTCGTCGTGACCGCGCGATTGCCCGCATCGAGGAAATAGATCCCGCCAAGCCGGCGATCGAAAGCGATCGGCGCGATGAAGCAGATCCGCAGCCAGGTATCGATGTCCTCGCCGAGCCGTACACCGGCCGGAAACCCTCCCGCGCGTTCCAGGACGGCCCTGTCGACGACGACGGACGACGAGAAGACCGGACTACCGAACTTGCCGATCCGGAAATAGGTCGCAGGATCCAGGAGGAGGGTCGGCTCCGCCGTATGGGGCACGCCGGGTCGGCCAAGGCCGGCCTGGTCGATCACTTCGTAGTTCATCGCGAAGCCGCCCGCGGCGGGGTAACGAGCGCGCAGGGTGAGGGCGTTCTCGAGGAAGTCCGGCCGATAGGCGTCGTCAGCGTCGAGAAACGCGATGAGGCTCGCGCGGGCGGCGTCTACGCCGTTGTTGCGAGCGACGGATACCCCCGCGTTGGCTTGCCGTATGAGTCGAATCCGAGGGTCGACGAAACCTTCGACGACGGTGGCACCGCCGTCGGTCGAACCATCGTCGACGACGAGGATCTCGAAGTCCTGGAAGGTCTGCGTGAGAACCGACCCCAGAGCGCGCGCCACATGCTCCGCCTTGTTGTAGAGCGGCACGACCACCGAGACGAGAGGGGGCGATGAGGACACCGTCACCACTGCTCCTTCATCAGCTTCTTTTTCCAGCCCCGCAGCTTGATATAGCGCAGCCAGTACCACAGCATGTCCACCGACATCAGGTGGCGAAAGAAGACCGTGGCCTTCTCCTTTCGCGTCTTCTCGCCCTGGGTGAAGCTGCGGCCCTGATAGTAGTAGTTGGCGATGTTCCGATCGACCTGGAACAGGCCGTGCGGATCGGCCTTGAAGGCCTTGATGTACCACTCGTAGTCCGCGACGTAGCGGAACGATCGATCGAAGGTGCCGATGCGGTCGAACAGTTCGCGGCGTGCGAACGTGGCTTGGTGGCAGAACGGCTTATGCAGGAGCTCGCGGATGCTGCCGTCGCGCATCGGTACTGCAGGCCCGTAAACGAGACCGTCGGGTGCATCCTGATAGACCACGTTGCCGTAGACCAGCATGCGGCGATCGTCCTGTGCGAAGACGTCAGCAATATCGGTCAGAACTGCGTCGTCGACGAACCAGTCGTCCGCGTTCAGGAAATAGATCACGTCCCCGGTCGCGAGCCCGATACCCTTGTTCATCGCGTCGTAGATGCCTTCGTCCTTTTCGGAGACGAGCGTGGTGACGCTGGACGCGTATCGCTTGACGACCTCGAGCGTCGTGTCCGTGGACGCGCCATCGACCACGATGTACTCCACGTGCGGGTAGGTCTGCGATGCCATCGAGCGCAACGTGACCTCGATTGTCGCGGCCGCGTTGAAGCAGACGGTGATCACCGACATGCAAATCGGCCGGGCGGCGACGTCGTGCTGCATCAGTGTGCCTCCGCCCGGACGCGCGACACGATTTCGTCGTAGCGCCGCGCGAAGGCCGTGCGCCGCGCGGCGTGCGCATTCGAGAGTCCGGTCCACGCACGGTCCGCTGCGTTCTCAGACACGTAGACCTGCCACTGCGCCCACATCAGGTCGGCCAGCTTCGCGGCATCGTCGATTCCGAAGAAAGCGGACTTCTGCGGCGTTTGTTCGCGGTGGACCGGGATGTCGGACAGCAGGATGAACTTGTCCATCGCCCGGGCTTCCTCGACCGTCGTGCTCCAGCCCTCGAACAGCGACGGATTGATGAGGCACACCGATTCCTTCATCAGTGCGAGAAGATCGCTGTAGGGCACGACACCCAGCCGGATGTAGCGGTCCCCGATCCCCAGCTCCGCAATGCGCTTCTCAAGGGCTGGGTAGTGATCCGGATTGCGGTAGTCGGTAGGACTGCCGGTCGATACGACCTTCACTTCACGCCCCTGCTGCTTGAGGATGCCAAGCGCCTCGATGACGACGCGGTGATTCTTGTGTGCCCAGTATTGGTTCGGCAGATAGATGAACGGTGCGCGAAAGCCGTGCCGCCGTTCCAGGTCATCGAGCGACGGCAACGCCTGCTGGACGTCGACATGCGGGACGAAGCGTAAGACCTCCGATCGTGACCCGGCCTCTGGGAAGACGCCGACAAGGTCCGCCTGCGCGCATTCGCTGCTGAGGATCACGAGGTCACTGTTCGAAGCCAGTCTGCGGAAGATCGCGTTGCGTTCGTCGCGCTCGAAATCGGTGAAGTGGGCGGGGAGATGCAGGTGCTGGAAGTCGGGTATCCACGCCATGACCGACGTGCGTGCGTTGCGCCCGACGACATCGCCGTAGTGCGACAGCACGTCGATCCGGTGCTTCGACAGCAGCCGCTGCAGCAGCACGTCGCGGCCGAACAGCCTGAGGAAGCGTCGACGGAAGCGTCGCGGCAGGCCGCTGCGATCGATGAGGGCGGAGTGGACGATCTCGGCAGCAGGGAAGCCTTGCAGCTGTGACGGATTGACCTTGTTGCCCACGATCAGCACCACGTCGACGCGGCGCTGCGGGTCGTCGTAGATGGCGGTGATGAGATTGCGGTAGTAGTTGATCCCGCCGAGCCATGCCTCGTCGACGTCGATCACAAAACCCACGCGGAGCCGGGTCGTCATCGCAGTCCCTTGAACCATGCGACGTAGTCGGCCACGCCGCTCTCCAGCACCGTCTTGGGGGACCAGCCGATGGCCGTTGCGCGACGGCTGTCGGCGATGAACCGCGACGGATCGCCGTTCCGGCCGACGCCGTTAAAGGCGGCGCTGCCCTGAGGCTGCAACTCAGCGAACACAAGACCCAGCAAGTCGGCGATCTGCGTTCCGACCCCGCTGCCCCCATTGAACACCGGACACTCAGGCGAAGCCTCCCTGGCGACGGCCATCAGCAGTGCCGCTGCGTCGTCGACATGTACCCAGTCGCGCACTTCCAGGCCCGTCCCGTGGAAGCCGCGGTCGCCGTCCGACACTTTGCGGCAGGCATCCCACAGCAGTTGCTTGCGCAGCCCCTTACCGTAGATCGAGAAGAACCGCACGACGGCCACCGAGAGTCCGAAGTGCTTCGCATAGGACTGGCAGAGCTGTTCCGCCATCAGCTTGTGCACGCCATAAGGCGAGACGGGCAAGAGCGGATCGAGTTCCTCGATCGGCACCTTTGTCACGGTGCCGTAAACTGCGGCACTCGACGGATAGACCACGATGCTGGTCGGGGAATGCACACGAACGTACTCCAGGACGGCGGCGGTGTTGGACACAGTTCGCTGGAAATCTTGGTGCGGCTGTTCGATCGAGTAGGGCACAGAACCGCTCCCCGCACAATGGACGATCACCGCCGGCTTTCCGGCATAGGTCACCAGCGCGTCGAGCGTGATGTCGGTCGTATGCCAGAACGTCAGCCCGAACGCCTCGGTCTCGTGGCGATCCCAGACGCCATGTCCCATCCCGGTGACGAGATAGCCCGCCTCCGCAAAGCGGCGGGCGACGTTACGGCCGAGGAAGCCGTGCGCGCCGGTGACGAGGACGGCTTTATATGCCATCAGCTCATATCACCGAAATATCGGCCAGTTGCTTCAAGTGGGATATACAGTCTCGGATGGCTGAGCTTGAGAGCTTCAAGATAAGTCGATTCATCAGGCATTGCAGTCTCGCTGGCATTTGAGAGCGCATCGCTATCTATCCACTTATCAGAAAGAAAATCGAAGCGCTTTTGGATACGACACGGGTTTCCGATAACAATACTAAAGGGTGGGATCGGTTTGTTCACCAATGCGCCGGCGCCGACTATCGAACCATGTCCGATCGAGACTTCTCCGATAACGACTACTCCTGCCCCAAGCCAGACGTTCGTTCCAAGCCGAATTGTCTTTTGCTTCGTCACTCCTGTCGTCATGTATGGTGCCATCGGAGACTCAAAAACGTGATCGGCACTCATTAACTTGCAATCGATGCCAGTCATACAATAGTCACCCACTTCAATTAAATAGCCTGCGCTGAAAAAATTTCTTTTCCCTATGTAACAGCTATTCCCAATGATGATCTGCTTTCTTCCAACATCGCGGTGATTTACATTAAGCCAGCAGTCTTCGCTTACCGCGCTTGAGTGGCCGATTCGCACCGAGTTCCATCCCAAGACTTGTACGGATCGATCAACAAAGGAATCTAGCCCGATGTCTTTCTTTAAAAAAAGCAGACGAAAAAATTCTTTTCGTTGGGCAAGTTTAGTCCTTGCTGTACGCGAAAATCGTTTTCCAATACTTCGTCGAATAGCCCTTATCATCTATTGCTTTACGCTGTCGATTGCCGTCGCGAAGAGCGCTGCAGAAGTCGTTTGATCATAGATTTTAACTTTCCATCACGCTTTTCCCTCAAAGAAGATTCAACGCTCCTCGTCAATTTTTGGTTTTCAATTTCAAGCGGAAAATGTAATACGGATTCTTTTGAGAGTGCCGTATCAGCAAAATCGGACGATTCGCAATGCGTTCCAGTACCATCAAACCCGATATTTGTCACGAGAGACTTATGCGGATATAAAGTTAGCCCGCCAAGCATGAAAGAACTCAAATACCAACGTATATCCCACGCATCGAGCGAGCCGTGTTTGAATTCTTCAAGCATCGCGAAAAAATCATAAGCACCGTTAAGATTAAAACGCACTCGCAAGTCTGGGTTAGAGCTCAACTCATCATATCCACGTGCCAGTGGATCAAAGCTCTTCCAAGCCCTTTCCCAAGTCGCCCATCCCCAAGAAGTTGTGAATGGGAGAAACGAACTAGCGCGCTCAGCATGTCCCTTTACAGGAAACATGAACCCCGAGATCTGCATTACGGAACGATTGTGCTCATAGAGACTAAGAGCGTCGTTCATATACTTAAGAAACCACGGAGAAACGATCAGATCATCTTCTAGAACGATTACTCTGCCGAACTTCTTGCAAAGCGTCGTCACTCCGTCAATGATCGACGGGTCGACACCCCAGTTCTGTTCGCGTTCGATCAGCGAAACTGACTTGAACCCCTCGATCGAACGGATGTAGTCGCGAACCTGTGAAACCGACGCTGCAGCGCCTTCGTTCTTAGGCGCGTCCGAATGGACGAACAGATCGCTCTGCGCCGCGAGCGCGTTGCGCTGCAACGCCTCGACGGTCTGCCGTGTGTGGTCGGGGCGGTTATAGACGAAGAGTGCGATCGGCGCGGGCATGCTTGAGGCTTCTGACGAACTCGATGGCGACGAGTCGCAGCGAGTTGAACCACAGGACGGATAGATGCCTGACCCAATAGCGCGCGGGACAGGCGAGCACGATGAACGACGACCAGTAGATCGGGTTCGCGGGTGCTTTGATGGAAAAGAGCTTGCGAACGAAACGGCCGAAATGACGTTCGGCGATGACGTGAAATCCGGTTGTCCCTTCCATCAGCTCGACCAGAACTTCTGCGCTGGTCTCGAGTTGGAACCCGAGTCGATGTGCACGGATCGTGTATTCGTAGTCAGACAGGTAGTGCGGGAGCAGACGCGGGTGGAATCTTCCGATTTCCTTCAGATCGCGCCAGCGTGCGAAGAGCCCGTGCGTCGGCAGGCAATTGACCGTTTCGTCCGACGTCGCGGCTTCGAAGGTCAGCCGCGTCAGATCCGCATGGCGCGCGGGATCCGTGATGGTTGCGTCCGCCGGATTCCTGACGCGCGCGAGGAGCAGGGTGCGCGAGCGGTGGCGCATCACCTCGACGGCCCGTTCGATGAATTCGGGGCCGATCGTCAGGTCGTCGTTGGTGAGGAGGACCAGTGCGTCGTCGTCGACGCTCTCGCGTGCGAGCCAATCCAGCCCCTGCTGCAGGCCGCCCCCCCACCACCAGTCTCCTCGCCCGCGCAACACGGCTGTATCCGGCAAGACCGTCAAGACCATCTCGGAGGTCCCGTCGGTCGAACCGTCGTCGATCAGGATCAACTTCACGTCCCGATAGGTCTGCGCCGCGAGGCCGTGCACGTATTGCTCGGTGATGACCCGCCGATTGTGCACGGGTAACAGCACATACACCCGGGGGTTTGCCGAGCGGTTGCCTGCGATGTCCATCAGATCGACGCCTTCCGGGCCGGATGCGTGAGCGCCTGCAGCAGTCTCACCGGCGCCGCGAATGCCTTCGCCATCATCCAGAGGTTGCCGCGCGCCTTGGGGATGAAGAGCTGGATCAGGTTCGGGACGAACTGGGCCAACAACGTCGCCATCGCGGCGCCGCTGATCCCGTAGGCCGGGATCAGGACCAGATTGAAGGCGACGTTGATGATGAGCGCGGCGATCGCGTAGAAGATGCTGTACTTCTGCAGCCCTTCGATCAGCAGCCAGTTGCCGTTGACGCAACCCATGGCGACGGCCACGCCGGCCCAGACCTGGATCGTGAGCACGTCGGCCGTTCTCGCGAACGCCTGCCCGTACAACAAGGGCACTACCAGATGCGACAGGAGCGTCGCGGCGACTCCGACGAGAATGCCCAGCCAGCACATCGCGTCGTACATCATCTGGAGTCGTCGACGGAACAGCGCTTCGTCCGTCTGCTTGGCCGCGATCAGGGCTGGGAAGACCGAACTGATCAATGCCGCCGGCACGAAATACCAGATCTCCGTCAGCTTGACCGAAGCCGCGAACAGGCCGACCTCCGTTTCTCCGAGCATCTGCCCGATCATGATCTGGTCGACGCGCATGTAGATGAGGATCGCGAGGTTCGACAGGATCAGCGGCCAGCTCTCGCGGAGCAGTCCCAGCGCCAGGGGACCGTCGTGCGTCCACCGGAGTGCGCTCAGCTTGTTGCGCGCATAGGGGATCAGGAGGAAGAGGCAGGCGAGCACCGAGTCGCCCATGGCCGCAAATGCGAACCAGATCAGCGGGGCCTTCATCAGCACCAGGGCGATCCGCAGGCCCGTCATGAGGACGAAAGCCGCCATCGCACAGGTGACCGTGTAGCGCGACTGGATCTTCGACTGGAAGAAGAAGTCAATCACGTTCAGCGCCTGGAACACGTAGGGGCCGGTCGCGATCGCGACGAGGATCAGGCTCTCGGTGTCCCCCGGCCGGAGCCACGCGATGCTGGCGACCGAAGCGGCGAGGGCGACGAGGCCGCCGGTCGCACGCAGGACGAATGCGCTTCCCAGGATGCGGTCGCGGTTTTCCGGGGAGCGGAGCAGTTCCCGCACGACGATGCTGTCCAGCCCGAGCGTGGCGATTGCCCCGAACAGCCCGGCGAAGGCCCACGAAAACGCGAGTTGCCCGAACTGCGTCGGGCCTAGATAGCGCGTAACCCAGATGCCGACGACGAGGCCCATGCCCATGCGCACGATCTTGTCGGCCATGAGCCATCCGCTGTTGCCGAGGATGGCCTGCAGACCGTGGCGCCCGTCGATCCGGTCGCGAAGCGCGGCCGGCAGGAACCGATGCCACGACGCGTTCGATGCCGTTACCGTCCCGGCTGGCATCTTCACTTGTACTTCGACCGGTGGGAGCGCGGCATCTCGGTCATCCAATTAGGCCGCTGCGGTTTCTTGGAAGGCCGCGTACGTGCGTTCGATGCCTACCCGGAGACCGATCTTCGCGTGCCAGCCGAGCGCGGCGAGCCGGGAGACGTCCATCAGCTTGCGTGGCGTGCCGTCGGGCTTGCTGGCGTCGAACGTCAACGTCCCCTCGAAGCCGACCACCCCCATCACGGTCTCGGCGAGCTCGCGGATCGTGACGTCGGTACCGCTGCCGACGTTCAGCAGGCCTTCCTTGATTTCGTCGTTCTCCATCAGGTACACGCAGGCCTCGGCCATCTCGTCGACGTACAGGAACTCGCGCATCGGCTTGCCGCTGCCCCACACGACCAGCTCCTTGTCGCCTCGCGCCTTCGCCTCGTGGGCCTTGCGCAGCAGCGCGGGCAGCACGTGCGAATTCGCCAGGTCGTAGTTGTCGTTCGGACCATAGAGGTTGGTCGGCATCGCGCTCACGTACTCGCGGCCGAACTGGCG
>Ga0123336_10001748_pt1 | contig 19631 bp, 15 predicted proteins | sample SSSSmetaG_FD_96466 | JGI IMG/M metagenome (GOLD analysis project Ga0123336, IMG submission 96466) | Glacier valley bacterial and archeal communities from Borup Fiord, Nunavut, Canada, to study Microbial Dark Matter (Phase II) - ​SSSS metaG | ecosystem: Environmental > Aquatic > Freshwater > Ice... | reverse complement strand
TGTGTCCAGAGCCCACGAGCCATTGTTGTAGAAGCCAATCTTCGTCTTGCCGTCCCCGTTCCAATCTCCCACCACCGGTACGTACGCCGCACTGGCGCCGCCGAACGCGTAGAACTTGTCGCCGCCCGGCCCGGTGCCATCGTAGACGCCGTTGCCGTTATAATCCAGAATCCAGAAGCCATTCAAATAGAAGCCGACTTTGGTTTTGCCGTCGCCATTCCAATCGCCCGTTACAGCAACCGCTCCCGGTTGCCCGGCAAAAGCAAACAGCTTGTCAGCCGCGTCGTAGACTCCATTCCCATTGGAATCAAGGACCCAGGTGGGGCCGCTCGGTTGAAAGTATCCAATGTTAAACGGTGCTAAAGTCCCGGCCTGTGTGATTGTGACGCTTTGACCGCCGATTACTACGCTGGCCACTCGCCCCAATCCCGGATTTGCCGCGATCGAGAAACTAATGCTGCCATTGCCGGTCCCTGTACCTGGGGGAGTAATGGTGACCCATGCGGCGCTTGCAACTGCCGTCCAGGGGCAGCCCGCCGGTACCGTTACCGAAGCTGCGCCGCTGCCGCCAGCCGCGCCGAACGACTGATTCACGGGGAAGAGCGCATAAGTGCATGTTGAGCCCGTTGAGACCACCAGATTTACAGCCGATCCTGAACTGACTGCCGTCCCCGCCCCGGGTGTCTCGCTGATAACGTTTCCCGATGCTACGGTGCTGCTGGCAGCACTGGTGACGGTTCCTACCACCAGCCCCGCGCTGGTGATCGCGCTGCTGGCCGCGGCTTGGCTTTGGCCCACCACATTCGGCACAGTTGTGGAGCCGCCGACTGTCACATTAATGGAGGTAGAAGCAAAGTTGGCAGTGGTGTCGTAGGCAATTGCCCGAATGGCTCGCGTACCCGCCGGTCCGGAGACCGCGGGCAAAACTGCGCGATACATATTGGACCCGAGGGAACTCGCCGTCACCGCTTCACCAGTGTTGATGGCGCCGTTGCCATTTGCGTCGAAAATAACGGTGACCCTGTCGATAGCCGTATTGTCGGTGGCCGTGACGGTCACGGTCACACTGCCGCTTACTCCAACTCCCCCGGACGGGGAATTGATTTGAACCGAGGGATTAACAACATCCAGCGGCCCGCTGTGCGCCACATGAAGGGAATAGTTCGGTTCAGGGTTTTGCTGAATATAGTCCCCAAAACTGCCGGAGCCGAGGCCTAAACCTAAACTGTTACCGACATTGAACATCACGTTCGACATATCCATCCGAAGATTTGCAAAGTCATCGAAGGTGGTGTCGCCTAAATGCGAATATCCTACTACTTGATAGGGCTGGTTACAATTCAGTTGCCAGCTGTAACTCATCATGCTCTTATAAGCCGTTCCTTTAGCAGTTGAGCTTGTTATGTGATCCGTCCCGCCGTGGCGCAAGCCCAGAGTATGCCCCAGTTCGTGCATAATCGTTTGCCACTGGTCGCAACTGGATCCGTATACCCCGTCTGCCGCCAGAGGCATCGTTTTCAGTGAGACAATCACGTCGTTTCCAGGGAGCGAGTTGAAATCCGGTTGATGGGCGAATGCAACTTCCGCAAGGCCGGTGCTTCCATCGAAAAATACGAAGTTATCGCCCGCGTTGGCCGCGGTAGTTAGGCTTGAGTCCAAGTAGATAACCCTGTTGCCATTCGTGAGGTTCGTTGCAAAGCCGGTAACCTGTCCCGTAAAGCCTGCACTTGGTCCAGTGGTGATCATCAGGAAGTCTCCATTGCCAATTCTCGCGGGCAATGTTCCGGATGTCTCAATGGCTAAGGGAATTTGACTGGGAACCAAGGCCCCGATAAACGGGCTCGCCGGGTTCCCCAGTCCGAGTGTCACATTTGGCTTTAGGTCTTGATACGGAGCCAGCACCACGTAGTGAAAAGCCAATTCCCGGGCGTTCTTGTCAAAATTTCCAAAATTGGATCGTTTCACATCTTCAAAGGCCAGGGCATTCACGCCCGGAATGCTGATGGAACCGGAGAGGCCATAGTAGATCAAGTCTGGAGCGGTCCCCGGGCTTCCCGGCATGGAAACTGCGTTCCCGCCCCGAGCCACAGCCGCACCTAAATTGAGAGATAAAGGGAAGCCAAGCAGATCGTTATTCGGTCCCGCGTCGACATGGGTAAAAATGCCCTGGAGAATTGATGTGGGCACGGAACCATCAAGCGTCGCGCCATAGAGTGGCCCGGTCAGCGCCTCCGCACTCTGGAAGTTGTTCTCGAAATAGCTAAGCGTGCCTGCAATATCCGACGAGAAAACACCTGGCTGCGGCTGGTATTTAAACCCCACGGCCGTATCTACCTGAAGAAACAGATCCCGATGGAACGGATCAGCTCCCCAAGCGGCAAGATTCAGGTCGACAATCCCATCCTGATCCATGTCGATACCGGTCGTCTCCCAATGATCCAGCAACCCGTCCTGATCGGAATCAAGGTGGTTGGCGCGGTAAATCGCTTGCCCATTATTGGTACTTGCCCAAAACGCAACCCGGTGATCCCCGCGTCGCATGGTCCGGATCGTGCCGGCTTCATCGTACCCGGCGTTCGCAATCGGATCGTAAACCCCCAGGCCCGTGATTGTGTCAAGGCCCAGCTTGTCGCCAATCTGGACGACGGGTATGGGCGTAGTCGGGTGGTAAACGCGTGCCAGAGATCCGGAGAGCATGCGTTGGACGTCAACGCGAATGGTCCATAAGCCTTGCTGCGCGGAAAATAGAAGAGGGAAAGAGAAGATCTGCGGATTCGCTCGGCTCGCCGCGGTTGGCGTTGCCACAAAAGACACCACGAAGGTGTCATCGTCAATTCCCGAGGCTCCGAAATCCACGTTAGCGACCCCCACGCGGCTATCGGCTGCGTACGAGGCGAAAGTAATCGGTTGACCGGCAATGTCGTAGCCGAGTTCCGCCGCCGTCAGGCAATTTTCACCTGGGTCGCAGATTCCATCGAGATTGCCGATTTTTGCTGTCTTATCGGCGGGCACATTTTCTACTTTGCCTCCGGTAAGACGCATAATCTTGTTGAACGAGCCGTTGTTGTTCTCGTCCACGGCCACAAATATCCCAGGCCCTGAGGTGGTGCCTAGCGAGTTTCCGCCGACGGCATCGATGTTGCCCTGAAAGGCAATAATGCGTCCATCTCTGCTGATGCCCGGGTCATTGTCCAGAGAAAGCCAGTGGCCGCTCGTATCCGCAAGAATTACCGGAGTTCCCAGCCCGGAAGGGTACGCCCGAATTTGCTGGTTGGATTGGCTCCCGGAGCCGCCTACCTGGATAACGACTGTTCCGTTGTCTGCAATCATCGGCTTGGGATTTCCGGAGACAATGGGCACCTCGACGGCTGCCCCTCCGTTCGGCACGAGCACGAGAAATTTCTGGGGAGTGGGGTGAAAGGCCGTAAAAACTACGTCGCCATTCACGTTCACCGCTGAATTGGCGAAGACGGCATCATAGGTGCGGGAAGGACCGCCGCGGCCCGCGTACGTGAACGTGTCGCTGAAGGAGCTGTTGAAGATCCGTATGCTGGTCGTCGCCGGCGTGGTGGTAGTGATGCGGTCCTGGCTCACCACCAGCCCACTGCGGTTCGCTTGAACCGAAGTGCCGTAAAAATCGCTGGAAGGATTCGTAAGCCCAGCGTTGAAATTGGTTACAGTACTCGCGCCCGAGCCGATCCATAATCCGGTTCCGTTGCTGGCGGTTCCCTGAAATGCAACCCGCCGATCTTCGGCGATGGACGGTCCGGAACCGAGGCTGGTGAATGTCGAGCCTGTCCGCGCAACAGGATAGTACTCGTAAAATTTCCCAGGAATCGCCTGCCCGGCAGCAGAAATAGCTCCCAACAGCACAACCACACACCCCAAACCAGGGGAAATCCATCCAATTCTGCTCATTAGTCGCCTCGTACTGCTTACCTTGAATGAAGGGATACTATACTCCCATTTGCGAAATTCGCACCCATCACTACCTTGATGCGCCTGGGCACTCGATCTCGGACCTAAATGGTCGTATACTGGAATTGTCGCTGAATTTATGCTCCAAACCTTCATCATTGCGCTCCGAGAAGGCGTCGAAGCCGCACTAGTCATTGCCATTGCCATCGCCTATCTGAAGAAAACGGGCCGTGAACGGTTACTCCCAATGGTATATCGCGCCATCCTCGCCGGGGTTGCCGCAAGCTGCATACTGGCGTGGGTTTTCACCCGGTTCCAGGTTACCGAAGAAGCCTACGGCGGCTGGACACTCTTGATTAGCGCAGTTTTTGTCCTGAGCATGGTCGTCTGGATGAACCGAAATGCAAAGGGAATGAAGGGCGAAATCGAGCGCAAATTGAGCGGTGGTGGCCCCGATGCGCCTGACTCCGGCTCCGGCTGGAGCGTTTTCGCGTTCGTCTTCCTCATGATTTTCCGGGAAGGCGTCGAAACCGTACTCCTTCTTGCGGCAGTCCGCCTCGATACCTCAGGCGTCCTCGAAGCTGTTGGCATCCTGCTCGGCCTCGGTTTGGCGGTATTGTTTGGCGTAAGCTTCGTGCGCGGCACCATCCGCGTGAATCTGCGGTCATTCTTCAGAATCACCACGGTTATCCTGATGGTGGTGGTCTTCCAACTCACCATCACCGGCCTTCATGAGCTCAGCGAGGGCCAGATCCTCCCCTCCAGCGCGGCTGAAATGGCGCTCATCGGCCCCATTGTACGCGACGAGGTGTTCTTTTTTATTGCGATTCTTGCCTTGGCCGGTGCCATGCTTCTCCTGGAATGGCGCGGCCGCGCGCAGCCAGCGACCGATCGGCTGGAAGGTGCGGCGCTTCGCAAAGCGCGTTGGTCGGCACGCCGCGAACGCCTCTGGATGATTGGCAGTTGTACCGCTTCCGGGCTTTTCATGTTGATGATTACCGCGGAATTCATCTATGCGAAATCCACCAGCGAACTCTCTGCCGCCACCCCGCTAACAGTCACGGACGGCATCGTGAAAATCCCGGTTTCCTCGGTAAGCGATGGCAACCTGCATCGCTTCTCGGCCGAATCGGACGGCGCCACTGTCCGCATCATCGTGATCCAGCGTCCGGACAAAACCCTAGCCACCGCCTTCGATGCTTGCGAGATCTGCGGCAACAAGGGCTACTTCCAGAAAGGCCCAAATGTGGTCTGCCGCAACTGCGCGTCTGCTATCTTCATTCCCACCATTGGCGTGCGAGGCGGCTGCAACCCCATACCGCTCCCCTCCAGCGTGGAAGGTGCTGACCTGGTCATCCCAGCCGACAAGCTGTTTAAGGGAGCGCGGTACTTCCGCACCGCCAGCTAATGTTTTTCCGCTTTGTGGCAGAAAGTTTGCGGCGTTCCCCGCGCAGGAAGGCCATGACGGTGCTAGCTATCGCCATGGGTACGGCAATCGCGACGGCCATGCTGGGCGTCATGCTCGATATTGGTGACAAAATGAACCTGGAATTGCGCTCGCTGGGCGCGAATATCCTGGTCACCCCTAAGACCGCGGGCGCTCTCCTGCCGGAAGCCCAAATCCCGAAGCTCAAGACCATTTTTTGGCAACTGAACCTCACGGGTTTCATGCCGTCCTTAACGGAAATCGCGCAGGTTGGCGGCTCGCCGGTCTCGGTCAGGGGCGTCTGGTTTGACCGCCAGTACCGCACCCCGGATGGGCGTGTTCTGCGCACTGGCGCACTTGCGGTTAACCCCTCCTGGCGAGTGCACGGGCACTGGATCAAGAAGCCGAATGAATGTCTAGTCGGCGGAAGCGTGGCCGCGCGTCTCAATCTGAAGCCTGGTTCCACCGTTACTCTCTTTGGCGAGCCGTTCCGGGTCACCGGCATCCTCCGTACTGGTGCTGACGAAGACGATCAAATTCTTACGGAACTGGCCGACCTTCAGCGGCTCACCGGCCACCCCGGCGATGTGGACGCTCTCCAGGTTGCCGCTCTCACCAAGCCGGAAGACGAGTTTGCGCGTAAAGATCCTGCCCGGATGACTTCACAGGAGCTGGAGCGCTGGAATTGCACGAATTACGTTCGCTCCATTACTCATCAGATAGAGGAAGTGCTGCCCATGTCCACCGCGCGTCCCGTTTGGCGCGTCGCCGATAGTGAAGGCCGTGTACTTTCTAAAATCAGTGGCCTGATGCTGCTGATCGCGCTGGCCGCTCTGGCCGCAGCCGCCCTCACGGTGTGGAGCGTCGTCGCAACCACCATGCTGGAACGCCGGGGAGAAATCGCCATCATGCAGGCAACAGGGGCGACGGACCGAATGATCGCTTCCCTGTTCGGCGCTGAAATCGCGGTCGAAGGTTTAGTAGGCGGCGTGATTGGCGTCCTGGCTGGTCTTCAGATGGCTCACTGGGTCGGCAACTCAGTTTTTCGGACAGGGATAGAAATTCCTCCGGTCCTCGCGCCGCTTTCCATTTTTCTGGCGATGGCTGTTGCTCTGGCTGGCGCATACCCGCCTTTGCGGAAGTCGCTTCTCCGCGCCCCGGCCACCGCACTCCGGGAGCGTCTCTGATGTACTGGATTTTTGTCCGCAATGCCATGAAACTGCGCGCTAGAAGGTTGCTGCTCGCCTTCTCTGCTTTGGCGGTAGCCGCTGCGCTTGCCACGGCACTGTTCAGCATTTATTCCGATGTCGAACGCCGCGTCCGTTCTGAATTTTCCTCCTACGGTGCCAATTTACTTCTGACCTCCGCCAGCATGGTCCCGCTCAGCGCCGTCGAGTTTGCCAGAAACGCTGGAGCCGTGGCCGCACCGTTTTTGTTTTCGACAGGTAAGCTTTCCGGGCAGCCGGTATCTCTGGCGGGGGTAGACCTGAAGGCCGCTCAAGAACTTACACAGTATTGGCACGTGGAAGGTTCGCGGGAAGGCTGTCTCGCCGGAATCAATCTGGCGCAGCGGTTCAAGCTTCATGTGGGCTCCGAAGCCCCTCTCGAAAATGCAGCTTGCCATATCACCGGTATCGTTTCCACTGGAGCCGCCGAGGATAACGAGCTATTCCTGCCGTTCGAAACGGTAGCTAAGCTGGCGGGAACGGCGAATGCCGCAAGCCTGATAGAAGTCCGTGCCCCGGGTGAGCGCCTGGAAGAGGTCCGCGCCGAATTGCAAAGCGCGTATCCCGGCGTAAACGTCCGCGTTGTACAGGCAGTGGCTGAAACGGAAACAGGCGTTGTACGCAAAATTCGCGTGGTATTGTTCCTGTTGCTGGCTCTCATTCTGGTCATCACCACAATGTCCGTGACCAGCAACTTCAGTGAGCTTGTGATGGAGCGCAGCCGCGAAATTGGCATTCTGAAAGCCATCGGCGCGGCGGAACGGAAAATTGCATCCCTATTCGTTACCGAAACCGTGGTGCTTGCGCTCGCCTCCGCTTTGGCTGGTTATGCCGCGGGGATCGTGCTTGCGGGTTGGATCGGCCGCAGCGTTTTCGCTGCCCCGTTCCAGGTTCGCCTGGAACTTCCTGTTCTTCTTCTTGCCGCGGCCATCACGCTTGCCGTGGCGCTTGTCGCCACCGCGCTCGCTGGCGCCAGCATCTGGCGGATTGAGCCCGCACGCATTCTGAGGGGCGAATGAACAAGCCTTTCCTGCAACTTGAAAATGTGTCGAAGGTTTACCAGGGCGAAGGCGGAAAGCAGGTATGCGCTCTCGATTCCGTCAATCTCACGGCGAACGCGGGCGAATGGATTGCCATCATGGGCCCTTCCGGTTCCGGCAAAACTACCCTGCTGAACATTCTTGGCTGTCTCGACCAAGCCACCAGCGGCATAGTCCAAATCGGTGCCACGGATACGTCCACTCTGAACCGGTCCCAACTGGCACGCTTTCGCTGTGAAACGGTTGGCTTCGTTTTTCAACAATTTCACCTGATTCCGCATTTGAACGCCCTGGAAAACGTGATGCTGGCTCAATATTTCCACAGCATGCCCGATAAGGAGGAAGCGGGTGCCGCGCTTGAGCAGGTCGGCCTAGCAACGCGCGCCCATCACCTGCCCAGCCAACTCTCCGGCGGAGAGCAGCAGCGCGTCGCCATCGCCCGGGCTCTCGTCAACGATCCCAAAATTATCCTTGCCGATGAACCTACTGGCAACCTGGATGCCAAAAACCAGACCAAAGTGATGAATATTTTGTCCGGTCTCCATGCGCAAGGCCGTACCATCCTCATGGTCACGCACGATGACCATGTAGGCCGTAGAGCCGACCGCCGTCTCAATCTGGAACACGGCCGCATCATCACTCCCAAACACTTCTCCGCGGAAGAAAACCAGAACTTCGATGAAGTGCTGGAACAGCTCTGGGTGCAGCGCGAACATCGCGAAGAAGGTGAGGCCGCGCACTTGGAAGCGACGCACTTCACCACCTCACAGCATCGCAAACTCACAGCCACCATGGCCCAAATGGGCTTGGTCCAAGTGAACGGGTGGGACGTTCAGTTCAACCCTGCGGGCGAAGCGCGCGCACGCAGCGTCATCCGGCGTCATCGTCTGGCGGAGCGGCTCTTCACTGATGTGCTCTCCATCCGCGATCCCGCCGCCATCGAAAGCAATGCCTGCACCTTTGAGCACATCCTCAGCCCGGAACTCACTGACCGTATCTGCACTTTCCTTGGCCACCCCGCCACCTGCCCCCACGGTGCCTCCATCCCGCGAGGCACCTGTTGCGAGAAGGGCCGCGATGAAAAGCTGATCGCCGACCCCATGCAGAAGCTTTCCGTGCTGGCGAGCATCTAGAATAACTGAATGCGAAACGTTGTAATTATAGGGTCCGGCTGTGCCGGGAACACCGCAGCCATCTACGCCGCGCGGGCCGGTCTCGATCCGCTCGTCGTGAAGGGAGTCGACGCTGGCGGGCAGCTCTCCTGGACCACCGAAGTCGAAAACTTCCCGGGCTTTCCCGAAGGAATCAATGGCCCGGAACTGGTGGACAGCATGAAGCGGCAAGCCGAACGTTTCGGTGCTTTTTTTATGGATGGATCGGTGCAGGAAGCGGACCTTTCTTCAAGGCCTTTCAAGCTGAAAATTGAAGATCAACCGGTGGAAACGCGCACGCTGATAATCGCCTCCGGTGCCTCGGCCCGCTGGATCGGCTTGCCTTCTGAACAAGCGCTGATTGGCCACGGCGTCAGCAGTTGCGCCACCTGCGATGGCTTCTTCTATAAGGGCAAGAAGATCATGGTAATCGGTGGTGGAGATTCCGCCATGGAAGAGGCAAACTTCCTCACCCGCTTCGGTTCTGAAGTCACTCTGGTGCATCGCAGCGATTCCTTCCGCGCCTCCAAGATCATGCTGGACCGTGCCACCGCCAACCCGAAAATTAAGTTCCTCACCAGCACCGTTGTGGAAGAAATTCACGACGTCAGCCAGAACACCGTCACCGGCGTGCGTTTGCACAACACGCTCACAAACACCACGTGGGATCAGGAAGTAGACGGCTTCTTCGTTGCGATCGGCCACATCCCAAACACAAAAGTTTTCCGCGGCCAAATTGAAACAGATCCCGATGGATACATTGTGGGCAAGGGCGGCGCGCGCACCAGCGTTCATGGCGTGTTTCACGCTGGCGATGTGGAAGACCGTATTTACCGCCAGGCCATCACCGCGTCAGGTGCCGGATGCAAAGCTGCAATCGAAGTCGAAAAAATGCTGGAAGCTGAGGGACACTAGAAGCCATGATTGAAAGACTCTCACCTCCCGGATCGCCTACGCCAGCCGGGCCCTATTCCCCAGCCGTTCGCGCCGGCGGCTTCATCTACGTTTCCGGCCAGGTTGCTCAGCAGCGCGGCGACGTCGAGCTCGAAACCCGCCAGGTCCTGAACAACATCAAGATCATTCTCGAAGGTGCGGGCGCATCCATGGCTGATGTGGTGAAGTGCAGTGTCTTCCTGAAAGAAGGGTCAGACTTTGCGAAAATGAACGCGATCTATGCGGATTTCTTCGGTAATGATAAGCCCGCCCGCAGCACGATCGTCTGCAACTTTGTCGCCGATATCAAAGTCGAAATCGATTGCATCGCCTACAAGCCGTAACTTAGGCTAAGCCAGGCACTCCGCCAAGCGTTCGGGCACTCCGAACGGCCCGCAGAATAGCTTCTGACAATGCACTTGCCGCGGCGACGCCTAGCGCGTCGCTCTGGGCTTCCAAACTCCCCAGCGAGAGAGCAATCACCAGGTCGCCGTCCACGGAAGTATTCACCGGCGCGATCGTTCGCGCCATGCCTAGTGCCGCAAATTGAGCCAGCTTCGTTGCACCTACTTTTGAAAGCTTCGCGTTGGTGGCAATCACCGCCAGCGTAGTATTCGAATGGGCGGGCAGCGCGGCTTTCCCGCTCAGCATCAGTTTTTCCGTATCGGCGAACTCTTTCGATTCCGGCGAAATGCGCGCGCCCGCCACAATCGCCCGGTTCGCGGGATCGCGCACATCGCCTAAAGCATTCACAGCAACCAATGCCGAAACCATCGCGCCACCCGGCAACGTGATCGTGAATGTTCCAATGCCGCTCTTCATCGCGTGGTCCATGCCCAGCAGCTTCCCCACAGTGGCTCCAGTGCCGGCACCCACACAGCCCTCTTCCACGGTATTTGCGCTAGCGGCCGCTGCCGCTGCTTCGCCCATCTCGCGCGTAGGGTGCCGGTGGTTCTCGCCAATTCCCAGATCGAACAGTATTGCCGCCGGCACAATCGGGATAACGTGCTTTCCAAAAGCGTATCCCACACCCTTGCGCTCCAGATACCGCCGCACGCCGGAGGCGGTCTCTAAACCGAACGCACTGCCTCCCGAAAAAACCACCGCGTGAATCTTGTCCGTGACATGCATCGGGTTCAGCACGTCGAACTCTTCGGTCCCGGTTGCCGCGCCGCGAATGTCTGCTCCCGCCACCGCTCCCGCTTCGCAAAGAACCACAGTGCAACCAGATAGCCCCTTGTAATCCGAAAGATGACCCACGCGAATGCCCGGAATGTCCGTAAGTCCTTTCATTCGTTGCCGCTATGTTAGCATCGACATTGCTAGCTTCATGAGGACAGGCGCGGATTGCTGAACACACTCAAAGGCCCTGTTCAAGCCATCCAGGATTTTTTTCAACTTGCCGGCACCGCCATCAGAAATCTGTGGCGTACCCCTCACTACACAGACGATATCCTGCTGCAGATGGATACCATCGGTGTCGGTAGCGTGCCCATCGTCATCATGACCGGCTTCTTTACCGGTGCCGTGATGGCTCTTCAAATGGGGCGCGCCTTGGGCCAGTACGGGCAGACCGGGCGCACGGGCCAGGTAGTTTCCATCATTCTTGTTCGCGAATTGGGGCCGGTGCTCACGGCCATCGTGGTCGCGGGCCGCAACGCCTCGGGCATCGCCAGTGAACTCGGCTCCATGAAAGTTACCGAGCAGATTGACGCCATGCGCGCGCTGGGCACGGACCCGATACAGAAGCTGGTAACGCCCCGCATGATCGCGATCGCTGTCATGCTTCCCTGCCTGACCGTCATTGCGGATTTCATCGGCATGGTGGGCGGTTTCATTGTGGGCCGCTATATTTACGGCATCGACACTCACGAATACTGGAGCAGCACCTGGCGCGCGCTGGAATGGAATGACGTGGTGCAAGGGCTCCTGAAGCCCTTCATCTTCTCCTTCGTGATCTCATTAATCGGCTGCTATTACGGGCTGCGTACCACCGGAGGAACTCAGGGTGTGGGGCGTGCCACCACTCAGGCCGTGGTCGCGGCCAGCGTCATCATCTTCGTCTTGACGTTCTTCTTGACGCGCATCTTCGTTAGCGTGACACCTTCATGAGCGTGCCGGATGAATCGGCTCTGCGCTTTGAGCACGTCACCACGGGGTTCGATGATAACCCCGCATTGCAGGATGTCTCCTTTGAACTGGGTAAGGGTGAGACGGGCATCATTCTGGGCGTCGCCGGAAGCGGTAAGACCGTGCTCCTTAAAACCGCGATGGGCCTTCTCAAGCCCTGGTCAGGCAAAGTGATCCTGTTCGGACAGGACATCACGAACTTTACCGAGAAGCAGCTTTTCGATGCGCGCGGCAAGCTCGGCATGCTCTTTCAGGAAAGTGCGCTTTTCGATTCCCTGAACATCGAACAAAACGTGGCCTACCCGCTGCTCAATCAAAACGCGGTGAAATGCGCGCCCGGCGAAGTGCGCCCCAGAGTTAAAGCAGCTTTGGAATTTGTGGAGTTAGGCCAGACCCTAAAACGCTTCCCCAGCGAACTGTCAGGTGGCATGCGCCGCCGCGCCGCCATCGCCCGTGCTGTAGTCACCAAGCCGCCTCTGCTGCTGTACGATTCGCCTACCGCTGGCCTTGACCCAATTACGGCCAATACCATCATGACCCTTATCATTAAGGAGCGCGACCTGGATAACACCTCCGCGCTGGTGGTTACCCATCGTTACCAGGATGGCAATCTCGTCGCAAACTTCCGGTACAATCCAGACGACGGTAAGCTCGCTGGCACGAAGCAGGAAGATCGCAAGCGTACAAAGTTTATGGTGATGAAAGAGGGGAAACTGATTTTCGATGGCAGCCAGGAAGAACTCGAAAAGCAGCACGATTCTTATATCTGCAAGTTTGTAAAAAAGCCGAATTGAGCATGCTGGAATAAAGAATGGCCGACCCTAAAAAAACTTCCTGGGCGCAGTTGCGAGTGGGAATCGTAGCGATCGTGTCCATGGCGATCGCCGCAGTGCTCATCTTCCTGCTAACCGGTAATGCACATTTGTTTGAAGGCAGCGCCCGGCTGCGCACCTATATGGAAGATTCCGCCGGTATGGCGGAAGGCTCGGCGGTACGGCTCAACGGTATTCTGGCGGGCAATATCCGCAAGATCCAGCTCTCCGGCTCCAGCGAGCCGAAGCGCACTGTTGAGATTCAACTCGATCTCCGCCGCAAGTTTTTAGATCTCATTCCCGAAGATTCCATCGCGGGCATCAGCGCGTCCAACTTGCTGGGTGACAAGTACATCAACATCACCAAAGGCAAAAGCGCTAAGCATGCGGTGGCGGATGGCGAACTGCGCAGCGCCAATGTGCAGGATATTCCTCAGCTGGTTTCCCAGGCGTCCACAATTCTGACCCAGTTCCAAGATGTCGCCGGCCGCGTGGATACCTTGCTGAAAGACATTGATGCGGGCAAAGGAAATATCGGCAAGCTGCTGAAAGATGAAGAGCTCTATTCGCGCGTGAATGAAACGGCTCGCGAACTGGATCAACTCGTAAAAGATGTCCGCAATTCCAAGGGCACCATCAGCAAGCTGCTCTACGACGACACGCTCTACAAGGAGCTTCGCAGCCCGATACAGCGCCTGGACAATATTGTGGCTCAGGTGCAAAAGGGCCAGGGCAGCGTGGGCAAGCTGCTGAACGATAACAATGCTCTCTATGACGAGGCCAACCAGAGCTTGGCGGAAGTGCATCAGATGCTGGGAGGCTTGCAAGCAGGGAAAGGCACGGCCGGCAAACTTTTGAAAGATGAAGAGTTATACCGCCAGTTGAATCTGATTGCCGCCAAACTCAATACGACAATCGAAAAACTGAATGCGGGCCAGGGAACCATCGGACAGTTGCTCGTCAATCCGCAACTGTTCGATTCGCTCAACGGGGTCAGCCGTGAAGCCCAACTATTAGTGAAGGACATGCGCTCCAACCCGAAGAAGTTTCTGCGGATCAAGCTGGCATTGTTCTAAGTGTGCCGCGGCGGCTGATAGTTAACGCAGATGATTTCGGCTTCACGCGCGACGTAAACGAAGGCATTCTCGCCTGTCACCGCGATGGCATCCTCACGGCCACCACGCTCATGACCACCGGCGGAGCTTTCCGTCATGCAGTCGAACTTGCGAAAAGCAACTCTTCGCTCGATGTGGGCTGCCATCTGGTCTTAGTGCAAGGGCCCGGCTTACCCCCCCACATGGTTGCCATGATGGAGGCGATTCTGCGTAAGCGGATCGATATCCTGAGACAACTTCGGGCGCAAATCGAGATTGTCTTGAAAGCGGGGCTTCGTCCCACGCACTTGGACACACACAAGCACACCCATTTACTCCCGCCCGTGCGGCAGGCAGTCCTTCGCGTTGCTGCGGAGTACAACATCCCCTGGGTACGCAAACCTGTTGATTTCAGGCTGGACCGTAGCGCTCCTCTGGCCACTCAGGCCATCGCCGCCACTATGGGCTTGGCGCTTGGCGGGTTCGATCTCCTGATGGCGCGTGCAGGGGCCAAAAGAACAGATCACTTCATGGGATTTCAACTCACGGGCCGCATGACACCGGAAAACTTGGCCCTGACCCTTAGATCTCTCCCCGAAGGAACCACTGAACTGATGTGCCACCCGGGTTTCTTAGGCGCCGAGTTGCCCACCGCGAAAACGCGATTGAAGCAGAGCAGGGTAGAGGAATGGCACGCCCTCTGTTCACCCGCGGTCCGCGCTGTTCTGAAGCAAGGCGAAATACAACTCACCAACTACCGGGCACTATAATACTGGCATCATGTCCCCTCACGGCCCCGCGACACTGTATGTGGTGGCAACCCCGATCGGCAACCTGGAAGACATGACATTTCGGGCCGTGCGGATCTTGAAAGAGGTTGCCTGGATTGCCTGCGAAGATACGCGCCAAACGCAGAAGCTTCTGCAGCACTATAAAATCGACACGGCAACCGTCAGTTACCACGAGCACAACGAAATGGAACGCGCCAGGGAATTGGTCAGCCGCCTCTTGCAAGGCAGTTCCGGTGCTTTGGTGTCCGATGCTGGAATGCCGTTAGTCTCAGATCCTGGCTATCGCCTGGTTCGCGCCGCGGTCGAGGCCGGAATCACTGTCCAGGCCCTGCCTGGCGCGTCCGCCTCTCTCACGGCTCTGGCGGCGTCCGGTCTTCCCACTGACCAATTCCATTTTGCAGGCTTCCTGCCAGTGAAATCAGGGCAACGCATCCAATGCTTGCAATCCATCAGGAACGAAGCCGCCACCACGATTTTTTACGAAGCGCCGCACCGTATTCTCGGAGCTCTAGCCGACATTCAAACGGCACTCGGTAACCGGCCCGTCGTGATCGCCCGCGAGATTACCAAGCTGCACGAGGAATACTTGCGCGGAACCGCATCTGAAATTCGTGCGCAACTCGCTTCCCGCGATGCCATCCGTGGCGAATTCACTATTTTGATCGGAAAAGCAATGAAGCCGGAGCTGGATGATTCCATTCCTCTGGATGATGCAGTGGAAAGTTACATCCAAAGCGGCATGCCGCGCATGGACGCCATAAAACTGGTCGACAGGCAGCGCGGAATCTCTAAACGGGACGTCTATAAGTCCCTTGAGATCGAGTCAAAAGCGGAACGGCCCGTATAGCTCAACCCACCCGCAGTTCTATTGCAGACCATAAACCAAAGTGATACAGTCGGGAAACTCACACTTCGAAGTGTGAACTCGCTTCCAGGAGAACTCTGTATGTTCCGTAATATCCTACACGCTGCCATGTGGCTGGCGTGTCTTGTTGCTATTTCTGTACCCGGCTGGTCTCAGTCGGAACGTGGCACGATCACCGGTTCAGTTCGAGACGCTTCGGGTGCCATAATTGCGGGCGCCAAGGTTACCGTTACTAATACTGCCACCAACACATTTAGCACTTTAACCACCAACGAAAGCGGTGAGTATACCGTCCCGAGTCTGCAGGCGGGCTCATACGATATCCGCGTAGAAAAGCCCGGTTTCCGACCATCCGAAGAACGAGCGCTCAATTTGAGCGCCGCCACCACGGTCCGCGCCGACGCCACCCTCGAAATCGGTACGTCATCCCAGGCAGTGGAGGTGCAAGCGAGCTCCGTAAGCCTTCACACCGAAGATGCAAAGAGCAGCGTTACCATCCAGAACAAATTAATCAATGATTTGCCGCTCGTAGTGGGTGGCGCGGTTCGCAGTCCCTTCGATCTGGCCATTCTTACGCCGGAATCGAAGAATCTTGGTGGCGACAACGGCTTCATTCTTGGAGGCGGCCAAGCGGCGAGCTACGGTACCTCCCTCGACGGTATCTCAACAAATACAACTCGTGCTCTCCAGGTCAGTTGGGTCTCTTCAAATGCGCCCTCTATCGAAGCCATCACGGAATTCACTGTCGATACCAACGGATTCAAGGCAGAGTACGGCCACGCCGCGGGCGGTATTATGACCTTTAGTTCGAAATCCGGTACCAACGGGTTTCACGGTTCGGCTTATGAGTTCCTTCGCAATAACGCCTTTGACGCGAACAACTTTTTTAATAACTCAGGCGGACGCTTTGCGGACAATACCCTGAAAAAGAAAGCTCCCATTTATAAGCAGAATGACTTCGGCGCAACCGTTGGCGGGCCGGTTTGGATTCCAAAGGTCTACCGGGGCAAAGATAAGACATTTTTCTTCTTTTCCTACGAGGGCTTTCGTAACAGAAATGGTGCAACAGGATTCTCCGCCACCGTGCCTACTCCGGAAATGTATACCGGTGATTTCAGCAACTGGGTAACCTCCGCTGGCAAACAAATCCCTATTTTCGACCCTACCTCTCAGGTAACTAACGCGAATGGTACCGTCACGCGCAGGCAGTTCCCAAACAACAAGATTCCTTCGAGTCTCTTCAGCCCGGCAGCCGTCAAAGCACTCGGCGTGTTTCAGACCAGCGGCGTCCTAAAGCCGAACAATGGCGCGCTGCCCGGAACTCCCGCTTACGTCAGCAACAATTACGTCGTCACCAACGGTTCGCAGGTTCAACCTGTAAACAAAGCCAGCATCAAGGGCGACCATATTTTCAGCGAGAAGCAGCGTATCTCCGGATATTACGGCTACGATCGCGAAACCTTTACTCCCGGCCCGGAAGGCCCGTCCACATTGCCCGGTCTTTACAGTAACTACAACGACCAGCGTCAGCTATCTGATGTGGTTCGTTTTAGCTGGGATTGGACTTTCGGCCCCACTAAATTTAATCACTTCTATGCTGGCGGGAATAATTGGCGGCAACTTCACGATCCGATCCAAGCCGTAATCGGGAACTGGAAAGACAAATTCTGCTTAGGGAATGTTCCGGATTGCAACCAGAACCTGGTTAACTTTGATTTTTCGAACGGCTACAATTCATGGGGCGGACGGGCGAATAACGGCTCTGAAAATACAATCTACTCATACAACGACGATTTCACCTGGATCCGCGGCAAGCACACTTTAAAAATGGGTGGCATGTATCAGTTGAGCCATTACAACGGTCTCGGCAGGCAGTGCATCTCGGGCTGCGCCTCATTCAGCTACGCGGAAACCGGCGTTCCCGGAGGTTCCGATACCAACGCCGGCGGTAACCCGATCGCGTCACTTCTTTTGGGCTATGCCGATACCGGTTCCATCGATACGGTACGTTTTATCGGTCAGCAGTGGCCTTACTTCGCGGGCTTCATTCAGGACGATTGGCGCGTTACTCCCAAGCTGGTAGTGAATCTGGGCTTGCGCTGGGAAACCCAACTGCCTCCCACCGGCTTGGATGACAAGTGGAGCGATTTCTCTCCGACCACTCCGAATCCTGGCGCTGGCAATATTCCCGGCGCTCTGATTTATGCGGGTTCTGGCCCCGGGCGGCAAGGGTCGCGGACGTTGGCGAACTCTTTCTTCGATGCGTTTGGCCCCCGCCTGAGCTTTGCGTATTCGAAGGATGAGAAAACAGTCATTCGAGGCGGTTACGCTCTTTCTTACGGCGCAATCACCACGGTCACAGGCTCCACGCATCAACGGGGCTTTACTCAGACCTACGGCGCTCCACAGGGCAGCGGCGGAATCACTCCCGCGTTTACTCTGGACAGCGGTTTCCCTGCCTATCCCATTCCTCCGTTCGTCAGCCCTTCTTTTGCTAACGGCGACAACATTCCGTGGTGGCAGGGGCGTGAAGCCACTCGTCCTCCGGAATTTAACAATTTCAATTTCTCCATCCAGCGGCAGATCGGTAGCTCCATGGTCGTCGAAGCTTCCTACAGCGGTGTCATGGGTTCCCATTTGCAAACCCAATTACTGAACTATGACCAAGTGCCAACCAAGTATCTGACTGCGTTCGGAACGGTAGAACAGAGCACGGCGGTCTTGAATAGCCGCATCGGCTCCGCTCTTGCCAACCAATTTGGAATCGGTGAACCATATCCCGGGTTTAACGCTTTCTGGAAAGGCAGTGCAACGGTCAAACAGGCGCTCCGGCCTTTTCCTCAGTACAACGGCATCGATACATTTTCCGGCGGCGGTGACCATAGCGGCCACTCCACCTATCATGCGGCCATTTTCCGCTTTGAAAAACGTTATGCCAGGGGTCTGACCGCTCAAACCTCATACGTCTTCTCCAAAATTCTCACCGATTCAGATAGTTACTGGGGTAGCGGAAGTGCCCAGGATTTCTTCAATCGCGGGCTGGAGAAATCCATCGGCCAGTTCGACGTCACTCATAACTTTAAAATCGGCGTGGTTTACGATCTTCCTTTCGGTAAGGGTAAGACTTATTTGACCTCCGGGCCGCTCGGTTACCTTGTTGGCAATTGGCGAGTCTCAAGCACGAATTACTATTCCAGCGGCCAGCCGATTGGCATCGGAACCACCTATAGCCTTCCCCTATTCGGGGGAGGCGCGCGTCCCTACGTGAACTCTTATGAGGGCTGGAGAGCTCCCTTAAAAGGCGATCATTTTGACCCACAGCTGGACAACTTCTTCGTTCCTTATGGAGCCGGACCTTTCCCGACACAGGGACAGAACACCCCTTATAACTCGTTTGGCAATTCCACCCGCTACAATCCGAAGGTTCGTCAATTCGCCAACCTGACAGAAAATGTCTCGGTCGCCCGCACATTCCCCATCTGGGAATCCGTTCGCATGGAATTTCGTGCTGAGGCGTTCAATGTATTCAACCGGGTTCGTTTCGGGGTGGGCCAAAATAATACGACCACCCTGCAGAATCAGAATTTCGGCAAGCTCACCAGCTCTTCCGACTTGCTGAATACACCGCGTCAAATGCAATTCGCTCTCAAGTTGTACTTCTAAAGCATCTGCACGGCGGGCGAAACTCTATCGCTTCCGCCTGCCGTGCTAAACTACATAACTGTTAGAACAATGGCTAATCATGTCTCATCCATCAAACGCGTCCGGACGGAAGCACGCCGTACCGAAGTGAACCGCAAGAACAAGTCCCGTCTTCGCCACCAAATTCGCGCGATGCGTCGCGCACTTACAGCAAAAGACCCCTCGGGCGCCGCTGACCTGCTCCCGAAGACCTTTTCCGTCATCGACCGCTCCGCCAAGCTGGGCATTATCAAGAAGAACACCGCCGCCCGGTATAAGTCCAACCTGCACCTCAAAGTAAAAGCTCTCTCAGCTTAGGAAAAGGTTTGCCGCTATGGCAACATCGGCTGCTCTTCTCACTATCGACGAGTACCTTCATACTCCGTACGAGCATAATCCTGACTCTGTCGATGGAATAATTGAAGAAAGAGGCCTGCCAACTCCCCCGCACATTCGCCTGCAATATGCTTTTCAGCGTCTTCTGGCCAAGTATGAGGAGGCCTATGGTCTTTTCATCTATCCAGAGTGAAACGTCCAGACAAACGCGTCGCGCGTCCGAATTCC
>Ga0123336_10001746_pt1 | contig 19643 bp, 20 predicted proteins | sample SSSSmetaG_FD_96466 | JGI IMG/M metagenome (GOLD analysis project Ga0123336, IMG submission 96466) | Glacier valley bacterial and archeal communities from Borup Fiord, Nunavut, Canada, to study Microbial Dark Matter (Phase II) - ​SSSS metaG | ecosystem: Environmental > Aquatic > Freshwater > Ice... | reverse complement strand
TCTCCCCTCTCTAAATCTCTCCTCTCCGAATGGATTCAAAGCCGCTGCTGACCAGATTATGTTGTCAGCTTTTTTGCATTACTTATATAACATCTTATTCTGGAGAAACAATTATGAATCGTATCACTATCAACGAAGAAATCGCCGTCACAAAAATGGGCTTCAAAAAAGATCTTTCAGCGTACCCACGCCGCATGGAGTTCCGGGGTACTATCTATGAGTTCCTCGACGCAGGACTCCGCTGCCTGATCCGTTCTGGCGAGCACATGGCAGAGATTATCACGCTCACCGACGGCCAGTCACAATACCGACTACGTAGCGATAACCATGGCGGTAATTGGATGCTGCTGAGTATTATCTCTTAGGTAAGGAGGTGCTAACAAAAAAACCCGGCTATCATGCCGGGTTTTTTGTTATTCAATCGGGTTTTTAATAAAACGTCTGCCGTAGAACTTGTGTATTTCAACGACCAGGATCGGTACCAAGAAGGCGATGATGCTGGTGATATAGAGGTCACCAATCGCAATCGGGTGGATGTTAAGGAGACCTTGTAACGGACCAAAGATGGCAACCATCTGGAGGATAATCGATATCGTCAAACCGACGTAGAATGGTCGGCTCATAACCTTGATACGAGAGAAGGCTGATTGGTAAGTGCTTCGAGCGTTGAAGGCATTCGCCCATTGCATGACAACCAGGACGCTGAAGGCAACCGTGTGACCGTAGTTAGCGCTGTACTTGAGGCTAAAGTAGGCGTACATGGCCAGCGCGAGGCCAGACATCGTCAGGGCAACCAGGACAGTACGGAAGATCATGTATTTACTCAGTAGTGGTGCCTTTGGTGAAACGGGCTTCATCTTCATGATGTGCTTCTCGCCCGGTTCGAGACCCAGTGGGATAACCATGGCTGTGTCGGTCACAAGGTTAACCCATAGGATCTGGACTGGCGAAAGTGGCATTGGAAAGCCGATCGCGATCGCTGCTACTGCAGTAATTGCTTCACCAGCGTTGGTCGACAGGAGGTAAAAGAGCATACGGCGGATATTAGCGAAGATAATACGCCCCTCTTTCATGGCTCGGATGATACCCTCGAAATTATTATTCAAGAGGATGATATCGCCGGCATCCTTGGCAATCTGCGAGCCGCTGCCCATCGCGACACCGACGTGGGCGCTCGATAGTGCCGGAACGTCGTTGACGCCATCACCTGTCATGGCAGTCACTTCCTTGATCTTGAGGATCTGCAGGATGCGGAATTTGTTCTCTGGCGTGACTCGAGAGAAGACGAAGGATGACTCGATCCGCTTTTGGAGCTGCTCGTCGTTTAGTTTATCCATGAGCCGAGTATCAAAGACCTGATCGCGTGACTCTAGTAGTCCAAGTTGCCTACCGATATGAAAGGCTGTTTCAAAGTGGTCACCGGTAATCATTCGAACCGTGACGCCAGCTCGCTGGGCGGTGACGATCGCGCGCCGTGCGGTCGGTCGGAGCGTGTCAGCCACGCCCATAAACCCGACAAGTGTAAAGCTATGACGTGCTGGTAACTGGTGAAAGCCTTCGAGTGGCTTGGCGATTTTGCTCGTTGCAAGGGCAATGACCCGATAGCCTTGCGAGGTCAGTGATTGAAGGGCTGCTTCGGCATCGGCCCGTTCATGTGCGGAAAGATGGCTGCGGTCCATGATCTGTTCTGGTGCGCCCTTTACAACAAGGTCGTACACGCCTTCGTGGTGCCAAACATTACCGCTCATAGAGAACGCTTGGTCGAAGGGTAGTTTCGTGATCGGGTCGCCCTTGAGTTGAATGAATTTCTCTGCACGAGTGAACTCAATCATTGCAATATCGAGTGGATCGCGCGTATTGTCGCCATGGTGGTTAATGGTCCGGTGTGCAATAGCTGGCAGGTGGTGTTCGCTATGAGTCGGCTGCCAGTTTTCCTGAACAGACAGCTTGTTTTCGGTAAGTGTCCCTGTTTTGTCGGTTGCGATGGTCGTGATGACACCAATCGTTTCTATCGCCTTCATAGTACGAACGAGGGCTTTCTTGGCGGCCATACGGCGCATACCAAGGACCAGGATGACAGAGATGGCAACCGGTAGGCTCTCTGGGACGGCCGAGACGGAGAGCGCTAGGACGAATCGGATCGCCTCAGTGAGCTCGATGCCTCGCGAAATAGCAAGGATAAAGGCACCAACGGCGAGTCCACCGACGGCCATAACGATATAGCTAAGGAGCTTGTCGATCTTTTTTTGGACAGGACTTGTTGCTGAACCTGATGTTTTTCGTGACAACGCTGCGATGCGCCCGAACTCAGACATGTTACCAGTAAAGACAACGATACCAGTTGCTTGACCTGCAACAACGAACGAACCCTGGAAGAGCATATTTGATTGTTCGTAGACTTCTTTCTTTTCAGGGAGTGTGTCGGTGATTTTGCTGACAGGAACTGATTCTCCGGTCAAAAGCGATTCATCAACTCGAAGTGTATTAGTGGTTGTCAATCGGATGTCGGCTGGCACCTTGTCGCCTTCGTTCAGCTGAATGATGTCACCGGGAACGAGTTCGGAGTCGTCGATGTAACGTGTTTCGCCACCTCGAATCACTTCGACTCTTTGGGCAGTGTGCTGTTGAAGGGATCGCAGGATTCTTTCAGTTGTAAAACGTTGTACGTAGTAAATGATTGCGCTGGTTGCCATGATGACAAGGATGATAATAGCGTCAAAGACGGCTTCATGGAAAAGGCTGATGACGGCTGCGATAAACAGCACGAGCATAAAAACATTCATGAATGGTTCGGCAAGTTTGCGCCACAGTGGGTCGCCCTTGATGCGGATAGTATTATGTCCGTAGGTCTCGAGGCGCGCCTCAGCCTCTCGTTTTTGCAAGCCACTAGGGCCAGTCCGGAGCTCATCGTATGTGGCTTCGATTGATTGGTGATAGTAAAGCATTAGCTCTATTGTATCAAACGAGGGAAGCTTATGGGTCATTGTTGTGCGTTTAAAAACACAATATAACAAAAAGAGCCCTACTCTTTTACGAGTAAGGCTGCATTTTTGCTGACCGGCGTCTACGAAATGCGGACGAGTCGGAACGTTGAATTGTGGACTCCCGAACTCCATTCGACGATATCTTTGACGGTTTTGCCGACAAGATTGCTGCCGAGTGGGCTCAGTACTGAAATGCGTCCGTCGCTTGGGTTTGCTTCGACGGTGTCAACCAGCGTATATCGGAATAATCTTCCTTGCTGATCGATCAAGTCGACGACTGATCCCATGGCGACCTTCATGCGGGCACGCTTTGATGGTAAAAGCTTGGCTTCGTGAATCGTCTGATGTTTTTCGGCTAGTTCTGATTCAATCGATTCAAGTCGGGCCAAACGCTCTATACGGTCAAGGCGGTCATCGTGGCCTGTGGTTTTATCAATATCGTGCAAACCTCTGATGACGGCTGCCCGATCGTGTTCTAGTTGTGTAATTGCTTTCTTTAACTCTTTCATACCCTTTTTACTGAGTAAGATTATTTTTTCTGGTGTGGTGGTGATGGTGGTGTTCATTATGCTCACTCCCTCCTTGTTAGGTGCTGCTCGCAGCGTTTTTGTTGTAGCAATCCACGGTGCTACTGTTTATAGTATCGCTCGTGTTCCTGAATAGATTCTTAAAACGGTGCACTATTTTGTTGTAATTTTGCCATCCACTAACGTAAAGGTGCGATCGGTCTTTCCGGCTATCTCTAAATCGTGCGTTACAACGATAATCGTTGTCTTTTGGCTGCGAGATAGGTCGTGTAATAGGTCAAATATCTTCTTGCCCGTTGCGCTGTCGAGGTTGCCTGTTGGTTCATCGGCCAAGATATACGCCGGTTGATTAGCGAGGGCTCGTGCGATGCTGACACGCTGCTGCTGTCCCCCACTGAGCCGCGTTGGTCGACGACGTTGTTGGTCATCTTCGAGACCGACGGACGTCAGGAGTTGCGAGGCACGGTCGAGGCGACTACTAGCTGGGTAGCCACCGAACTCAAGGGCGAGCATGACATTCTCGAGTGCCGTCAGGTTCGGAATCAGGTTATATTGCTGGAATACGAAACCGATTTTATTGGCGCGGTACGTTGTCTGATTGCCGCCGCTGAGTTTATTGATTTGGGTGTCATCGACAACGATGCTACCGGTCGATGGTGTATCGAGTGCACCGAGGATGGCGAGCAGTGTGCTTTTGCCGCTACCACTTTTGCCAATGATGCTGACGAATTCACCGGTTTTCACCGTCAGGTTGATATCTTTGAGGGCCTGAACCTGTCCACCTGGGGTGCTAAATGTTTTTGATACGTTTTCTACAGTTAACATATGATCTCCTATTCAGTCCTTAGTACTTCTGCTGGTCGAATGCGGGCAGTGAGCCATGCGGGAATTGCACTCCCGAGGAGAGCGATCAGCAAGGTGATGCCAACGGCCGCGAAGAAGACTTGAGGAGTCAGGCTAGCAGTCACTTGGGTAAGGTTGGTATTAAGTTGAGATTGAGCGTTTGCGAATCCACCGCCAAAACCACCGCTAAGGCCACCTGGGCGATTACTACCCCGTTGAGTTTGCGATGTTGCTGTCGTGCTAGTCTGGCTGTTGCTGACGAGTGACGTTGTCATTGGTCCACTGACAAGAATACCGAGCCCGAGGCCGATGATCGCACCGATCACGGTAATTGTGAGCCCTTCAACAATGAACTGCCCGATGACTTTTCCGTTTGATCCACCGATTGCCTTGATGACGCCGATTTCACGACGACGTTCACGAACGACGAGGATCATTGAAAGCAGGATGATGAGCGCTCCGGCAGCAGCGGCAGCAATCACACCAGCCAGTGTCAAGCTTGCGATACCTTGAAGTGATTCGACACTGGTAGCAGCTTTCTCTGCTTCGCTCGTAATGTCGGCCTTATCGCCTAGCGTTGTCTTTAGTGCGGCAACTGTCGTTGCGACGTTATCAGCACTGTTGACGGTTGCACTGACGCTACTGACAGCACCCGCCTGGTCTGTCAGTGTCTGAAGAGATGCGAGTGGCATGATGACACCGCTATCCTGGAACGTATTATCTGTCTTATAGATACCCGTTACGGTGACGGTCTGGCCGTAGGCCGTAAAGGTGCTGCCGACAGAGAGGTTATTCTTTGTCGCAAGTGTTGCACCGACAAGGGCGACGTTACTCGTGCTTTTTCCGTCGATGAGAGTCCCGCTGGTAATTGGGAGGATTCCGCCAGTTGTGGCGACTGAGTTTGCGTCGGTTGTTCCGGTGATGCTAATGCGTGGGGTTGGTGCTGGCCGAGCAGTTTCGCTCGCTCCACTTGCGCTAGACGTTCCGGTTGACTCGCTGCCTGGGTTGCTAAAGCGTTCTTGTCGCGCTCCGAATAAGCCAAGTTCGAGTGATGACGTTAAGTTTGTGTCCGTCGTTCCGAGTTGGTCCGTCAATGACGAGGTAATCGAGCTGACATTAGCGGTCTTGGTGATGCTGGCGATTTGATCGGTCGTCAATGGATCGCCCCCACCTTGCGTTCCCATGACGCCAGCGGGCCGAATCGTGATAGATGTTCCGGCAGTTGATTTTACTTGATCAATCTTGGCAAGGACGCTGCCACGTGCAACTAACATACTCAAGATCAGCGCAATGCTAATCGCGAACATGAGAACAATTGCACCTGATTTCAGCGGACTCCGAATAGCGTTTTTGACGCCACGTGTCACAACGTTCATTATGTTTATATCTCCTCGTTATTATTTTATAGTGATGACAACGTCACTATAACGAGGGGTCTTGAATTTTCGCTGAGAGGTTCCTTATGTTTGGGAGATAAAAGGTAAATGAAGTTTCCTTCGGTGTTGAAGAGGCCTGAATATAGCCGTGATGGATCTCGGTGATCTTCTTGGCGATCGCTAGTCCAAGGCCGTAGCCGTTCTTGCCACTTTCCGTACGGGAAGTGTCGGCTCTATAGAAACGATCAAAGATGTGCGGTAAGTTATCTTCGCTAATTGGTGTACCGGTATTCTTAATCTCAAAGCCTGTCATGAGCCGTTTTTCGAAAATTCGAATCGAGATGCGAGAACGATCGGGGCTGTATTTGAGGGCATTATCAATCAAGATCATCATCAGTTCGGTTACCGCAGCTTCGTTACCGTAGATGAGCGCCTGTTTTCGTGAGGTAATATCAAACCGTTTGCGTGAGCGGTTAAAGGGTTTCATTGCAGATGGCAGTAACGCCACAATATCAATCTGCTTTTTCTCGAGCTTATCGTAATCGAGCCGGGACATTTTTAGTAGCATTTCGGACAGTGCGATCAGCTTATCAACTTCCTCGAGGTTACTGTTGAGCAGTTCCTTTGCTTCATCGAGGGCAAGTTTATCATCGCGAAGGTATACCTCTAACTCTGCCTTCATGGCTGCGAGCGGTGTGCGCAGTTCATGACTGGCGTCACTCGTAAAGCGACTTTGCGCCTCGTGAGCTTTTTGAATTGGACCAAGTGTCCGACGAGCTAAAAAATAACTCCCGAAACCAGCTACCACAAGAATAAATGCGTTGAGATAGACGAGCGCGAGGATCATCTGGATAGCGGCTTGGCGAGATTGGTCTTGGCGAAATTCATCCTGTAGTGTTTGAATTGCTTCACTTCGGGGGCGAACATTCGGATTGATGGTCGGGTCAAACAGGCCGTGCTGTAGGTTCTCGAGGCGAATATTTACTTCGTTAAAACTTAACTGATAGATTGCAACGCTAAAGAGGAGGCTTATCGCCATGATGATAACGAGGTACCATGCGGTCAGTTTAAGGGTTGCAGATCGGAACACGTGTTATGCCTCTAGTTTGTAGCCAAATCCTCGAACCGTATGAATCAACGGTTTTTTGAATGGTGCGTCAATTTTATTACGTAGGTATTTAATATAGACTTCAACAGTATTAGGAAGGATGTCAGCATCGTAGTCCCAGACGTGACTAATAATCACTTCTTTGCTGAGTGGGCGGCCGGGGTTGCGAAGCATATATTCAAGGAGGGCAAATTCTTTGCTGGTCAGTTGAATTGGTGTGCCAGCGCGGTCAACGTTGTATGTAATCGTATCAAGGCTTAGATCTCCCATCTTAAGGATGGCAGCCTGCTGTTCGGTTGGCCGTCGGAGTAATGCTCGAACACGAGCAAGTAGTTCTTCGAGGGCGAATGGTTTGACGAGGTAGTCGTCCGCACCGGCATCAAGCCCGGTCGCGCGTTCAGAAACGCTCCCTAGGGCGCTGAGGAATAAGACTGGAGTATGGACTTTGGCTTCACGCATTGCTTTGACGATACCGATGCCGTCGTAGTCACCCGGAAGCATTCGGTCAATAATAGCGATATCATACGGTTCAGTCGTTGCCATCGCATGGCCTTCATCGCCATCAAAAGCAACGTCAACAGCGTATGTTTCTTGCTCGAGGGCTTTTTTCAGCGCTCGGGCAATTTTATGTTCGTCTTCAACAATTAATACTCTCATGCCCTTATTATACAGCTATTTCGCTGAGAGATGGCTTAATTTACAGATAAATTTAAGCTACAACAGAGGTAGTAGGCGCGTAATGATCGCTCCAGGCTTGCATATCTTTAAGGATAGGCATCAGATCGCGACCCTTTGGTGTCAGGCGATATTCGCAGCGGCTATCTGATGAAGTAGCATTTTTGGTAATAATGCCTTCTGTCTCGAGGTGATCGAGGCGGGCCGACAAGGTTCGCGGGTTGATCCCTTCAACAAGGTCCTGAATTTGGCAAAAGCGAACAGACTCTTCATTAATAAAATAGCGAAGAAGCTGGGGTGTCCATTTGTCACCGAGAATTTTGGTTGCTGCCTTGACGCAGCCTATAGTTTCTGTACTCATATCTATCACTTACTATACATTATCTAGCTTAAATGGTCAAAGTCTCGATGCCCGAGCTTGTCACCGCGCTTGGTGCGCAGATGATCCATGCTGTATTCCCATGAGGCGTCTGTTTTCTTGTGAGGGTTAAAGATGTACCCAGGGTCAAATATCTCTTTGGTATGTTTAAAGATTTGGTACATATCGTTTCCGAAGACCGCCGGGAGCCATGGTCCACGAACCATACCGTCGTTATGCTCCCCTGCCATCGTGCCGCCGTAGCGTAAAACGAGGGGGATAAGTTCGCGCATAACTGGTTCGAGTTTTGCCTGATCGGCTTTTCTTTCGATATCCATCAACGGCACGATATGGAAGTTGCCGTCACCAAAGTGCCCAGATAGCGTCGCTGGAAGATTGTACTTTCGGATAATGCGACGGAGCTTTGGCAGGAATTCAGGTAAGTACTTTGGCTGGACAGTCATGTCGTCGATGAATGGCGAGGCATACTTCCCTTTTATACGGTTTCTTAAAAGAGACAGCGAGGCTCGACGAATCTGCCAGAAAGGGGCACTCGATGCGGCATCGCCTTCAATATCCATTTTGAGGTGGAGCTGCTGTAAATCGTCATGGAGTCGTGAAATCTTGCCGTAGACCTCCTCTTTCGTCTCGCCTTCGAACTCGATCATAAGGAGGATGTTCGGCAAATGTCCTTTAAACCTGGCGACTGAACCAAGCAGCCGTCCTTGTTGTTTGAGCATTTCTTTGACGCCAAGCTGTTTTGCAAAGGTAGAAAAGAACTTGATGCCAAGATTAAAAGTGATATCATCAAAGCCTTCGAACGTCGCTGGTTTGTATTTCATGACAAGCGGGATGATATTGCCCAGCTGTTTAAACGACGTCACGTATGCCAGTAGTAAACCGGTGTGCGTAGCCTTCGGGACTGCTTCTATTTTAATATCCGTAATAATACCGAGCGTACCTTGGCTACCGGTAATGAGACGTGTCATGTCAAAGATACCGGTTGTGCGGTCCCAAACACTCCACAGGTTGTAGCCCATTGAGTTTTTGTTAACGTGTGGCCGGGCGTTCTTGATAAGGTCGTAATGTGCCTCGATCAGGTCGTAGACTTGTTTGTGGAGTCGGCCTTCAAAGGTGTTTTTGGCCATTTTGAGCATCAATTCCTTTTTATGGAGTGGCTTGACGGTATAGGCTTTGCCATCGGCAAAGACAACTTGCAACTCTCGAACTGATCGTTCTGTGTTTCCATAGCGCAGTGATTGCTCGCCACCAGAGTTGTTCCCAACCATGCCGCCGATGGTGCAGATTTCGCGACTCGCAGGGGCCGAGCCGAGCATCAGCTTGTTCTTGCTGAGGAGAGGGTCGATATCACGAACATAAACGCCAGGTTGCGTGTGCAAGATCGTGCCGGTGAGGCCTTTTATGTGTGTAAAATGTTTGGTCATATTAATGACGAGTGAGTTACCGATCGCCGCACCTGACATGTCGGTACCGGCGCTCCGGGTGGTGATCGACAGTGCCGGGTAGTCTGATTTATGTTGATGTACGAAGCTGACGAGACGCTGAATGTCGGCCGTGTCTTTTGGTTCAAGGACGGCTTGTGGGATGATTTCATAGATACTGGCGTCGCGACTATGTTCGATCCGGTCGTCTCGGTGCGTTAAGATGTCGCCCTTAAAGATTTGCTGTAAGTTCTGAAATAGTGACTCCATAGTGAAGATAACTATACCTAGCCATAACCAGTTTGTCGAGGCGCTCGCCCCCTTTACTGTCTCTATAAGTCTAATATGTGTATAATACGAGACATGAAGACACGCATAGACATTGACACGAAAACTTTTGTTCGATTTTGGTTGGTAGTAATTGGGTTTGGTTTGGCGATCTTTGCCATCTACCACGCACGTACAGCACTTATTATTCTCGGGGTATCACTATTCCTCGCACTGGCATTAAATGGACCGGTTTCACGCTTCACCCGCATACTCCCAGGTAAAAGTCGTGCCGGCGCAACTGCGATCGCCTATACACTCATTATTATTCTGCTCGGTGCAATTATCTTCTTGGTGATTCCGCCGATCGTGCAGCAAACAGCCAAGTTTATCCAGACTGTTCCGTCGCTCGTTGACTCGGCATCGAATCAATACAAGGGACTTAACGGCGTGATAGAGCAATACAATCTTCGACCACAAGTCGATCAGGCACTGAACTCTATCAAGGACAGCACGGCTAGCTGGGCAAGTAATGTTGGCCAAACGGTTATTGCTGGTATTGGTTCGCTGTTCGCTGTGATGACAGGCGCCTTGCTGGTACTCGTGCTCACCTTCTTGATGCTGATCGAAGGACCGATGTGGATGGAGCGACTATGGGGTCTCTATCATAACAAGAAACGGATGGTCACCCACAAGCGTGTCGTCAGTCGTATCTACGGTGTGGTGAATGGTTATGTGACTGGACAATTGACCGTGTCTGCTATCGGCGCTGCCTTTGCGGGACTGGCTGTCTTTATTCTGAGCCTCGTCTTCCCACTCATCCCGAGCGCCCTTGCCTTTCCGACTGCCGCAATCACCTTCGTGCTGTCACTGATTCCGATGTTTGGTGCCACAATTGGTGGTGTCTTGATTACGGCCTTGATCGCGTTTAACGCTTTGCCTGCTGCGATTATCTACGTCATCTACTTCGTTGTGTATCAACAAATTGAAAATAACTTTATCTCACCGCACATCCAAGCACGCAAGATCGAACTATCAGCACTCGCTGTCCTAGCATCGGTCACGATTGGTTTGTACTTGTTCGGTATCGTCGGTGGTATTATCGCCATTCCAATTGCCGGTTCACTCCGCGTATTGCTCGACGAGTACCTACAGCACGCTAAACAAGCGCGACTTGAGAGTGAAGACGAAGAAATTACTGCAAAAAAGGTAAAGGCAAAAGCCTAACAGCTACGCGGTATATTCCCAGATCGAACCATGGGCGGTGTCACGAACAGTGATGCCGCTCTTTTCGATAGCAGCGCGAAGATGATCGGCTGCTTTCCAATCTTTCGCTTCGCGGGCTCGTTCTCGTTCAAGGATGAGGCGTTTGATATCATCCGTAATATCTTTTGTCGTGTCGCGCAGCTGTAGTCCCAGGAGTTGGTCGATTGTTTCGAGGAAAGACGTCAGCGAGTGCTGATGGACGTCTTCGATGTTAATCCCCTCTATACGACTAAAGGCGTCGTCGATGATTGCAAAGCCTGTTGGTGTATCAAGATCGTTTGAGAGTGCTTCTACGAGCGCCTGTGAGCTTGCGTAAAGCGATACCGAAGCTTCGTCAGTTGATTTCTCGTTGTCGTCGCGGAGGCGGTCGTGTGTCTGGTGTCGAAGTGCAGCACTGTTGCGCCAGTTGCGGAGTCGGTTCTTGGCGGCGTCGAGATTTTCGAACGTAAAGTTGCCTTCGCTGCGGTAGTGACTTTGCAGGACGAACATGCGGAACTCCATCGGCGAATAGCCCTTCGCTTGCAGGTCGTCGAGCGTGTAGCCGTTATCAAGTGATTTGCTAATCTTGGTACCGTTCACTTTGAGGTGGTTATTGTGCATCCAATAGTGAGCAAAGACTTTGCCAGTTGCTGCTTCTGATTGAGCGATTTCATTTGTGTGGTGCACGGGAATGTGATCGATGCCACCGGTATGAAGATCTAATGTCTCGCCGAGTAAGCTCATGGCCATAGCGGAACATTCGAGGTGCCAGCCTGGGAAGCCCATTCTGTACGCAGTCGCTCGATCGCTTCCTAAACTATCGGAAACGGCTTCGCTCCGGGTTTCTGTTGCACCCGCAGCAGCCTCCACCAAATCAATCGGTGTCTCCCACTCCATGTCACGCGTTTCGCCGTTTGGCGTGAATTTCCATAACGCAAAGTCGCTTGGGTTTCTTTTCTCGATATTAAATTCAACCCGAGCACCGGCTTTTTGGGCTTCTAGGTCAAGTTCGGCAAAATCAGCGTAGCTCGGGAATTTAGCCGTGTCAAAGTAAATACCGTCGTCAATTTCGTAGGTAAAGCCCTTCTCTTTCAAGGTACGGACGAGGTTGAGTTGCTCGCTAATGTAGTCGGTTGCCTTTGCGATATGCGTCGGTGCGATCAGGCCAAGCCGATCCATGCCGCGTAGGAAATCTTCGGTGTAAAAAGCTGCCACTTCCCAAGCGGTCTTGCCTTCGCGCTTGGCGCCTTTTTCGAGCTTGTCTTCGCCGTCATCGGCGTCGCTAACGAGGTGGCCGACATCGGTGATATTCATGACACGGTCAACGGTATAATCATTGGCTTGGAGGACGCGGACGAGCGTATCCCAGTAGATGTAGGCAGTCCAGTTTCCGACGTGTAAGTAGTTGTAAACGGTCGGGCCACAGGTGTAGAGGCTGACGCGGCCTTCAGTTTGTGGGGTAAAAAGATCTATCTTGCGAGAGAGTTGGTTATGAAATTGAAGACTCATATTCGATAATCGCCTTATCTGTTGCGCTTATTAATTCTGCCATTATTTTGTCATAGCTTTCGAAAACGCGAAAGCCTGCAGCGTATTTGTGTCCACCGCCACCAAAGAAGCCAGCGACTTGTTCAGCGATCGGCAGGTTGCTACGAATTTTACCAGTGAGTTTTCCGTCGGGGTAGGTTTTAAAAGCGATGGCGATCTTGACGCCAATCACGAGTCGCATCTCGTCGAGGACAAGGACGCTTGGGTTGTACTGATCGCTAAATTCGGCGATTTCACCCCATGGGATGTGTACTGTGGCAAGTTGTCCGTCCAGGCTATACTCGATCCGTTCCAAAAGGCGGCCTTTGTAGGCAAGGATTTCTGGTGACTTCTTCATATACTCTCGGCGACGGGCTTCGACAACGCTGTTGTGTGCACCGAGGGCGACGAGTTCACCGACGGTATGGAAGGTCGAAGGTGTGACGTTCTGAGTTGTCAGGCCAAGGCTGTCACTCATGATGGCGATTAGCATGTCTTCGGCTGCTTGTGGAGTGATCTTCCAGTCGTGTTGCGCGGCAAGTTTATAAATAATCTCACTGGTCGCAACGGCTTCCTCGGCTAAGATGTCATGCTCGAACTGAAGCGTCGTTTCGGTTTCGGTGTGGTGATCAATCACCAGTACTGGGTGTGATTCAAAGAAATGACGAGCGCCATTAATTTGGAGCGCTTTACTAATCAAGGTTTCGCTGGTTGTGTCGACGATAATCGCTAGGTCAACTGACGTGTCGAAATCTTGGGTGACGCGGTCCCATCCGTTGATGTAGTGGAGGTATTTTGGCATATCGACGTCACAGTAAAGGTGGACGTCTTTGCCGAGGTCCGAAAGAATTTCTTCTAACGCTAGGGCGCTTCCAAGGGAATCTCCGTCGGGATTTTCGGCCTGGATAACCATAATTTTTTGGGCTGATTCGATAAGGTCTTTGGCAGTAGTAAACATTGGTTCTTATTGTAGCAGAAATTGAAGAGGGACGCCCCTGATGAGTACCTAGAAGCTGCGACGACCTTCCAGTGCATGTGTCAAAGTAATCTGATCAGCATACTCTAGGTCAACACCGACAGGAATACCCCGAGCGAGGCGGCTCATCTCGACGTCGATACCAGCGTCTTTGACGTGGCGCTGCAGGAAGAGTGCTGTCGACTCCCCTTCAACGCTCGCGTTTGTCGCAATGATGATTTCTTTAACGTTGTCATCGACAAGACGTTTCAGGAGTTCTGGAATGTGGAGTTGCTCTGGACCAACACCGTCGATAGGGCTAATTGCACCACCAAGTACGTGATAAGTTCCCTTGAATTGACCAGTGCGTTCGAGCGCAACGATATCAAGGGGTTCTTCGACGACAGCCACGAGTGTCTTGTCGCGATCAGGGTCGCTGTAGAGTGGTGAGAGTGTTTCGTCTGCGTCAATCAACGCAAACGTCACTGGACACGTCTTGACGCGGTCGTGAATATCGTGAATTGCCGTCGAGAGTGACGTATTGATATGCTGGTCAGCTTTTAATAGGAAATACGCATACCGTTCAGCGGTACGCGCACCAACGCCAGGGAGTCTCCCTAGTTCGTCGATTAATTTTTCCAGTGCAACTGGCAGCAAGTGGGCCATGAAAGAATTTAAGTCCCTACAGCCTAGAGGCCTAGGTTACCAAGTCCACCCATGAGTGGTTTCATTTTTTCAGCGGCGACTTCTTGGGCTTTCGCGAGTCCGTCACGGACAGCGATTTCGATCCAGTGCTCAAGTTCAGCAATATCATCAACGTCAACTGACGCTGGGTCGATAGTGATTTTCTTCATCTTTAGTTCACCAGTGATCTGGACGACAACTGCGCCATCACCGGCTTCAACTTCAATAATTTCTTTCTTTAAATCGCTCTGCGCTTTACGTAGCTTGTTCAGCATTTTCATTTGGTCAAAAGCCATTGTATTCTCCGTCTCTTAATTACTTCTTAATTATACGTTATTGAGTCAGCTTTTTATAGACGTACAGGCGGTCGCTGTCGTTTGTTGTCGTTGTCGTAATGATCTTCGTAATCTGATAGGTGCTCGGAATGCTGACGCGAGCTTCGCGTGTCACGACAAATTGGTCGGTCGTTGGCGTCAAGGTCACAACCAGTCCGGCGCGATGATGTGCCACTGCTGTATAGAACGGGAGTTGATTCGCCGAAACAACGAGGTGTGTCGTGTTAGTCGGAATGAGGCTCAAGTCTTTTGAAAAGTTGACCACGGTGTTTGGTGCATAGTGATAACCATAGACATAGCGATCAACACCAGAGCCGATCAAGGTGATGACTAGGATGATAATCGGGATCAGTCCAATGATGCGTGCGTAGGGGTTGAGGGGGAACAGTCGGTACCAGTACATAATGAGGCTCGTCAGCCCAGCTGCAAGAAGTAAGACAGATGGCACGAAGGTGACGCTGGTGAAAGTTGGGTTCAGGATGAGGATCGGTAGTAGACAGATCATCCAGGTAATGATGAGGTAGCTTCGTGTTGTCTCGCGAGTCAAGATAAGTCGATAAATACCGAGTCCGATGATCAGGAGCGAACCAAGTCCAAAGACCGGCGTCATTAGCGTTGTCGTACTTGGTTCCCAGAACAGGAGGAACTGACGAACGAGTGTCATAACGTTTGCTCCAAGATCTGGCGGCCAAGTAGCAGGTGCGCCGATCAGGCTGAGTGCGAGTCGTGGCGTTATTGTCATGAGGTAGACGAGGGGCGCGAGAACAATCGCGGCCGTGGCGATACTGAGCGCGATACCAATCCGCGAAAGCCGTCGAAGGATATTCCGCAGGTGTGGGTGCAGACTGACGGCAAGCGTAATCGCAAGTAATGGGTAGACGCTGAGTGGCGTGTAGAGGCTGAGTGCTGCCGCGGCGGCAAATGATAACTTCCAAAAGCGTCTCCCCTTCTTCGCACGTGTCACCTGTGTACCTAGTAAGAGGAGGGCAATCGGCCAGAATACATACAAGATGCCCGGTGTGCCATTCTGTGCGATAAACAGGAATTGCCCAGTCGTAATCGCAACCAGTGATGTCAGGACGGCAATGTTTGGTTTAAACCAGCGTCGAAGCAAGAGGATGAGTCCAATCGCCGACAAAAGCGCCAGAATAAGTGACGGTAGTTTGATCGTAAAGTCATGAACACCGAAAAGGTGAAAGATACCTGCTTGGAGGAGATAATACGGCAGGCTCGTAATACCGAAGGTTGAGAGGTCAGAGAATGACAGGGCGTCACTTCGTACCGTGGCGCGCATCTCTTCTGGCAAGATGCCTCCAGGAACGTACAGACCGGCAAAGACAAGTAACCCTGCAAGAAGCAGCGCAATGACACTATAGCCAACGACGTATCGCCAGCGGTAAATGAAGAAATTTGTAATATCTCTTGCAACCATAAGTTACCCTGATTATACCATTAACTATCGTGCTTGCGGTCTAAGGACATAAACCTGAGGCGTTCTGGGTGGAAGAACAGTTCAATTTTTCCGGTTGGGCCGTTACGGTGCTTGGCGATGATAAGGTCGGTAATTTGTTTTCGGTCGGTGTCTGGGTTGTAATATTCTTCACGGTAAATAAACATGACGATGTCGGCATCTTGCTCGATTGATCCAGATTCACGAAGGTCGGCGAGCTGTGGAATCTGCGGACTACGGGATTCAACCGAACGCGAGAGCTGACTGAGGGCGATGACAGGAACATTTAGCTCACGCGCCAGGAGCTTGAGTCCACGAGAGATTTCACTCACCTCTTGGACACGGTTGCCATTATCGCGGCCACTTCCCTGCATCAGCTGGAGGTAGTCAATGATAATCAGGCCAAGCGGTTGCTCATGAGAGGCCCGTCGCGCCTTGGTACGCATCTCGAGGACACTGACGCCTGGTGTATCGTCAATAAAGATCGGCGCTTCTGCCATCTCTCCCATGGCATCAGATAGTTTGCTAAAGTCATCATCAGATAGGTTTCCTGTTCGGATGTTCCAGCTATCAACACCCGAGGCGTCAGATAGCATACGGTCGACCAATTGTTCCTTGCTCATCTCGAGGCTAAAGAACAGGACGGGCTGTTTAGCGATAGTCGCGACATTGTATGCAAGGTTTGTCACTAGTGTTGTTTTACCCATGGCAGGACGGGCGGCTAGGATGATAAGGTCACTGCGTTGTAGGCCGGCAGTCATGTGGTCGAGGTCTCGGTAGCCAGTACGAACACCGCGGAGGGCGCCCTTATTGCGGTGCAGTTCCTCGAGACGGTCAAAGCTCTCGGTCAAGATACTCTCGAGGCTGACAAGGTCCTGTTTGAGTGATTGGTCGCTGACAGAAAAGATCTGTGCTTCGGCTTGTTCGAGGAGCTCGGCAGTCGATGTCTCTTCGTCAAAGCCCAGTTCAGAAATTTCGGCACTGGCCTTGATGAGGCGACGACGGATCGCTTTTTGCGCAACTAGTTCAGCATACGCCTCGGCGTGCGCGGCGGTTGGGACGTAGTTCGTCAGTTCTGTCAGATAGGCAGAGCCACCGATGGTTTCGATATCGTTCTTCTTTTTTAGTTCTTCGGTCAGCGTCAAAAGGTCGACCGGTTTGTGCTTTTCATAAAGGCGCATCATCGCGTCATAGATTAAGCCGTGACGGCGGTCATAAAAGTCATGAGGTTTGACGTGCTCGGAGATGTCCGCCAGTGTTTCTTCGTCAATTAAAACAGCACCGAGCAGACTCATCTCGGCATCTAAGTTTTGTGGTGGTATTTTCCCCGCCGGTACGTTTTTCGTCGCGCCTGTCATCTCTTTAGTCCTCATTTGAGGTGCGGTAATTAGACCGCGACCTCTTCTCCTCCACCCATAATAGCAGCTACGGCCGCAGCCTGGCTATCCTTCGGTGGGAGCGCGGTGGGAACAATGTGGATGAGGAGTTGATAACTACCGATATTTTTCAGAGCTTCATAGAGGTAGGTATTATATTTTTGGTCGTCGAGCTTTTTCTTATAAAATGCACTGTTGGTGTAGAGTGTCAGGTCTTTATCTATCAGTTCGTAGGCGCATTTAGACAGGACGCTGTAGAGTGCGACGTGGTTTTGACGGGTATACTCGACGAAAGTGTTCCAATCGAAAGGCTTCGCTTCAACGGGCACTTCGTCGCTGGTTTCGACGACGTCACTAACTACCTTTGCGGTCGCTGTCTCGTGTTGGGCAGCGGCTGGAGGGGTCGCTGCTACTTTTGGAGTTGCGGTCATGACTGGCTTTACGCGCGTCGCCTGTTTGCTGAGCTCGGCGATGGTGGCTGTGACTTCGAGGACCGGGCTTGCCAGCGCGGCGTTTTTAGCCGGTTTGTGCTCGAGTGCAGCCGATCCCAGTGTGGCAAGGAGTTTTAATTGCGGCTGACTGCTCCGGGTAACATCGAGGAGTGCGTCGAGCAGTGGCAAAAGGTGTGGCTTTTGCGCGACGTGGTCGCGAATAGTATGCGTGAGCTGATCGGTCAGCGTAACGGGGCTAATGCCGTCGGCAGTGGTACGCTCGAGTAAACCGGCGACTTTTGTGACATCGTGTCCTTCAACGGCAGCGATGATGTCGTTCACGATTGTTGCTGGGGCGAGACCAAGGGTTGCTTCGATAAGATCCGGCGTAATCCCCTTTTTGTCGTCGGTCAAACTAGCAAGCTGATCGAGCAAGCTAATGCTATCGCGGAAACTGCCATCACCACGCTGTGCGATCAGTGCCAACGAAGCATCGTCGATGATGATTTTTTCTTCGTCAGCGATGTGGCGAAGGTGTTTCACGGCGTCGACGTCACTAATTGCACGGAAGCTGTAGCGTTGGGTGCGGCTAATGATCGTCGCTGGGAGTTTGTCGGCGTCAGTTGTTGCGAGGATAAAAACAATATGTTCTGGCGGTTCTTCGAGTGTTTTTAGGAGCGCATTAAAGGCAGCCTTTGATAGCATGTGCACTTCGTCGATGATATAGACCTTTTTGGCAGCGGATACTGGGGCGATCTGCACCTTTTCGCGTAGGTCGCGGACGTCTTCAACGCCATTGTTGCTGGCGGCATCGATCTCGATAATGTCGAGGTGTGTCGAGTCGTCGCTGTACGGCAAGTGATTGATTTCGTGCGCCAGAATTCGAGCGACCGATGTTTTACCGACACCGCGAGGTCCGGTTAACAGGTACGCATGTGAAATGCGCCCGGCTTTGATTGCTCGCATCAGAATATCAGTAATGTGGTTTTGCCCAACGACTTCGTCGAGTGACTTGCTTCGGTATTTTCGGTATAACGCCTGTGACACTGTTTGTTTCCCCCTATTGCTTTCCCTAGTATACGCTGTTTCGGTGATGCGACTGTTGTGTTTTACGCAAAAAAAGAACCGCTCGTGACAGAGCGGTTCTTTTGTAGGATGTACAGCTCTAGAGAGCGGCTTCGACAGCAGCCCAAGTTGCTTCTGGGTTGTCTGCTGGAATGATAATCGTGACCTGGTCACCGATGTTAACGCGGAAGTATGTGACGCTGGCAAGCAGGATACGGTATTCGCGTCCGTTTGCTTCAACGTAATACGCACCGTCGTGTTGGACGAGGGTTCCGATAATTTGGAGGCGCTCGATTGGACCGATCTGCTTGTAGACGAAGCCACCATCGTTCGCAATCGTTAGCTTGAGGATATCGCCTTCAACAAGTTTTGACTTGCTAGCGTAGTTTGCTGGGACGGGATATTCTTTGCCATCTGGTCCAGCCATCTTTTGGCCATCAAAGATGCCTTCGATAACTTTACCGCTAACTTCTTCGTTGGTTCCTGATTTAGGAGTGATCACTGTGCCATCGTCACCGATGATGCTAATAAGCAGCTCTTTAGCAGCTGCTAGGTTTATTTCTGCTTCTTGAATCAAGCTGTGTAGTCGCTTGACTTGTTTTTCTGGTAGTTCAGACATGGGTACTCGCAATTCCTTTATCTGTGTATTTTTGAAATGGTATAACTAACTTATACCAATGGTTTATAAAAATGTCAATGTCTAGGCCCATACCTATGCATTACGCAGCCGAAACTGCAAGTGCTTTGAAAAAGCAGAACTATCTCTATTTTCATCACTCTTATCCACACATTCTTCTGGGGTGGCTGCATTATTGTTGTATATTTTGCCTACCAAAAAAAGCGCCAACTAAAATACCGCCCTGTGTAAAGGACGGTATAAAAGGATTTTCAAAATGGCCGAATGTTGATTAGCTGAGCTCGACGGTTGCGCCAGCTTCTTCAAGTTGCTTTTTAGCAGCTTCAGCTTCTTCTTTTGGCGCTTTTTCTTTGATTGT
>Ga0123336_10001745_pt1 | contig 19647 bp, 9 predicted proteins | sample SSSSmetaG_FD_96466 | JGI IMG/M metagenome (GOLD analysis project Ga0123336, IMG submission 96466) | Glacier valley bacterial and archeal communities from Borup Fiord, Nunavut, Canada, to study Microbial Dark Matter (Phase II) - ​SSSS metaG | ecosystem: Environmental > Aquatic > Freshwater > Ice... | reverse complement strand
GCGGTGCCGCCGACGCCCAGCGAGCGCACGATGTAGAAGCCGCCGATGGTGCGCCGCGCCGGCAGCCACGCCGGGAGCTGATCGCCCATCGTGATCGCCACGCCGTCGCGTGAGGGCCGCTCGATGGGGAGGTCCGCGAGCGACCACAGGATCCCCGCGACCAGACGCGCGATGCCGTGCGGGAGGCCGCCCAGCAGCTCGTCGATCGCGGGCGAGAGGATGTGCTCGGTGAGCGCATGCTCCTGGCCGCCGAGCACGCGCGAGACGGCGGCGCTGAGCAGCTTCGGATGCGGCGGTGACATGGCCATGGTCGGCAGATCGGGGTCGAGCCGGCCGCGCGCGCCGATGCACATCTGCGCGAGCGCCCCCACCCAGGTCTCGACCGCCGAGATCACGTCCGGCTCCGACGCGCCCGAGCTCGAGAGCGAGCGCAGCGACGCGACCTTGGCGATGGTGCCGAGCGCGCCGTGGAGCCGGACGAGCACGGTGCGGAGCGACTCGCTGCGCGCCGAGGCCTCGGGCGCGAGCTCCTCGGCCATCGACGCGAACGCCTTGAGGCGCTCCTCGGCGAGGAGGCCGCGCGGCGGTGCGATCGACGGCGGGAACAGCGAATCCTTCGGGTCGGTGACCTTCTTCTTGATCGGCTTGGTCGCGTCCGAATCGCGCAGAAACCGCGCGTAGCGCGAGAGCACGTGCCGGAGGTCGGGGTCCATCGACGCCTCGGCGAGCGTCTCGAACTCGCCCGTCGACTTGATGCGCAGGGCGAGCGCCAGGAGCGCGTCCGCGACGTCGCACACGCCGAGCCTCACCAGCGCGTCGAGCGCGCGCGCGAGCGAGGCGAGCAGCGTGCGCTTCAGCACGGGCGGCGGATCGTGATCGAAGTGCTCGAGCAGCGATTTCACGGTGCGCAGCCACAGGCCGCGCAGGCGCTGGGCACGGAGCACGTCGCACTCCTGCTCGCCGGAGCGCGAGCCGCGGCCGACGGAGTCGCCCTCGCCGAGATCGCCGTCGAGGAGGTGCAGCAGCGAGCGGAGGCGCCGGAGGCGCAGCGTGGCGTGACTGAGCTGGCCGCCGGTGGCGCCCAGCTCGGCCGGGCTCTCGCACAGCACGATCCACTCGGCGAAGCGCTCGCGGATCGCGTCGAGCTGATCCTCGGCGCTGCGCGCCTGCTCGCCCGAGCCGCCGAGCTTCAGCAGATCGGCGACGACGTGCCGCTCGAGGAGGCTCGCGTCCAGCTCACGGAGCACCGCCATCGACGTACGCCGCGCGAGCGAGCCCACGCCGCCCTCCGCGTCGTCGTCCTTCGCTACCGCCTCCAGCGTGTCCATGGCGCCCTTCGCGGCATCGAGCGCGGTGCGCGCCAGGGCGTAGGCCTGCGGCGCGGATTCGGTGACGAACGCATCGAGCGCCGCCGTGACCTGGTGACGGATCGGCGGGTCGTCACGGGCCGCGGGGTCGAGATCGCGCGCGATCTCGTGGAACAGCGCGTCGGCGCCGTCGTCCTCCCCGCGCGTCTTCGCCTTGTCGCTCCGGAGGAGCTCGAGCGCCTTCTTCGCGGCGCGATCGAGGATCTTCGACGGGCCGTACTCGATCCGCAGCTCGACCACCGCCTCGGCCACCTCGGGCGAGGCCACGCCGAGCACGGCATCCAGCATCTTCTGGGCCGCCTCCGGCTCCGCCTCGATGGTCCGCGCGAGGCCCCACACGAACGCCGCCGCGCTCGCCGGATCCTCCCAGGTGAAGAACCCGCGCTTCACGAGGGCGAGGGTGAGCTTGACCGCGTCGTCGGGCTTCACGGCGCCGAACGCCGCCAGGGACGCCGCCGCGCGCCGCCACTCGGTCGGGCTCAGGCCTTCCTTGAGGCTCTCCTGGATCTGCGCCTTGAGCTCCGGCACCCAGGCCGCGCACAGCCCGCGCGCCACCGCGACGTAGCGCCAGACCAGCGACTCGCGGTCCGCGAGGAGACGGTTGTAAGCTACACGCACCGTGTCGCCCACGAACACGCGCAGGGCGTGCGAGTCGCCCATCTGCGCGCGCCGCGCCGCCTCTCGCGCCGCGCGTTCCAGGATCTTCGCGGCGAGCCGGCGCGCCGGCAGGGAGCGCGTGGAAGGCGCGGCGACCCACTCGCGCGCGTACTCGCGGCGGCTCACCAGCGCGAGGGCGAGCGGGCCGTCGGCGATGCCATGCGCGATCGGCAGCTCGGTCACGAGCGCCACGCGTGCGCGGATGGCCGGCGCCGAGAGCCCCTTCCCCGCCGTCTGCGCCATGATGGTGGCCATCGCCGTGAACGTCTCGGCGTTGCCCGCGAGCATGCGCGCGAGCACGCGGCGTCCGAGCTCGCGCTGCTCCGAGCCCACCGGCAGCGCCGCGGCGAGCGTGTAGAGCGCGATACCCGCGGCCTGCGGAGCGAGCCAGTCGAGGTCGTCGACGAGGCCGCTGTCGAGCGCCGCCTTCACGCCCTTCAGGAGCACGTCGGGATGGAGCCCTTCGAGCGCGCCGGGTCCCCCGTCGGAGGGCGCGCGCGAGAGCGCCGCCATCGCCTGGCGCCAGAGCCCACGACGTTCGTTCGGGCTCGCGTCAGCGAGCTCGAGGAGGCTCGAGACGTAGAAGGACGGGTCTCGCAACGGGGTCCACCTCGTAGCGTACCCGGCCAGGGCGCACGCGCGCAAAAGAGTCCTCGCACCCGCGGATCTGCGGGGTTTCCCTCACCGGGACGAACGGATGGAACGTGGCGAGCTCGATGACCGCGCGGGTCTCGCCCTCGAAGAGCACCTGTCGGTGAGGTTCCTTCATCGACGTGGCACTCTCCCTGGGTCGACGCGCGTTCCTCGACGCATCGACCGAGGAAAAGTATCGAAAGGCGAGGATGGCCGGAAAGCGGAACCGTATCGCAGCGAGCGATCGAGACGGGAACGCCGCAGCGCGCGCCCGCCGAGAAATCGTGCTAAACGGCGGCCCGTGATCGTCCTCGACAACGTAACCAAGCGCTTCGGCCCGAAGATTCTCTTCGAGAACGTGTCGATGCAGTTCGACCCGGGAAAGCGCTACGGCCTGACCGGGGCGAACGGCGCCGGCAAGAGCACGCTCCTCAAGATGCTGGAGGGAAACGAGGACACCGACACCGGTGCCATCACCATCCCCGGCAACCTGCGGCTCGGCGTGCTCCGCCAGAACCACTTCGAGTACGAGCAGGAGCGCATCCTCGACACCGTCATCATGGGGAAGAAGGAGCTCTGGTCGGCGATGGCCGAGAAGGAGCGCCTCCTCGTGGGCGACGTGACCGACGAGGTCGGCGTGCGCCTCGGCGAGCTCGAGGGCACGATCGGCGAAGAGGACGGCTACACCGCCGAAGGCGACGCCGCCGAGCTGCTCGTCGGTCTCGGCATCCCGGCCGACAAGCACGAATCGAAGATGAACTCGCTGTCGGGCGGGTACAAGCTGCGCGTCCTCATCGCGCAGGTGCTCTACGGCAAGCCGGACGTGCTCCTGCTCGACGAGCCGACCAACCACCTCGACCTCGAGTCGATCCGCTGGCTCGAGCACTTCCTCACGCAGGAGTTCAAGGGAACGCTCGTCGTGGTCAGCCACGACCGCCACTTCCTGAACGCGGTAGCCACACACATCGCCGACGTCGATTACCAGACCATCACCGTCTACACCGGCAACTACGAGGACTTCGTCGACGCGAAGTACGAGAACAACCAGCGCGCCGCCTCGCAGGCTGCGGGCGCGAAGAAGAAGGTCGCCGAGCTCCAGGAGTTCGTGCAGCGTTTCGGCTCCCACGCCTCGAAGAGCAAGCAGGCGCAGTCGCGCGTGAAGCAGATCGACAAGCTCAAGGAAGAGATCGAGTCGAAGGGGCCGAAGCGCTCCAGCCTCGTCCGGCCCTTCATCAAGTTCGAGTTCGAGAAGCCGAGCGGTCGTGATGTCGTGCGCATGGAGCACGTCTCGAAGACGTTCAAGGACGACAAGAGCAAGGAGATCGTCGTCTACAAGGACGCCGGCTTCCACGTGAACCGCGGCGACAAGATCGCGGTCACCGGCCCGAACGGGGTCGGCAAGTCCACGCTCCTCAAGCTGATGGTCGGCGCGTTCGGCGGCCTCGACCCCGACACGAAGCTGGACACCGTGCCGCCGGACACCGGTGAGATCCGCTGGGGACACGATACGTCGGTCGGGTACTTCACGCAGGACGCGCACGAGGCGCTCAACCGCACCGCGTCCGGCATGAACGCCTTCCAGTGGCTCTACCAGTGGGACACGCTCGCGCCGCAGGAGCACATCCGCGCCATCCTCGGGCGCCTGCTCTTCAGCGGCGAGGCCGGCCTGAAGGCGGCGAAGACCATGTCGGGCGGCGAGTGCGCGCGCCTGCTCCTCGCGAAGCTCCTCGTGCTGAAGCACAACGTGCTCGTCCTCGACGAGCCGACGAACCACCTCGACATCGAGTCGATCGAGGGCCTCCTCGACGGCCTCAAGGCGTTCACCGGCACGATCGTGTTCGTGAGCCACGACCGCCACGTGGTCTCCGAGCTCGCGACGCGCGTCGTCGAGCTCACGCCCAGCGAGAACGGCTCGGGCGCGACCATCGACGACTTCGGCGGCAACTACGAGGAGTTCCTGGAGCGGAAAGACCGCAAGGCGAAGAAGGGCTGACGAGACCCGAGACCGAGACACACGGAGTCTCGTCCCGCCGTCAGCCGATGACCGGGCGCGAGAAGGGGCACACCGCCAGGCAGATCGATGGCGCAGCCCAGGTGCTCGTCGAACTACGGTGTTGCCGGAGGTCCGCGGCCACGGCGCGCGCGGCTCTTCGATGGGCGTCCAGGGCTCTTTCGGCCGAACCATGACGTGCCGATCGCAGCGCGTCGCGATACAGTCCTCGGCTTCATGATCCGCAGGGGCCGAGCAAACGGAACGCTGGCGTCCTGGCTCCGGCTCGGGCGGGCCTCCGCGGTCGCGACGCTGGTCGTCGTCATCGGCGGCTCCGCGCTGGGGCTGCTCTCGTCGGATGCGTCGTGGCTCGGCGCCGCCGACGATCACGTCGCGTCGGTGGCCATCGATACCTACGCGGGATACCTGCGGCGCGTCGCGTGGGGGATCGCGCAGATCGCGCTCGTGGAGTGGGTGGTCCTCACCATCGTGACCCTCGGGCTGCTCCACCTCGTCGCCCGGGCGCGGCCGACCCGCCGTCCGGTTCCGTGGCGCGCCTTCGCGCGGGAGCTGACGATCGCGCTCTTCGTCACCCTGGTGCTGTGGGGCTACGGCGCGGCGAGCCATCCCGGGCTGTTCCTCGGCATCCTCGCCGTGCACCGCGGCGCAGCGCTCTGGGCCGAGGCGTGCCGCTTCCTCGCGCCCGTGGTGCTCCTCGCCTCGTTCGCCGGGCTCCTCCTCGGCGCGGCCCGCGCTCGCTATCTCGTGCTCTCGCTCTTCAGCGCCGTGGTGATGCTGTCGTCGGTGGGCTTGGTCCGCGGAGGACGCTGGGTGCGGCGCTACCAGGCCGACGCGCCGTTCGCGATCGCCTCGGCCGCACGTCCGCCGGCCTCGGCCGGCGCGTCGGCCACGCTCGCGTACTCCCCCGAGGACGCGGTGATCGCCGCGCTCGTCAAGGCACCGCGCAAGACCGCGGAGAAGGGCGCGCTGCCGCCCCGGCCCTCCAACATCCTCTGGATCGCCGTCGACTCGCTGCGTCCGGACCACATCGATCCCCGGAATACACCGAACATCGCGCGGCTCCTCGGCGAGTCGATCTACTTCCCGAACACCATCGTTCCGGTTCCGCGCACGGGCCCGTCGTGGACCGCAGCGCTCACCTCCCTCGAGCCGCTCACCACCGGCATCGAGACGATGTTCCCCGACGAGAAGCGCTCGAACCTCGTGGACGTCGCGCTCCCGGCGTACCTCGCGAGCCACGCGTACCACACGATGGTGGTGTCGGAGTATGCGGGCGAGTTCTTCCGCCGCGTGAAGCTCGGCTTCGAGACGGAGGCGGTTCCCCGCGCCGAGCTGATGCAGATCTCGGGGCAGATCATGCTCTCGCGGACGCCGCTCGTGCTGGCGCCGCTGGGCCTCGCCTACGGGTCGGGCGCCGCGGGCCGGCATTTCCTGCCCGAGCCGCTCGAGGAGCTGCTGCGCGGCTTGCCGAACTACGCCGCGCCCGAGGCGCTCGGGGACGACATCCGCGCGTTCCTCGGGCGGAACCCGGAAGGACCGTCGTTCATCCTCGCCTTCTATTCGCAGCCGCACTTCCCGTACACGTCGAGCGCGCAGTACGCGCGGCGCTACCACGTCGCGGGCTCGAGCCCCGCGCTCGCCTACGGACGCGACGTCGCGGGCGAAGCGCCCATCACCACCGACGTCGATCGCCGCCAGGTCGATGCGCTGTACCGCGCCGCGCTCGCCGAGAGCGACGCCGCGATCGGCAAGCTCCTCGGCGGCCTGCGCGCGAGCGGCTGGCTCGACGACACCATCGTCGTGCTCACCGCCGATCACGGCGAGGGCCTCTACGAGCTTCCGGAGTGCGTGGGGCATGGCGACAACCTGCGCGGGATGATGACGCTGCGCGTGCCGCTCGCCATTCGCCTGCCTCCGCGGTTCGCTGCGGCGCGGCCGGGCGTCTTCTCGCATCACGTCTCGCTGCTCGACGTCTACCCCACGCTGACCGAGCTGCTCGGGCTGCCGAAGCTCGCCATCAACGAGGGCACCGCGCTCCTCGAGGGCACCGGCGCGGTGCTGGCCCCGCCAACCACGCCGCGCACCATCATGGTCGAGACCGGCGAGTGGCTCTGGACCACCGCCGCGGTGCCGAAGGACCGGATCGACTACCCGCCGGTCACCACGCTCGCGCACCTCGAGAACGATCGCATCTCGATCGATCCAAAGTACGAGGGCGTGATCCGCGCCGCCAAGCATCGTGCCGCTATACGTGCACCTTACAAGCTTCTCTACGAGCCCTCGCGCGCTGGCGTGGCGTGGCGGCTCTTCGACTTCGAGAGCGACCCGCTCGACGCCCGGGACATCGCCGCCGTGCATCCCGAGGTCGTGACCGAGCTGAAGGAGGCGCTGCGCCGCTCGGTGCTCCGGCACTCGCGCGTGCTCCCGGTCGGCGACTACTTCCTGACCCGGCCGCCGGGCCCCCCCGAGGATCACTGGTGATGGCAGGCGCGCTCCTTCCGGCGGATCCGCCGCATGCGTACGTGGTCGAGTACCGGCCGCTCGACCGGTGCTTTCCGCCGGCGTGTCGCTTCGGCTCGCGCGCCGTTTACGGCTACGCGAGCGCGGTGATGGATGACGGCAACCCCGGCGCCTACGTGCGCCAGGGCGTGAGCGGCGAGAACGAGCACTTCTTCGAGCGCGGCGTGCTGCTGAGCACCGGTGATTCGTTCACCATCGACCTCCCGCCGGCTACCCACGGGTCCGAGCTCGACGTGGTGCTCGCGTCGGCGCAGGGGGACAGCGACTACGACGCCGACGTGACCGTCAGCGAGCAGACGAACGCGGCGCCGCCGCGACGGCTCACCGAGTCGAGGCACCGCGGGCACACCGGGCCCTTCGAGAAGCCCACCGCCGCCACCATCGGGCGCTTCGAGAAGCTCGGCACGCACCTGCGGCTGCCGCTGCCAGATCGCGCGCACCGTGGGCTGCACATCACGATCGCGAACCGCGCGCGCGCCGGCCTCGCGGTGGGCGCGCCGCTCGTCATGCGCCGGGTCGAGGGCCGCGGGCCGCGGCAGGGGCTCGTCGTGATCCACGATGCCGTGGCCTTCCACGAGGCCGCGGCCTTCCTCTTCGACGGCACGCACGATCCGAAGGCCGACTGGGTCCAGCAGACGGTGCACGAGCGCGGCGTCTACTTCCCGGCAGGCCAGTCGCCCGGGCAGGCCACGCATCACTTCGGGATCCGCTTCGCGACGGGCGGCTACTACCGCGGCGTCGGGTGGCCGGGGATGTTCGGGCAGGGGCTCGACGAGAGCGTCCTGCCCGCTGTCCCGGGGCCCATCGCGCGGGCCGGGGAGCAGGGCTTCGTCACGGCGTTCTTCGGCAACAACCTCGGCCTCCTCCCGGCGTTCGCCAATGCGGGCTGGGATCTCGGCTTCAACTCGGAGATGCGCGAGCACCCGCTCGCGCTGGTGCGGCTCGTCGAAGCATGGGCGAGCGAACGCCCGCACGACGACGCGGTCATCGTCTGGTGGAACGCGCAGACCCACGCCCCGCACGGCCCGGGGCGCACCGGCTCCCCCGCGCCCGAGCCGAAGAACGCGGGCAAGGGGTGGAGCGCCGAGCGCGTCGACGGCACGTGGCGCAATCTCCTGCAGGCTGCCGATCGCCTCCAGATCGCGATGGATACGCTGCGCAGGGCGTCTCCGCACGCCTCGCGCGTGACGTGGCTCGGCTCCGATCACTCGTCGGCGGTGAGCGCGAAGATGACGGAGCGCTCCTACCGCAACACCACCCACACCGGGACGTTCCTGCTCCACGGCGCCGGCGCGACGGCGGAGGAGGCGAACACGCCGTTCGCGATCGTCTACGACGACCCGGACCATCGGCGGCCGGCGCCGCCGCCGCAGGTGGTGATGGAGCGCACGAGCCAGCTCGTGGGGTGGCGCGCCTTCGAGTCGTTCCTCGGCCTGGCGTTCGACCTGCCGCGCACCAGCACGTTCGAGACGAAGCTGTACCCGGATCCGCTCGCGCCGCCCGTCTGGGACGATCGCATCCTCGTCTCCATCGGCTCGGCGAACGCGATGCGCGCGACCCGCGGCGACACGAGCTACAGCGTGTTCACCCCGAACCTCACGCTGCTACCTGCGTGGACGGTCCCGGCGGCCGAGCAGCTCCTGCTCACCGGCGGGCCGCATCGGGTCCCGGGCGCATCGGAGGAGGAGCTCTTCGAGGACCGGACCGATCCCTACGAGCTCGAGAACCTCGCCGCCACGCACCACGCGGACACCCTGCGCATGCGGCGCGAGATGGCCGACTGGCTCGCCACGCACTGGGAGGACCACCACCACCGGCGGCATCGCTCGCTCCTCGTCTTCGCCGAGAGCATGGACGTCGATCTCTTCGCGCCGCGGCCGTTCACTGCGCTCGTCGGCGAGGTGCCGGTGGCCTCGACCGACGGGCGGCTCGCGCACGTGCAGGGCCGCGACGTGGCGATCCTCGAGGGCGCGGAGCCGGTCGGCATCATCGAGCTGCGCGGGGTGAAGACCCCGCTCGTCCTCAAGTGCTCGGCGAACGGGCTCCCGCTGGACGTCCTCACGCCCGATCGCCCGCGCTTCAACCTCGAGGTGGCGCGCAGCAACTGCCCGCTACCGGCGGGTCCGCGCGACCTCGCGGGACCCGGCGAGGTGCTCTTCTCGTTCGAGCCGGCGGCGGTGCGGGCGGTGGCGCCGGCGGGCCCGGGCGCGGCCGGCGTGAGCACGTCCATTGGCGGCAACCAGGAGTTCCTCGACGGCATGAAGCGCTGGGGCTACGTGCGCGACCTCGGCGACAACGGCAAGCGATGAGGTCGCTCGCCGGCGGCCCGGACCGCCTCTCGCTCATCGCGGTCCTCTACGGCCTCTCGGGTGGTCTCGGGCTCGTCTACGAGGTGGCGTTCAACAAGTACCTGGCGCTGGTGTTCGGGGCGACGGCGTATGCGTCGAGCGCGGTGCTGGTGGCGTTCATGGGCGGGCTGGCGCTGGGCGCCTACCTCGCGGGGCGGGTCGAGCGCCGCATCCGGCGACCGCTGCTGGCCTACGCGCTGGTGGAGCTCACGATCGGTGCATTCTGCATGTTCGCGCCGCTCACCTTCTCGTGGCTCTCGCACGTCTACGTGGCCGCCGTGGCCAAGAACCCCGGCTCGCTGGCCATGCTCAGCGCACTGCGGGCCGGGCTCGCGGTCGTGGTGGTGCTGCTTCCGGCCTGCGGGATGGGCGCGACGCTCCCGCTCCTCGCGCGCTTCGTGCAGCGCGAGGACCCAGCGTTCGCGCGGCGGCGCCTCGCGCGCTTCTACGCCATCAACACGTTCGGCGGCGCGGCCGGCTCGCTGATCTCCGCCTACGCGGTGATCCCCGCGCTCGGGCTCGCGTGGACGATGCGGACCGCGGCCGCGCTGAGCCTCGCGATCGGCGTGGTGGCGTTCGTGGTCGGCTGGCGCGCCTGGTACGCGGAAACGCCAGGCGACGCCGACGAGGCGCCGGACGCCGCAGAGCTACCGTTCACCGACGCGCTGGTGCTGAGCGCCGGTTCGGGCCTCCTCGTGTTCGGCTGCGAGGTCGTGTTCGTGCACCTCCTCGCGCTCGTGATCGGCACGAGCGTCTATGCATTCGGGCTGATGCTGGCGATCTTCCTGGTGTGCCTGAGCCTCGGCACGCCCCTCGCGACCGTGCTCGCGCGGCGCTGCGGTTCGGGCGCCCCGGCCATCGCCTTCGCGACAGCGGGGCTGGCGCTGCTCGCGTCGCTCATCGTGTGGGATCGCCTGCCGGGGTTGTTCATCGCGCTCGGGCCGTCGGTGCGAACCTGGACGGCGCGCGAGCTCACGCGGGGACTCGCGGCGGCGCTCGCGCTGGTGGTGCCGGTGGTCGCGATGGGCACCACGTTCCCGCTGGTCCTGCGCGCGGCGCGGGCCCGGAGCGTGGGCGCGGACGTCGGCCGGCTCACCGTCGCGAACACGCTGGGCTCGATCGTGGGGTCCATCGCCGGCGGGTTCGTGGTGCTGCCGGCGCTCGGCTCGCAGCGCGGGCTGATCGCGATCGGCCTCGCCTACCTGGGCTTCGCCTGGTTCGCGCGGCGGCACGCGGCGGCGGGGCATCCTTCGCGGGCGCGCAATCACGTCACGGGGCTGGTGGCGGCGGCGATGGTGCTCGCGGTCATCCTTCCGCGCTGGAACCTGGCGAGGCTCACGAGCGGGGCGAACGTGTACTTCGACGAGGGGGTGGTGCCGCAGGGGGTGGTCGAGTCGTCACGCGAGGACGTGCACGGCGGCGTCACCACGGTGGTGCGCGGCGCCGACGGCACGCGCACGCTGCTCACCAACGGGAAATTCCAGGGTAACGACACGCGTGAGGTCACGGACAACCAGGGCTTCGCGCACCTGCCGGTGGTGTTCGCGAAGCAGCGGCAGCGCGCGATGGTCATCGGCCTCGGCACCGGCACGAGCGCCGGCACGATGGCCGCCTACGACTTCGAGAACATCGACATCGTCGAGCTCTCGCCCGCGATCGTCGATGCCGCGCGTGACGTCTTCGGCGGAGTGAACCGGCACGTGCTCGATGACCCGCGGGTGCGCGTCATCCTGGAGGACGGGCGCAACGTGCTGCTCACGCGTCAGCAGAAGATCGACGTGGTCAGCGTCGAGCTGACGAGCGTGTGGTTTGCGGGCGCGGGGAACCTGTACAACAAGGAGTTCTACGAGCTGGTGGCCGCGCGCCTCGCAGAGGGCGGCGTGCTCCAGCAGTGGTTCCAGCTGCACCACACCAACCGCCGGATCGTCGCGGCGACGATGGCCTCCCTGCGCAGCGTGTTCCCGCACGTGCTGGCGGTGGTGAGCGGCCACCAGGGCCTCTTGCTGGCGAGCATGGAACCGCTGGTGGTGCGGCGCGACCACGTGGCCGATCTCGAGCTGCTGAAGGACGTCCGTGCGACGCTCGACGGTGCCCATCTCATCGACTACGTGAAGCGCGTGCTGGTCGACGAGAACGGTATCGATCGCTTCCTGTTCGAGACGGCGGACCGCGCGAGCGTGGACCTCGCCGAGCTGATCTCGACGGACGACAACATGTTCCTGGAGTACGCGACCCCGAAGACGAACGTCCCGAGCGCCGACGACATCCCGGACACGATCGGCTACCTGCGCGGCTACCAGACGCGGAAGACGATCCCGGACCACCTGCGCCCGTAGCCGCTACTCCTTCAGCACCTTCACCACGTCGCCGCGGATCTCCAGCGCCTGGATCGGGCCCTGGAAGAACTTCGACATGCCGACGTCGATCCGCCACGCCTTGTCCGCGCACGCGGGGTTGATGCCATTTCGCTGGACCGTGTGGCCCATCACCATGCGCTTCGCGCCGGTGGTCTTCAGCACCTCTTCGAGGACCGCGCAGTCCTCGGGGCCGGGCGCCGCCGAGTACATCCGCGTCCAGATCGGGCCGTCCTCCTGCGTGAGGATCCGCGGCGGAATGCTCTGCTTGCCCAGCAGCCAGCCGCGCGTCTCGTCGTTGATGCGGTCCACGCCGAACGCGATGTGCTTCGGAAGAATCCCGCCGTGCGCGAACCACGTGTCCCCGACCCGCGCGATGACCGGCCGGCTCGCGATCATGGCCGCGTAGACGCCGATTCCCGGCGAGAATGCCGCGGCCCGCCCGCGTGCGGGAGGATCCACCTCGCTGAGCTTCGGCGCGTCGCTCGGCTTCGGGACCACGTCGTTGAAGGACGTGAACGCGCCTGGCGTCACGTACCGGAAATCGAAAAGCGCGTTCATGATCTCGTGATTGCCGGACATCGCGATGAGCTCGCCGCCCGCCTTCAGCGCCTCGCCCTTCAGGCGCTCGAGGAAGTCCAGGATCGCGCGGTCGTCGTCCCCGCGATCCACCGCGTCGCCGGTCTGCACCACCACGAGCTTGCCGCCGCTCCACGCGCCCGCGGCGTCGACCGCACCGGCCAGCCGGAGCGCCCGCTTCGTGGCGTCGAGATCGCCGTGCAGATCGCCGATCGCGACCAGCCGCTCCGGCGCTGCCCGCACGGCGGCTCGAGTCGCGCCGCTCGCCACCGAAGCGCTCGCCACGGCTGCGGTCGCGCTTCCTCCGGCGGCCGCGTCCGCGGCGTGCGGAGTGACGGGGTCCGGCTCCCTCGAGCGGTCGCAGCCGCTGCAGCCCGCGAGGCCGGCCAGCCCCGCCAGTCCCGCCAGAACCAGAGCTCCGAGTGGAAACGAGGCACGGCGCATCACCCGGCAATCTATACTGCCGAGGACCGAATGGTGCCTCTCGTCACGAAGGATTTCCGCCGCACGACCCTCAAGCCGCGCCACCGGCCGCTCGTGCGCGCGCTCGCCGAAGCGCTCTTCTCGCCGAACGGCGAGGCCACCCCGGAGCGCCTCGACACGTTCGTCGACGACGTCGATGCCTTCCTCAGCCCCGCCAGCAAGACCCTGCGCTTCGGGCTCGTCATGATGCTCCACGTGCTGCGCTGGTCGCCAATCTTCTTCGGCCGCTTCCGCCTCTTCGAGGACCTGACCGTCGACGAGCGCGTCACGCACCTGGAGCGCCTCGATCACTCGAAGGTGAAGCAGCTCCCGCTCATCGTCGTGGCCTACAAGACCGTGCTCACCATGCTCTTCTACGAGGACGAGGACGAGCTGCGTGGCCTCGGCTACCCCGGCGCCGAGCGGAAGCGCTACCTGAACGTCCTGCCGCCGGCGAAGGTCGCGTCATGAGCGCGCCCTCGCCCGAACGTCTCGACGTCATCCGAGGACGCGAGCAAGCCAGGCGCTTCACCGCCGATGTCGACGTCGTGATCGTCGGCTCCGGCGCCGGCGGCTCGGTGGTCGCGCGCGAGCTCGCACGTGACGGCCGCTCGGTGCTCGTGCTCGAGGAAGGAGGGCACTACACCCCGCAGGAGTACGGCGCGCTCCCGCCGTCGCAGGCCTTCCGCCGCCTCGCGCGCGAGGCCGGCATGTCGGTCGCGCTCGGCATGGGCGACACGCCGCTCATCTCGCTGCTCGCCGGGAAATGCGTCGGCGGCTCGAGCGTGCTCACGGGCGCCGTCTGCTTCCGCATCCCCGACGAGGTGCTCCACACGTGGAGCGGGCCGCTCGGCCTCGAGAACATGACCGCCGAGCACGTCGAGCCGTACTTCGCGGAGGTCGAGCACATCTGCCACGTGGAGACCGTGCCCGACCAGATGCGCTCGCGCGCCACCGAGCTCTTCGTGAAGGGCGCCGCCTCGCAGGGCGTCGAGATGAAGAGCATGAAGCGCAACACGCGAGGCTGCAAAGGCGCCGCGCGCTGCAACTTCGGCTGCCCCAACGGCGCGAAGATGAGCGTCGACATCTCGTTCCTGCCGGACGCCTCGCGCCACGGCACCACCATCGTGTCCGACGCGCGGGTCGAGCGCATCGACACGGCGGGCGGCCGCGCGCGCGGCGTCCGCGGGCGCTTCCTCGACGGCGTGACCGGCGAGCCGAACGTCCCCTTCGAGATCCGCGCGAAGGTCGTGGTCGTGGCCTGCGGATCCATGCACACGCCGCTCCTCCTGCGGAAGAGCGGCCTCTCGTCGCCGCACATCGGCCGCCACCTCACGCTCCATCCTGCGGTGCGCATCGGCGCGCTCTTCGACGAGGAGGTCGACGGCTGGGACGGCGCCCTCCAGAGCGTCTACACCGATCACTACTGGGACGAGGGCATCTGGATCAACGGCGTGTACTCCGCCGTCAACGTGCTCGCCGCGGCGTTCCCCGGCATCGGTCCCGAGCACCGCCGCCTGGTGAAGAAGATCCCGAACCTCGCGTTCTTTGGCGGCATGGTCCACGACGACGGCGGCGGCCAGGTCCGCCGCTGGATCTCGCGCGAGCCGCTCATCACGTACAAGATGATCGCGCGCGACAAGGCGCGCCTCCTCAAGACCATCCGCATCCTCGGCAAGATGGCGTTCGGCGCCGGCGCGCGCGAGGTCATGCTCCCGGTGTTCGGCATGGGCACCATCAAGAGCGAGAAGGAGCTCGACTTCCTCGCGCCCGACGCCGTGAATCCGATCCACGCCGGACGCATCGAGTGCATGGCCTTCCATCCGCTCGGCTCGGCGAAGATGAGCACCACCCGCGAGGCCGGCGTGGTGAAGCCCACCGGCGAGACGTGGGACGTCGAGAACCTCTTCGTCATCGACGGCAGCATCCTGCCCACGAGCATCGGCGTGAACTCGCAGCTGCCCATCATGGGCATCTCGATGATGCTCGCGCGCGGCCTGGTCGCGAACTTCGAGCACCACGCCAGGCGGGCCCGCGGGTGATGAGCGATCCGAAGCGCCCGACGAAGCTCGACGATCTGGCGGGACTGCCGACCACGATGCCGGAGCGGAAGCGCCTCGAGGGCACGATGATCGCGTCGCTTCCACCGCACGGCGCGCCGCCCGACTTCGGGTCGATCGCCCCCGCGTCGTACGCGCCGCGCAGCGACGATACGGCAGGCATGTCGAACCAGCCGCCGACGCTGCGCGAGCTCATCGTCCCCACCACGTCACCGACGCAGGCCATCCTCCACGAAATCCGGCGCACGCCCGAGGAGCGACTCGAGATCGAGTCGCGGGCCGCCTCCGGAGGCATGGGCACCATCGACGTCGCGGTCGATCGCGCGCTCGACCGGCGCATCGCGGTGAAGACGCTCCACACGCACCTCCGCTCGAGCGACGCCGCGGTGCGTATGTTCCTCCGCGAGGCCCGCCTCACGGGTCTGCTCGACCACCCGCACATCGTCCCCGTCTACGACATCGGCGAGCGCAAGAACGACCAGCTCTACTTCTCGATGAAGCTGGTCGAGGGCCAGACCCTCAGCGACGTCATCCGCGCCATCCCCCGCGGCCCGCTCGACACCACGACGCTCTACGGCCTGCTCGACGTGCTCACGAAGGTCTGCGACGCGCTCGCCTTCGCACACTCGCGCGGCGTGCTCCATTGCGACATCAAGCCCGCAAACATCATGGTCGGCGAGTTCGGCCAGGTCTACCTGATGGTCTGGGGGATCGCGCGGCTCGTCTCGAGCGAGCCCTCACCCGAGTCGACACCCGATCCGCAGGCCACGCCCACGCCCGCGCGGCCCCCGTCGACGACCGACAACTCGATCATCGGCACGCCTTGCTACATGTCGCCCGAGCAGGCGCGCGGCGACCGCGACAAGCTCGATGCGCGCTCCGACGTGTTCCTGCTCGGCTCGGCGCTCTACGAGGTCCTCACGCGGCGCCCGCCGTACGCGAGCTCCGATCGCACCGAGACCCTGAGCCTCGCCGCGAACGGCCGCTTCCCGGCGCCGCGCAAGATCGCGAGGGAGGGCGGCGTGGCCCCGGAGCTCGAACGCATCGTGCTGCGCGCGATGGCGAAGAACCCCGACGCACGCTACCCGAGCGTGGTCGCGCTGCGCGACGACCTGCTCCGCTTCATGCGCGGCGGCGGCGACTTCCCCCGGCGCACGTTCCAGGCCGGCGAGACCATCGTGCGCGAGGGCGAGCAGGGCGACGCCGCGTACATCATCGTGGCCGGCAGCTGCGAGATCCAGAAGGACCTCCCGACCGGCATCGAGACGCTCCAGACCATCGGCCCCGGCGCGGTCTTCGGCGAGATGGCGATCCTCACCGAGGGCCCGCGCACCGCGACGGTGGTGGCGGTGGAGACGACCGTCGTGATGGTGGTGACGAGCGCGATCCTCGAGCAGGAGATGGAAGCGCTCAAGCCGTGGATGGCGACGCTCCTCAAGTCGCTCGCCTCGCGCTTCCGCGACGTCGACACGAAGCACCGCGCGACTTACGCGGCGTCGCCCAGCCCGGCGCGCATGGCGAACCAGGTCCTGATGATCGTGGCGCTGTGGGGCGAGCTCGAGGGCGCGGCGCGCTGGATGAAGTGGAGCGACCTCGGCGCCGAGCTCGAGGCGCAGCTGGGCGTGCCGCCGCTCGCGATCTTCGCGGTGACGGCGCGCTACGACATGCTCCTCGACCTCGAGGCCGACCGCCTCACCATCCCGGACTTCGCGAAGCTCAAGGCGACCCTCGCGAAGGAGCTGGGCCGCTGACCCAGGCCGGGGCTGACCGAGGCGCTGGGCTAGCACAGCAGAAGCTGTGGTCGTGGCCGGTCGGGCTCGCGAGACGGGAAGATTGGCCGCCAAGCCGCCGCAGGAGAAGGCGTGCCTGCGTCGCCGCCCCATCAACCCTTGGCGCCTTCGTGGCGTGGCGGCCAAACCTCTCGCTCTCCAGCTCGAGGGAGATGAGACCAACGATCCGTGCAGAGGCGCCAAGGGTTGGTGTGAATTCGAGACGCGAGCTCGCGCGGCCGTCGCTACGCATCGACGCTCGGCAGGAGCGCAGCGGCCGAGCTCCCGTCTCGACGGAGCCGGTCACCTCCACCCGTGGAGAGCGGCCAGCTAACCGAGGCTCTCCGCCAGATCCGGCCGGAGGCGCGCGATCACCTGCGCGAACGGCTCGCGGTCGACGGCGCGATCGATCGCGTCCTCGGCCGTGATGCGGCCCTGCGAGAGCAGGCGCTCGAGCGCGAGGTCCAGGGTCTGCATGCCCATCGCCTGACCGGCCTGCATGACGTTCGTGAGCTGCGAGGCCTTCCCTTCGCGGATGAGCGCGGACACCGCGGGTGAGCCGATCAGGATCTCGTGGACCGCGACCTTCGCCTTGCCGTCGACCGGGCGGAGCAGCTGCTGGGAGACGATCGCCGCGAGGCTCTCGGCGAGCAGGCCTCGGATCTGCGGTTGCTCGCCCTCCGGCAAGCTGCCCACGAGGCGCTCGATGGTGGCGACCGCGCCGTTGGTGGTCGCGGTCGCGAAGACGAGGACCCCCTGCCCCGCCAGCTGGAGCGCGAGCCGCGTGCTCTCGGCGGTGCGGAGCTCACCGACGAGCACGACATCGGCGTTCTCGCGGCCTGCACTGCGGATCGCTACGCCAACGCCCGAGGCGTGGGGACCGATCTCCCGGTGCGTGATCTGCGCGCGCACGGGCTCGAACACGAACTCGATCGGGTCCTCGATGGTCACGATGTGAACGGGGCGCGTCTTGTTGATGTGATCGAGCATCGCCGCGATGCTCGTGGACTTGCCGGCTCCGGACGGCCCGCTGACCACGACCAGGCCGGCGCGGCGATCGGCGATTCGCCAGAACACCTCCGGGCACTGGAGCTCGGCCAGCGAGAGCGCGCGCGCGGGCACGTGGCGGAAGACGGCCGCGAGGCCCGTCGACTTCTGGAAATAGCTCGCGCGGAACCGGGCGGTATCGCGGTGCGCGTGCGCAAAGTCGAGCTCGAGGTCCGCTTGCAGACGCGAGCGCAGCGTCGGCGAGAGCAGCTCGTAAAGGACCTCCTCCAGCTCCTTGCCGTCGACGAGCCCTTCGCGGATCGGCACGAGCTCACCGCGGATGCGCGCCAGCGGCGGGTACCCGCCGCCGAGATGGAGGTCCGTGCCGCCGCGCTTCACGAGATCGTCGAGGAGAGCGTCGATCTTGGGCATGGCTACGCCTTCCTCGCGACGTGGATGGAGTTGCCGCGCGCCACGTGCGCCTCGAGCTCCTGCGGCGACTCCGCGAACGGCTTCGCCACCTCGAGCGTCACCTTCTGCGAGCGCACGAGCTCGGCGAGCGACTCGTCGAGGCGCACCACGCCCTGCGCGCGCCCCCGCTGCTGGAGGCTCGCGATCTGCGCCGAGCGACCGGCGCGGATCAACGTGTAGAGTGCAATCGACGAAGGCAGCAGCTCCACCGCCGCGTGCAGGCGGGTCCGATCGGCGCTGGGAACGAGGCGCTGCCCGATGATCATCCGCAGCGCCCCGGCGAGGCTGGCGCGGATCTGCGGCTCCTCGGCGACCGCGAACAGCTCCACGATCCGGTCGATGGTCTTCGCCGCGGTCGGCGTGTTCATGGTCGCGATCACCAGGCGACCGTCCTCGCAAGCGGCGATTGCCTGGCGCACCATGTCGGCGTCGCGCAGCTCGCCCACGACGATGACGTCCGCGTCCTCGCGGCGCGCGGCGGCGAACGCGGCGGCGTACGACCGGGAGTGCATGCCGATCTCGCGGTGGCTGATCATCGCGCGCTTGCGCATGTGGAGGAACTCGACCGGGTCCTCGAGCGTCACGATGTGGCGGGGCGTATCGCGGTTGAGGAGGTCGACCAGCGCCGCCATCGTCGTCGTCTTGCCCTGCGCCATCGGGCCGGTCACGAGCACGAGGCCTTGCGCATGCTTCACCGCCGCGCCCGCCGCTTCGGGGATCCCGAGCAACGCGAGCGTCGGGATCTCGCGCGGCACGACGCGCATGCTCAGCTTGAGCCCGGTGCGCTGGCGCGAGACGCTCACGCGGAAGCGTCCGTGCTGCGGATGATCGATCCCGAACTCGCACGAGCCTGCCATCTCTAGCGTCTCGCGGAGGCGCGCCGGCACGATCTCGCGGGCCATGCGCTCGACGTGCTCGGGCATGACCGGCTGGGTGCGCGGGAGCAGGTCGGTGGCCACGCGAAGGAGGACCGGACGGCCCGCCACGATGTGCAGATCGCTCGCGCGCGCGGCGCCTGCCATGCCGAGGAACGAGTCGAGCGCGCCGTCGGCCCGCGGGCGATCCTTCTCGGGCGCGCCTAGCGCCGAGGGCGTCGTCGAGGGCACCGCCGAGGGCGTTCCCTGCGAGGGCGCGGCGGCGGAGGCGAGGGGCGGCTCGTCGGACGGGGACGTCAGCTCGACGTTCGCATGGACGGGATCGATGTCGATCTGCAGGCTCGCAGCCGCGGCCGCCGGGCGCGCGCCAGGATGGGAGCTCGCGATCTCGACATCGACCGCGTCGACCGAGGTCGGCGTGGAGATGCGTCGCTCGACCTTCGCCCGCTCGAGGGCCTTGCGCTCGAGCGCCGCGCGTTCGGCCGCAGCGGCCCGCTCGGCGGCGGCGCGCTCGAGGGCCGCGCGCTTCTCGGCGGCCGCCCTCTCGGCGGCCG
>Ga0123336_10001744_pt1 | contig 19669 bp, 18 predicted proteins | sample SSSSmetaG_FD_96466 | JGI IMG/M metagenome (GOLD analysis project Ga0123336, IMG submission 96466) | Glacier valley bacterial and archeal communities from Borup Fiord, Nunavut, Canada, to study Microbial Dark Matter (Phase II) - ​SSSS metaG | ecosystem: Environmental > Aquatic > Freshwater > Ice... | reverse complement strand
TCGGCCGCACCGTGCGCTGGAACGCGGTGCTGCTCGGCGTCACCTTCCAGGCGGCCGAGCTGAAGAGTCCGGTGAGCCATCCGATCAAGCGCGAATATTCGCTGCTCGACTTCGCGCGCTCGGCGCGCTTCGCCGGCGTCCCGTTCACGCTGCCCGACGTGTTTCCCGTGCCGACGCAGAACGCCGCGCGCATCTTCTGGTGGCTGCACGAGAGCGACGCGGCCCGCGCCGCGAACTGGGCACGCCACGCCCTGCGCGCCTATTTCACGCGCGGTACGGTCGATCTGTCGCGCAACGACGACCTCGAGGCGCTCGCCTTCGAGTTCGGCCTCGATCCCGACGAGGCGATGGCGATCGCCGCCGATCCGGCGTGGAAGACGAGCCTGCGCAACGCCTGCGACATGGCGGTCGCGCAGGGCGTCTTCGGTGCGCGGTTCTTCGTCGTCGACGGCGAGCCGTTCTGGGGCAACGACCGGCGCGCGCAGATCGAGCGCTGGCTCGCGAGCGGGCCGTTCTGAGTCGACGGCCGTCCGCTCAGCGTTCACGATGTGTAGAATGAGCGTGTTATTGCAAATCGATACACATCATGCGCACGAACATCGTTATCGATGATGCCGTCCTCGACGCCGCCATGCGGGCTGGTCCGTACAAGACGAAGAAGGACGCAGTCGAGGCAGGTCTGAAGCTGCTGGCCCGGCAAGCCGCCTATCGCGACATCCTCGCCCTGCGCGGCAAGCTGCGCTGGGACGACGCGGCCGAGGCTGGGCGGCGTGTCGTCAACGAGCCGGGCGTCGGCTATCCAGCGAAGAAGGCCAGGAAGTGATCCTGGTCGACTCCTCGGTCTGGATCGATTTCTTCAACGGCCGCGACAACGCCGGCACCGGCCGCCTTGCCGAACTGCTCGCGGACGGCACGGCGCCGCTGACGATGGCCGATCTCGTCCTGTTCGAAGTGCTCCGCGGTTTTCGCGACGAGCAGGACTTCAACGCAGCGCGGCGCGCGCTCGCGGCCCTGCCCATGGTCGCGATCGGCGGGGAAGAGGAGGCTGTACGCGCGGCGCAGCACTATCGAATGCTGCGAGCGCGAGGCATCACCATCGCCAGTCCGATCGACGTGCTTCTTGCCAGTTACTGCATCGAGCACGACAGCGCGCTGTTGCACAGCGACCGCGGTTTCGACGCCCTGGAGCGCCACGCCGGCCTGCGCACCTGGCGACATTGAGGCGCACGACGATGCGAGACGGATCGACATGGACAACATCTACCTGACCCCCGAGCACGAGCTGCTGAAGGACCAGATCGCGCGCTTCGTCGCGCGCGAGGTCGAGCCGTTCGCGCTCGCCTGGGAAGACGCCGGCATGACGCCGCGCGAAGTGCTTCGAAAGCTCGGCGACGCGGGCCTGCTCGGCCTGATGTACGCGAGCGAGCACGGCGGCGCCGAAGCCGACGCGCTCACCAACCTCGTCTTCGCCGAAGCGCTGTCGCAATCGACCTTCGGCGGCTTCATCATCACCGTGCTCGTCCACACCGACATGGCGAGCCCGCACCTGCACCACGCCGGCAGCGCCGCACAGAAGGCGAAGTACATGCCCGGCGTGACCTCTGGTCGCACGATCACCGCGGTCGCGATCAGCGAGCCGGGCGCGGGCTCCGACGTCGCCGGCATCCGCACGTCGGCGACGCGCTCGGCCGACGGCAGCGAGTGGATCCTGAACGGCACCAAGCTCTTCATCACCAACGGCGTCCATGCCGACGTGTATTTCGTGGCTGCCAAGACCGGCCCGGCGCGGCACGCGATGTCGATGTTCATCGTCGAGAAGGGCACGCCGGGATTCACGGTCGGGCGCCAGCTCGACAAGAGCGGCTGGCTGTCGTCCGACACCGCCGAGCTCGTCTTCGACAATGTCCGGATTCCCGCCGGCAACCTGGTCGGCGAGGAGAACCGCGGCTTCTATTCGGTGATGCAGAACTTCCAGACAGAGCGCATCGCCCTCGGCGCGATGGCGATCGGCCACTGCGTGCAGGCGCTGCAGACGACGCTCGTGCACGTGCGCGACCGCCAGGCCTTCGGCGGCCCGCTCTTCGACAAGCAGGTCGTGCGCCAGAAGATCGCGATGCTCGACGCCAAGGTGCGCGCCGCGCGGTCCTTCACGTACCACTGCGCCTGGCGCGTCACCCAAGGCCACGACGTCGTCCAGGAAGTCTCGATGCTGAAGGCGCTCACCGGCGAGCTCGTCAACGAGGTCGTCTCGGGCTGCCAGCAGCTGCACGGCGGCATGGGCTACATGCGCGGCACGGTCATCGAGCGGCTCTGGCGCGACGCGCGCGTGCTCGCGATCGGCGGCGGCGCGACGGAGGTGATGCTCGATGAAGTCGCCAAGCGCTATTGAGACAGGTGGCGCGATGCGCGCGTACTTCCTGACCCTGGCCCGCTACAACGTCTGGGCCACGCGGCGTCTCTTCGAGCACATTGACGCGCTCAGCGACGCCGACTACCGGCGCGACGCGGGCCTGTTCTTCAAAAGCGTGCACGGCACCTGCAACCACCTGCTGCTCGCCGAGCACCGCGTCTGGTTTCCGCGCTTCGCCGAAGGCGTCTCGAACAGCGTCGCGCTGAACGGTGAGGTCGAGACTGACCGCGTCGCGCTGCGCGACCGGCTGATCGACGCGGCCGGCCGCTGGGCGCCGCTGATCGAGTCGTTCGACGCGGCGCGGTTCGGCAGCACGCTCGACTACACGACCACCAAGGGCATCGCCCAGTCGCTACCCTTCGCGCCGACCCTCGGCCACGTCTTCAACCACGGGACCCATCATCGCGGGCAGGTCACGGCCGCGATCACAGCGATGGGCTACCCTTGCCCCGAAATCGACCTCGTATGGATGCTTCAACACGACAGCCGGAGGGCGGCAGCTTGACGCCCGACTCTTTCACGACCGATGCGACGAGCCCGATCCGGTTCGAGCGCGTCGGCGCGGTCGCGCTCGTCTGGCTCGACCGCCCCGACGTGCGCAACGCTCTCAATGGCACCGTCATCCGCGACCTCGCTGCTGCCTTCGCCGCGATCGCCGCCGACGCCGAGTCGGGGCGCGTCCGTGCCGTCGTCGTCGGCGGCAGCGGCAAGGCGTTCTGCGCCGGCGCCGATCTCGCCTTCATGCGCGAGGTGGGCGGCTACACCTGGGAGCAGAACCACGCCGACGCGGAGAAGCTCGCCGCGATGCTCTGGGCGATGTTCAGCTGCCCGGTCCCGGTCGTCGCCCGCATCCACGGCGACTGCTATGCCGGCGGCCTCGGCATCGCCGCGGTGTGCGACATCCGCATCGCCGTCGACACCGCGACCTTCTGCCTCAGCGAGGCGAAGCTCGGCCTGTTGCCGGCGACGATCAGCCCCTACGTCGTGCGCGCCATGGGCGAGCAGGCGGCACGGCGCTGGTTCGTCACCGCCGAGCGTTTCGACGCGGCCGCGGCGAAGGCCTGCGACTTCGTCCACGAGGTCGTCACGGCCGACGCGCTCGACGCCAAGGTCGAAGAGATCGTCGCCGCCATCGTCGCCAACGGCCCGATGGCGACGATCGCCTGCAAGAAGCTCGTGAACGACGTCGCCGGCCGCGAGATCACGGCCGAGCTGCGCAGCGAGACGGCGCGCCGCATCGCCGACGTCCGCGCCAGCGCCGAGGGCCAGGAAGGCATCAGGAGCTTTCTCGAGAAGCGCAAGCCCCGATGGGTGCAGCCGTGAACCTCGACCTCACCCAGCTCGTCGCCATCGCCGCCGCGCTCGGCTGGGCCAGCGGCCTGCGCCTCTACGCCGTCGTCTTCCTCACCGGCATGGCGGGCTGGCTCGGTTGGGTGACCCTGCCCGGCGACCTGCAAGTCCTCGCCCATCCGGTCGTGCTCGGCGCCGCCGGGCTCATGCTCGTCATCGAGTTCTTCGTCGACAAAATCCCGGGGCTCGACAGCGTCTGGGACGCGATCCACACCTTCGTGCGCATTCCCGCCGGCGCCGCGCTCGCGGGCGCGGTGTTCGGCGGCGACCAGGCGAGCTGGGTCACGGCGGCGGCGCTGATGGGCGGCACGCTCGCCGCGACCAGCCACGCTGCGAAGATGACGACGCGGGCCTCGGCCAACACGTCGCCCGAGCCGTTCTCGAACATCGCGCTCTCGCTGCTCGGCGACGGCGCCGTGCCGGCGATGCTCTGGCTGTCGTGGGCGCATCCGGTGATCTCGCTCGTGGTGCTCGCCGTGATCACCGTCGTCTCGCTCGTGATCCTGTGGGTGCTGTGGCGCTTCCTTGCGCGCCTGCTCAGGCGAATGCGCGGCGGCCTGTCGTCGGCCGCGCTCGATGCTCCGAAACGGAGGTCCTGGTCATGATGCCGTCTCGTGTCACCCTCGTCGACGTCGGCCCGCGCGACGGTCTGCAAAACGAGAAGCAGGCGGTCGACGCCGCCGTCAAGATCGAGCTCGTCCATCGCCTCCAGGCGGCAGGCCTGCGCGAGATCGAGGTGACGAGCTACGTCAGCCCGAAGTGGGTGCCGCAGATGGGCGACAACGCCGCCGTGATGGCCGGCATCCGTCGCCAGCCGGGCGTGCGCTACTCGGTGCTGATCCCGAACATGAAGGGGCTCGACGCCGCGCTTTCCGCGCCGCGCGCCGAGTGGCCCGACGAGATCGTCGTCTTCGCCGCTGCGACCGAAGCCTTCAGCCGGAAGAACATCAATTGCTCGATCGCCGAGAGCTTCGAGCGCTTCGCGCCGGTCGTGGCCGCGGCGCATGCGCAGGGGGTGAAGGTGCGCGGCGCGGTCTCGGTCGCGTTCGGCTGTCCGTACCAGGGCGACGTCAGCGCCGACGAGGTCGAGCGCGTCGTCAAGCTGATGAAGTCGGTCGGCGTCGACCATTGCGGCATTGCCGACACCATCGGCATCGGCACGCCGAAGAAGGTCCAGGCGGGGATGGAGCGAGCGCTGAAGCACTATCCGGTGGCCGAGGTCAGCGGCCACTTCCACGACACCTACGCGCAGGCGATCGGCAACGTCTACGCCAGCCTCGAGGTCGGCGTCTCGACCTTCGACGCCAGCGTCGCCGGCCTCGGCGGCTGTCCGTACGCGAAAGGCGCGACCGGCAACGTCGCCACCGAGGACGTGCTGTTCCTCCTCGACGGGCTCGGCATCGACACCGGCGTGTCGATCGACGGCGTCGTCGACGCGGCGGCGTTCATCTCGGGCGTGCTGGGCAGAAAGCCCGTGTCGCGGTCGGGGAACGCGCTGCTCGCCAAGCGTGCCGCGGCCGCCGCCTGAGCGGCCGGCGCGACAAACGACAAGAGGCCTTCGCATGATCGAACGCGATGTCGACATCGCCACCGCCGACGGGGCGATGAACAGCTTCGTCGTCCATCCGGAAGAGGGCGGGCCGTTCCCGGTCGTCCTCTTCTTCATGGACGCGCCCGGCAAGCGCGACGAGCTGCACGACATGGCGCGCCGGCTCGCGTCGGTGGGCTACTTCGTCGTCCTGCCGAACCTCTACTACCGGCGCGTGAGCGAGTACTTCCTGAAGGAACGCACCGAGCTGGCGCTCGCCGAGATGTTCGCCCACATGGCGGCGCTCGATCGAGCCACCACGGCGACCGATACGCTCGCGCTGCTCGGCTACGTCGACACGCAGCCCGAGGCCGACAGCCGCCGCCTCGGCGCGGTCGGCTACTGCATGAGCGGGCCGATCGTGATGTGGGCGGCGGCGGCGTTCCCGGAGCGGTTCAGGGTCATCGCCTCGATTCACGGCGCCAACATGGCGACCGACAAGGCCGATTCGCCACATCGCATCGCGGCGCAGGTGCGCTGCGAGAGCTACTTCGCCTGCGCCGAGATCGACAAGTGGGCGCCGCCCGCCGACATCCTGAAGCTGCAGGGAGCGCTCGAGGCCGCGGGCACGCCGTATCGCATCGAGTGGTATCCGGCCGTCGAGCACGGCTTCGTCTTCCCGCTGCGCGCCGGCGTCTACGACCGCACGGCGGCCGAGCGGCACTGGGAGCGGCTCTTCAGCCTCTTCGCACGCCGGCTCGCAGCGGCGTGATGTGGTCGTCTCGCGCCCGACGAGCGCCCGACCTCAGTAGTTGCGGCGACGGCGCGCGACGAAGGCGACGATGCCCAGACCGGCCAGCATCAGCGCGTAGCTCGATGCCTCGGGGATGCTGTTGACACTGAAGTTGGCGACCTCGAACGCGTCCTGTGCGGGCGTGTTGCTGAAAACGACGCCGGTGATCTTGCTGCCCGGCGCCGAGGCGAACTGCACGTACTGCGAGAACGCCTGGTTGCCGTCGGTGACGCCGAAGCCGAGGCTCGCGACCGTGAACACCTGGCTGATGTCGGTGCTGATGATCGTCAGCAGGTTGTAGAGGTCGGGCGAGCCCCAGAGGAAGCTGAGGTAGCTGACGGGCGACGTGAAGGTCAGCGTCGCCGGCTGGCCCGCGAGCACGCCGGCAGCGAGGAAGTCGGTGACCGTGCCCTTGGGGATGTCGGCGAACAGCTGGTCGTTCGCGTAGACGGTGCCGCCGGAGAGCGTCGCGACGCTTCCGCCGGCGAGACCTGCGCTCGACAGCGCCAGGAACGTGCCGCCGCCGGTGCCGAGACTGCCGATGACGCTGGCGCCTGCTGTGCTGCTGAGAGCGATGGCGGCCGCGGCGACGATGGAGCTGATGGTTTTCATGGATGCAACCTCGTGGGTGGTCGATGCAGATTTCTACGCAAGACCGATGCCCGGGATAACACCATTGCGCATGGATGAAAGTTACCCATCCACGAGCGCGGACGAGCGAAAGCAGGAAAAGTCGATCTCATTTGGTGCGCCGCAGCAATCGGCGGGCCTGAAACCCGCACTTTCCCTTTGTTCGCTGACCGACAGAACGCTGTGTCAGTTCGACGCAGAACGGCTCAAGCGCCGCGATGCGTCGCGGGCCTCCGACCGCGCCGGCTGCACGGCGTCGAGTTCGGCGAGCAAGGCGCGCGCGTCGTCGAGGTTGGTGCGTCCGAGCGCAGTCGCCATGCGCAACAGCGGGTCGTAGGCCGGTCTGAAGTCAGGGCTCGAGCGGAGCACCGACAGCAGCGGTGCGCGCACCCGGGCCAGCATGTCGCCGACGTCTGCCGACGGGCCGATGCCGCGACCGGCCTCGATGAAGCGGCGGCGCGCGATCCAGTAGGCGGCGAGCCGGGACGACCAGGCGGCATCGGGCGCGTCGTCGACCAGGTCCGACGGCGCGATCGACACGGCGTCGAGCAGTGCGACGAGCCGCTCCTGCGGCGACGACGCGGGCGCGTAGGTGATGCGCGGCGCGGCGTAGGCGACGACTGGATCGTCGTCGGTGTTGGCGCGCGCATCGCCTGCGAAACGGGCCAGCTGCCGCGGGCCCGCGACGAAGCTGCCGAGCAGGGCGAGCTCGTCCTCGATGCCGAACGAGGCCGGGCCCGGAGTCATCGTCGCTGCTGCGTGGGCCAGGCGGACGCGCAAGGCATCGACATCGAAACGCCGGCCGTCGACCCGTCCGACGAGGCCCAGCACCGGCGTCTCCAGGCTGTTGCTGGCGAGCATGGCCCAGCCGTCCGGGTATGCGACCAGGAACGACCGGACGATGCTGCGCAAGGTTGCCAGGTCGAGCTGGTGCAGTGGCAGCCACTGGCAGAAGAGGCCGTCGGCGCGCAGCCGTTCGCGCACGGCGCGAAAGTGCTCGACCGTGTAGAGCGACCCGGAGCCGCTGCGCGCCGGATGGAAATTGTCCGAGACGATCACGTCGTACTGGTCCGGCGCCACGCGAACGAAGCGGCGTGCATCGGCAGCGACGAGATGGAGGCGCATGCGCGCGGCGCTGTCGAAGTCGCGCGTGAACCAGGCCGATGCGGCGATGACCTCGGGCAGCAGCTCGACCGCGTCGACCTCCAGCGCCGGATCCTCGGCCGCGGACGTCGCGGTCATGCCGGTGCCAAGGCCCAGAAAGAGCGCGCGGCGCGGCGCGGGATGCAGGAGGATCGGCAGCAAGGCCTGGCGGGCATCGATCAGCAGGCTCGAGCTGCTGCCCTCCTGCTGGCGGTTGTCGATGCGCAGGCGCGAGACGCCGTGCGCATCCTCGACGACGCTCACGGCGGCCACGGTGCCGTCCCGATAGCTGACGATGCGGGCGCCGTCGGGCGCGTCGACAAATGCGAGCACGGGCGCGCCCATGGCGATCCCGGCAGCGACGGCCGCCGGCAGCCACGCGGCGGGTCGGCGCCAGGCGACCCGGCTCGCGAGCGCCAGGTAGCCGAGCGGGATCGCCATCAGGGCGAGCTTCAGGCCCGCCGCGGGCGCGAGCACCACGCCGAAGAGCAGTGGAGCGGTCGAGGCTCCGAAGGTGTTGACGCCGATCGCCCGGCCGAAGCTGATGCCGGCAGCGTTGGCGCGGTCGCTCAGGTGGCTGAACAGCGCGCCCATCGCGATCGTTGGCAGCGCGAACGCCATCAGCGCCAGCACCGCCTCGGCGCCGATGGCGGCCACCAGGCTCGCGCCCGCAGCGTCGAGCCAGGCGTCCTTGAGCCGGTCGGCAAGCCAGAGGGTCGCGGCGCCGACCAGGCAGCAGGCAGCCTGCGCGCAGAGGAGCCGGTCACCGAGCCCGATCGCGTCCTTGCGCGACGCGAGCCGGCGCTGATACAGCGCCGCGCCCGCGGCGCTGCCGATCAGATAGACCGCGAGCAGCAGCGCGAAGGTGTAGACCGTGTCTTCCGCCACCTGGCTCAGCACGCGCACGACCAGCACCTCGTAGCCGATGCCCAGCAGTCCGGTGCAGGCGAGCCGGGCGAGCGCGTCGCGGCCGCGACGTGCATCCAGGACCGGCCGCGCCTGCGCGGGAACCGACCGACGCGGGAGCACGACCAGCGCGCACGCGGCGCACAGTGTGTTGAGCACGATGCAGATCGCCGCGGTGCGCGAGAGCCCGAGCGTCGGCACCAGCCAGAAGGCGATAGCCAGCACGCCGAGCGTCGCACCCAGGGTGTTGGCGGCATAGTGCGGCGCGATCGATCGGTTGCCACCGTGCCGGTCGGCGAACACCCGCTCGATCGCGGGCAGCGTCGCGCCCATCGCCGCCGTCGCCGGCAGAAGCACGATGAAGGTCGCGCAGAACGCGACCGTCCACTGCCAGACCGGCGCGGGCTGCGTGCCGGTGATGCCGAGGACCCAGTCACCGAAAGGCGCCATGTGCATCAGCAGGACAACGCTCCATCCGGCGATCGCGGCCTCGCAGGCCGCATACCAGCGGGCAGGGCACGTGCTGCGCTCGATGGCCGGCCCGAGCAGCGAGGCGCCGGCCGCGAGGCCGCCGAAGAACGCGGCCACCACCGCGAGGACGGCCGCCGATTCGTGGCCGAGCCAGAGCGCGCACTGATGCGTCCAGACGATCTGATAGCCGAGCCCGGCGAAGCCGGAAGCGGCCATCAGGACGAGCGAGGCCCGCCAGCGCACGGTGTCTGGCCGGTTCAAATGTCGAAGCTGACGGTGTAGCCCCACGACTCGAGCCGCGCCGCAATCGCGTTGAAGGCCAGCGAGATGCGCCGTCCGCCGGCATTGGGCGGCACGGCGTGCATGAGGTAGCTCGGGAAGAGCACGAGGTCGCCGGGCTCGGGCTGGGGGCTGATCCACTTGTCGGCGTTGAACGGGCCGGGCGTCATGCGCGCGTGGTCGTTTCTGAAGACGAAATCGGTGCCGCCGGGAGATTTCATGAACACCGTGCTCGACGATTCGTGCGTCGCAGTCAGGTAGATCACGCCGGAGACGAAGCTGTTGGCGTGGTTGTGCATCGCCTGGCGACCGCCGGTGTCGAGCACGTTGACCCACATCTCCTTGATCGACCAGGGCAGCCGCTCGCCGAACAGCACGCTGCCGAAGTCGGCCAGCTTCGGATCGATCAGCGTCGCGACCTCGCGCAGCAGCGGGTTGTCGCGCGGCCGCAGCATCTCGGTGTGCGAGAGCTGGCCGGAGGAGTTGTTCTCGCGCAGCGCCATCGCGGCGAACGACGCGACCAGCGCATCGACGAGGGTGCGCGGCAGCGTCGCCGGCGCGCGCAGGAAGGGGATGGGGAACAGGCCGTGGATCTCGTCCATCGCATCGGGCCCTAGCCGAAGATCGCGACGATGCGCAGCCACGACCACCACGCCGCGACCGAGCCGATGCCGTACAGCAGGACGGTGCGCAGGCGCTGCATCGCGGGCAGGCGCGATGCCGCCTGCCAGACGAGCCAGGCGACGGCGACCGTCAGGAGCTGACCGATCTCGACGCCGACGTTGAAGGTCAGCAGCGCGATTGGTAGATGGTTCTCGGGCAGGCCGATCTCCTTCAGCGCACCGGCGAAGCCGAGGCCGTGGACGAGCCCGAAGAGGAACGCGACCAGGGCGGGGAAGCGACGTGCGAGCGTGTCCTTGCGATGCAGCGCCTCGGCCGCGACCAGCACGATCGACAGCGCGATGCAGGCCTCGACCGGCGCCGGCCGCAGCGTCAGCCAGCCGAGCGCGGCGCTCGCCAGCGTCAGGCTGTGGGCTGCCGTGAAGGCGGTGATGGTCCAGACCAGCCGGCGGCGGAAGCCGACGAGCAGGAGCAGGCCGATCACGAACAGCAGGTGGTCGACGCCGCTCAGGATGTGCTCGACGCCGAGCACGAGGTATGCCGACGCGATCTCGCCCATGCCGCGCCGGTCGTCGGCGCCGCCGTACAAGTGCACCGTCGGCTGGCCGGCGGTGAGTGTGTAGACGCGCGCCTCGCCGTCGAGCCACCAGATCTTCACGAGCGCGGCCGAGTAGGTCTTGCCGACACCGTCGACCGTCAGCGTGCCCTGCATGCCGGCCTTGCCGCAATGGACGACGTTGCCCTCGCCACGACATCCCTCGGGCCACACCGGCACGAGGTCGACGAGGCTGCCCTGGCGATCGTTGCGTGCCGTCCATTGCCAGATGAACTCGCCTCGCGCCGCCTCGCGCACGTCCATCTCGGCCATGCTCATCTCGTGCGCCCCGGCAGGGGTCACGAGCGAGGCCAGCATCGCGATCAGAAGCGCGCGCAGCAGGCCGCTCACGGCTTCGCGTCCTCGAACCTGACGTTGTATTTTCTGGCCAGCATACGCACGGCGGCGCTGCGCTGCTCCGCGAGGACCGCGTCTGTCCAATCCTGGAGCACGACGGTGCGCAGGCTCTCGTAGTTCGCCGGTCTTGGCGGGATCACGGCGTCGAGGCGCATCGCGCGCCGCCCGTCGCGGGTCGGCAGCGCTCGCCACTCGCCCGTCGGCGCGGCTTCGAGCGACTTAACGAAGTCGGCGCCGTAGCTCTGGACGAGGTTGCTCAGCGGCCGGCCCTTGAAGACGCGCAGCCCGGCCTTGGCGTCGCCCGGCGTGCCGGCGTTCAGCGACTCGACGAAGCCTCGAACCGCGGCCTCGGCCGTATCGCCCGACAGCACCGCCTCCTGGAAGTCGAAGCGTGCCGGCTCGTCGTACTTGGCGCGGTGCGCCTCGAACCAGTCGCGCAGGCCCTTGTCGTCGATCCGCGGCAGCCTGGTGTTGGCATCGACCACGCTCAGCGCCTTGAAGATTACGCGTTCGCGGATCGCGCTGTCGCCGCGGTCGACCTGGAGCGCGAGGCCCTCGCGGTAGAGCACCTCGTTGTCGAGCCAGACGCGGCGCAGCGCGTCGAGCTCGTCGCGGCTCGGCGAGCGTCCGCGCGAGGCCTTGAACAGCTGAGTCGCCTCGGCATCGACGTCGGCGCCGACGACGATGGTGCGCGGGTCGTCGGCGCCGGCGACCAGGACGTGGTCGGCCGCGAACAGCAGGCCGCCCAGCACGATGAAGTGGAGCAACGGCTCGCGCGCCCAGCCGGGCCAGGAGACGGGACGACGCGACGACAGTCCGACGCGGACGAAGAAGGCAGGAATGAAGGCAGACATGGGTGTCGTGTTCAGAACGGGAAACGCCGCGCGAGACCGCGCGGCGTCGTGAAGCGCGGTCGCCCGCGGTGCGTCGGGAGACTTACCTGACTCCCGCGACCACGGTCGAACCGGAGACCTCGATGTAGATCGGATTGCCGTAGAACCAGAGATCGGACCACGCGGCGACGTCGTACGCGACCGCCTTGCCCGTGAAGGCGGGCGTGTTGCCGGAGGCGGGAATCGTCACCGTCGGCAGATGCGCCGGGCAGCCGTCGATGGCGGTACCGGTGTAGGTCCCCGCCGGGATGACCGTCGCCTGCGCGGTCGTGCATGGAATGCGCAGGCGAGCCGGATTGCTCGCATTGGTATGAACGTCGGAGAGCGGGTTGCCGCTGGCATCGGTCTCGTAGGGAACGCTCGGCGGCAGGTTGGTGCCGCGCAGGCGGATGTACTGCGAGCCCGACACCGGCGCGATCCGGTATGTCATCTTCAAAAACGCGGTGTTGTCGACACCCGAATTGAACGACACCCACGGCGTGACCGCGCTGCCGTTGAAGGTCCTGATGACCGCCGCCGTGGTGTTCTTGGCCGCTGCGGGAACGACCGGCAGACCCGCCGTCGTGCCGTCGGTGCGCAGCCAGTCGGTGTTGCGCGGCCACTCGCCGGCGTAGCCTGCTGCGCCCGGCGTGCGGTAGCCGCTCACGAGGCCTCGGATCAGGTCGATGTGGTCGAGCACCGGCGCGTTGATCGGCTGGTTCATGCCGATCTGCAGCAGCGAGGGATTCGGGAAGTTGTACGGGGAGTAGTTCGTTCCCGCCGGATCGCGCACGACGACGCTGACCACGATCTCCGCGCCCGGCCGCACCTTGAGCTTCTCGCCCATCGTGGCGCAGCCGGCGACGTCGGTGTCGGTGTTGCTCGTGGCGGCTGCGACCGCCAGCGCCTCGACGGCGGCATTGCTGCGCGAGGCCGGTCCGGGGTACGAGGCGCAGGCGACGAACGCGAGGCGGTCGATCAGCTGACCGCTCGCGGCGAAGTTGTTGCCGGTGCGCAGGCCGTCGACGATCGTCTGCGGACGCAGCTTGTCGCTGCCGTTCCTCACCATCGTGTAGTTGCGCTGGTACTCGCCGGGAAAGAAGTCCTGCGTGGTCCGGCGATCGTCTGGACCGAAGCTGCCGCGGTTGTGCCAGTCCGAGCTCGCGAAGAACCAGTAGTTGCGGCCTTCGCCGAGAAGCGAGTCCCACACGCCGCCGATCTGCGCGCCGTACACGCCGGTTCCGCCGTAGGTCGTTCCGCCGACCGAGTCGACATTGGTGGGGCTGCCGACGAAGCCGTTGCGCAGCACCGCGTACTCGCCGCGGTCGGAGGCGGCGCCGTGGCCCGGCTGGGTCTCGAAGCCGAACGCGACGTTCGGCGCCGCGTTGTTGAAGTCGCGCAGGTGCTCGACGTTGTAGCCGTTGTTGCTGTCCGGATTGAACGGGCCGGCGCGCTCGAGGTGGGCCGGCACGTAGTAGCTGCCGAGCGGATGGTTCGCCACCATCCACTTCACGGCTTCCAGCGTCTTCAGGTGGCCCTTCGTGCCGACGCCGCTGCCGACGCCGCTGCCGGCCGGGATGAGCTTTTGCGCGGCCGCGCTCCAGCTCGGGTCGGCCTCGTTCGCGCTGCCCGGGACCGCACAGGTCCAGTTGTTGCCGATGGCGCTGCCCACGGCAGAGTTGCCGCGGCTCGTGTCGCTGTCGCCACGATCGAAGCAGTATTCCCACTGGGCCAGGGCCGAGGCGCTGCCGACCGGCGTGTAGCGGCTGCCGTTGGCGTTGTAGGCCGGCGCGGTGGGCAGCGTCGTGGTGTCGAGCGCGACCGGGATCTGGCCGGTGATCACGGACATCGAGGAATGCTCGTGGCCGGCGACGACGGATTCGATGCCAAGGAAGAGCGGCAGGTTCTTGAGCGCGTTCAGATATTCGATCAGCGGGTACTGGAACTCCTGGATCGACTGCCAGCGCCACATGTTCTGGTTCGGCGCGGTCCCGGAGGCAAGCCCCTTCGGCTGCACCGGCGGGGTCGTGTTCTGCCAGGTCGTGGTCGGTCCCTGCCCCGTGAAGGGATACACCGGGGTGCCGAGCGTGTCGTCTTCGGTGAGCGTGCAGTTGCGGTTGCCGTTGCCGCCGTGTCCGGCCTGGACGAACCAGTCGAGGCCGAACGTGCCGTCACTTTTGTCGGTGGCCTTCTTGACCAGCTTGTGCATCGAGATCGAGCCGTCGGAGCAGGTCGTGTGGTTGTGGAAGTCACCGGCGACGTACTTGCCAGCCGTCTTCGCCGCGGTCGCGACGGTCGGCCCGGCGATCAGGACCGTCGTGCCGATGGCGGCGACGGCGGCCAGGGCGATCTGCGTCTTGGTGAATCCGAATTCCATTGAGAGCTCCTCGATGCGTGTGGGGGCGTCGGCGAATGACGGCGGACGGGGTCCGAAGCGCGACGACGAATCGATCCTAGGCAGCGCAGGTGACGGTGGCGTGACGAAGCGATGGCGATCGTCCGGTCACGCGCCTGTCGCAAACGCTGGCCAGACTCCAGCTGTCATTGCAGTCGTCGCACGGGTCCTGCGCGCGACGCCGAACCCGCATCCCACACGCATTCCAGAGGAGCCCTCATGAAACTGTTTCGCGCCGCCGCCACTGCCCTTCTCGCCGCCGCACCGCTCGCGGCGCTCGCCGCTGTGCCTGTGCTGGTGAACTTCGAGAAGACCTGGGACTTCGGCAACGGCGACGTCGATGCCTACTACGGCGGCGGCACCGCGGCCGACGGCACGAGCGGCGCGAACATCGGCGTGTCCTTCGTCAACGTCTCGGGGCTCTCCAACGACGCGCTCGGTCCGTACTACAGCGGCGCGCCGTCGCCGCTCGGCGTCGCCTACGCGCACGACGACCATTCGTTCATGAACATGAGCGAATGGGCGGTCGGCGCGTTCTCGTTCTTCTATTCGAGCCCGGTCGCCGTCGTCGGCGCGGTGAAGGCCTGGTCGGGCCTCAACGGCACCGGGACGCTGCTCGGATCGCTCGATCTCGTGGCCAATGCCGACGCCTACGACCACTGGTCGCTGGCGACGTTCGCCTTCGCCGGATCGGCCCGCTCGTTCGACTTTTCGGGCGCCGGTGCGGGCAGCGCGGTCGCCTTCGACAACATCGCCGTCACCGCCGTCCCCGAGCCGAGCACGGTGCTGCTGATGCTGGTCGGCGGCGCGGCCGTCCTGCGCGCGAAGACCCGCCGGCGGGTCTGAGCCCTACTTCTCGACGAACGCCCGCTCGATCACGTAGTCGCCGGCCTGGCCGATGCCGGCCGAGATCGTGAAGCCGGCCGTGTCGAGCACCGAGCGCATGTCCTTCAGCATCGCCGGGCCGCCGCAGATCATGGCGCGGTCGGTGGCCGGGTCGATCTGCGGAAAGCCGATGTCCTTGCACAGCTTGCCGTTGGCGATCAGGTCGGGCAGTCGTCCCTGGTTGCGGAACGGCTCGCGCGTGACGGTCGGGTAGTAGACGAGCTTCTCGCGCACCTGCTCGCCCAGGTGATCGTGCCGCGGCAGCTCCTGGGCGATGAGGTCGGCGTAGGCGAGCTCGTCGACCTTCCTCACGCCGTGCACGAGCACGATCTTCTCGAAGCGTTCGTAGGTGTCGGGGTCGCGGATGATGCTCATGAAAGGCGCCAAGCCCGTGCCCGTCGCGAACAGGTATACGAAGCGGCCCGGCAACAGGTCGGTGGGGACAAGCGTGCCCGTCGGCTTCCTGCCGACCAGGATCTCGTCGCCGACCTTCAGGTGCTGCAGGCGCGAGGTGAGCGGCCCGTCCTGCACCTTGATGCTGAAGAACTCGAGGTGCTCTTCCCAGTGCGCGCTGGCGATCGAGTAGGCGCGCATCAGCGCCTTGCCGTCGACCATGAGTCCGACCATCACGAAGTGACCGCTCTCGAAACGCAGGCTCGGGCCGCGCGTGCACGTGAACGTGAAGAGCGACTCGTTCCAGTGGTGGACCGTCAGGACCTTCTCAACCTCGTACGCCGCCATTCATCGCTTTCTTGTCGTCGTCTTCGTCTTCGTCTTCGTGCTGGTCGTCGCGGCGGGCACGCACACCGCCGCCATCATCACCCGCTTGATCTCCGCCAGCCACGCCTCCAGTGCCTCCGCCCGCATCAGCTCGACGCCGAGGAAGCTCGACAGCGTGAAGCGGTTGGAGAGGTAGAAGTAGCCGAGCGCCGCGAGTGTCAAATAGACCTGGGCGACGTCGAGGTCGCTCCGGAACAACTTCTGGCGCGACCCTTCGGCCAGTATTGTCCCCAAAATGCCGAGCACCGGCCGCGACAGCTGCTTGACCTTCACCGACTTGGTGATGTGGCGCCCGCGCTGCAGGTTCTCGTTGCTCAGCAGGGCGACGAACTCGGGATGCGCGAGGTAGTAGCGCCAAGTGAACTCGATCAGCGCCTCGAGCGCTTCCAGCGGCCGCGCCGGATCGATCGCCAGCGCGCTTTCGGCCTCGCCGAGCGTGCTGTAGACGCCCTCGAGCACGGCGAGGTAGAGCGCCTCCTTGCTCGCGAAGTAGTAGTAGATCATCCGGTCGCTCGACCGGCCGGCGCGCGAGATGCGCTCGATGCGCGCGCCGCTGTAGCCGTGGCGCATGAACTCGTTGCGGGCGGCGCGCAGGATGCGCGCACGGGTCTGGGCGGCGTCTCGGACCGGGGGCATCGGCGTCGGGGATTTCCGTGGACGGTCTTTGCAACCGGCACGGCGCATGCTAGATTGGGACGTCAATGAAGTAAACACTTCATTTGCTCGCCGCAGTCGTTGCGGCCAGGGATCCGCCACCGTGATGACCCGTTTCGAGCGCCCCGAATCCGTTGCCGAGGCTGCCCGGCTCCTTGCCGCCGGCGAGTGGGCGGTGCTCGCCGGCGGCACCGATCTCTATCCCGCGCACGTCGGCCGGCAGCTCGCCGCGCCGGTCCTCGACATCACCGGCATCGCCGGCCTGCGCGGCATCCGCCGCGAGCGCGACGGCGGCTGGACGATCGGCGCGACGACCACCTGGACCGACGTTCTCCGCGCCGATCTGCCGCCGCTCTTCGACGGGCTGAAGGCGGCCGCGTGCGAGGTCGGCGGCGTGCAGATCCAGAACGCGGGTACGGTCGCCGGCAACGTCTGCAACGCCTCGCCCGCGGCCGACGGCGCGCCGGCGCTGATGGCGCTCGACGCGTCGGTCGTGCTGCAGAGCGAGCGGGGTGAGCGCGCGCTGCCCGTTGAGCGCTTCGTGCAAGGCAACCGGCGCACGGCACGCGCGGCCGACGAGCTCGTCGTCGCGATCCGCATGCCGCCGCGCAGTGCGAACGCACGCTCGGTGTTCCTCAAGCTTGGCGGTCGTCGCTACCTGACGATCTCGATGACGATGGTCGCCATCGTCATCGATGCGGACGCGAGCGGCACCGTGACCTACGCCGCCGCCGCGGTCGGCAGCTGTGCGGTCGTCGCGCGCCGGCTCCCGGCGCTCGAGACGCGGCTCGTCGGCGCCCGCGTGGACGATGCGCTCGATCTCCTCGTCGGCCCGAGCGACCTCGTGCCGCTGGTGCCGATCGACGACCTGCGCGCGACGGCCGACTATCGCCGCGATGCGACGCTGACGCTGCTGCGTCGCGCGCTCAAGGCGCTGCGCGCATGACCGCGAGCGACCTGTCGCCGATCCACGTCGTCCGGCTCGACGTCAACGGCGCGGCGCGCGCGCTCTCCGGCGATCCGTCGCGGCGCCTGTCGGACGCCTTGCGCGACGAGCTCGGCCTCACAGGCACCAAGGTCGGCTGCCACGCCGGCGATTGCGGCGCCTGCACCGTGTTGCTCGACGGCGAGCAGGTGTGCTCGTGCATCGTCGCCGTCGGCCAATGTGCCGGTCGCGGCGTGACCACGGTCGAAGGCCTGGCCGCCGCCGACGGCACGCTCTCGCCGCTGCAGCGCGCCTTCGTCGCCCACGGCGCGGCGCAATGCGGCATCTGCACGCCCGGCATGCTGATGAGCGCCGAGTCGCTGCTGCGCAGGAACCCGCGGCCGAGCGAACCCGAGGTGCAGGACGCGCTCGCCGGCGTGCTGTGCCGCTGCACCGGCTACCGCAAGATCGTCGAGGCGGTGCTCGCCGTCGCGTCGGGTGCATCGATCGACGCGCCCACCCCCGCAGCCGGCCATGCTGTCGGCAGCCGCGTCGCGCGCCTCGACGCGCCGGCCAAGGTGACCGGCGACGAGCGCTTCGGCGCCGATGCGCTGCCGTCCTCGTACGCTGTCGCCGACGTGCTGGCGATGCGCGTGATCCGCTCGCCCCACGCCCATGCCCGCTTCGAGATCGGCGACCTCGACGCCCTGATCGCGGGCTGGCCCGGCCTGGTCGACGCGATCGTCGCCGACGACGTGCCCAACAACGCCTTCGCGATCTTTCCCGACCTGCGCGACCAGCCGGTGCTCGCCGACGGCGTCGTGCGCTTCCGCGGCGAGGCGGTGCTGGCGCTGGTCGGAGCGGCAGATGCGTTGCTCGCGCTGCCCGAGAGCGAGATCCCGATCCGCTACGAAACACTGCCCGCGCACGAGAGCAGCGCCGACGCGCTCAAGGCCGCCGCGCACGGCACGCCGGTGCACGCGCGCTATCTCGACAACGTGCTCTGCCGCGGCCGCGTCGTGCGCGGCGACGTCGACACCGCGTTCGCATCGGCCGCGTTCATCGCGACCTCGCCGTTCGAGACGCGCCACGTAGCGCACGCGTACATCGAGCCGGAAGCGGGCTGGGCCGAGATCGTCGCCGCGACCGGCGCCGACGGCGCGCCGCTGCGCCGCGTGCGCGTCTTCGCCTGCACCCAGACACCCTACATGGACCGCGACGAGATCGCCCACGTGCTGGCGCTGCCGGTCGCGCACGTCCACGTCGTGCCGTCGGCGATCGGCGGCGGCTTCGGCGGCAAGCTCGACCTCTCGGTGCAGCCGCTGCTCGCGGTCGCGGCCTGGAAGCTCGGCCGGCCGGTACGGCTGGTCTACGAGCGGCCGGAGTCGATGCAGTCGAGCACCAAGCGGCATCCGGCGTCGATGGACGCGACGGCGGCATGCGACGCGTCCGGCCGGCTCGTCGCCTTCGACTTCGCCGGCGACTTCAACACCGGCGCGTACTCGTCGTGGGGCCCGACCGTCGCCAACCGCGTGCCGATCCACGCGAGCGGGCCGTACCGCATCGCCAACGTGCGCGCGCTGACGCGCGCCGTGCACACCCACAACAGCATCGCCGGAGCGTTCCGCGGCTTCGGCGTGCCGCAATCGACTCTCCTCGGCGAGCTGCTCCTCGACGAGCTCGCGGAGCGCGCCGGCCTCGACGCGCTCGAGTTCCGCCATCTCAACGCGCTGCGCGCCGGCGACACGACGCCGACCGGCCAGGTGCTCGCCGCGAGCGTCGGCCTGCGCGCCTGCCTCGATGCGCTCCGGCCGGCGTGGTCGAGTGCGCGCGCGGCGGCAGCGGAGTTCAACGCGAGCGGCGACGCGACATCGCCGCTGCGACGCGGCGTCGGCATCGCCTGCATGTGGTACGGCATCGGCAACACCGTGATCGCCAATCCGTCGACGATGCACGGCGCGTTGCGCTGGAGCGCCGAGAGCGGCGCGTACCTCTTCCTCCGCAACGGCGCGCAGGAGATCGGCCAGGGCACGGCGACGGTCATGCCGCAGATGTTCGCCGACGCGGTCGGACTG
>Ga0123336_10001743_pt1 | contig 19678 bp, 17 predicted proteins | sample SSSSmetaG_FD_96466 | JGI IMG/M metagenome (GOLD analysis project Ga0123336, IMG submission 96466) | Glacier valley bacterial and archeal communities from Borup Fiord, Nunavut, Canada, to study Microbial Dark Matter (Phase II) - ​SSSS metaG | ecosystem: Environmental > Aquatic > Freshwater > Ice... | reverse complement strand
GGACCGCCGTAAGATGCGTCTCCCCGCCGGCGTGCGCGATTGGCTGCCGCACGAACTCGTTCGCAAACGCGAAATCGAGCAGACCATGCGCGCGCTCTTCGGGCGCTGGGCGTACCAAGAAGTCGCGACGCCGAGTTTCGAGCGTTTCGATGTGCTCGAGATCGGTCTCGGTCGCGAACTGACCAAAGAGTCGTTTCGCTTTGCCGATCGACGCGCGACGGCGCTTGCGCTACGACCCGAAATGACGACGCCGATCGCGCGGCTGGTGTCGACCCGAATGCGTGAGGCGCCGCTGCCGCTTCGTCTTTCGTATGTTGCGACGGCCTATCGCTATTACGAACAGCCGCAAGAAGGCAAGATGCGCGAGTTTACGCAGGCGGGCGTCGAACTCATCGGCCCCGGCGGCGTCGACGCCGATGCGGAAGCGCTCTTCATGGCGATCGAAGCGATGGATCAGGTCGGCTTGCCCGATGCACACTTCGATATAAACGATGCCTCGATCGTGGATGGCATTCTCGAAGGCCTCGGTCTTGCACCCGAGGTGATGCCCGTTGCGAAAGGCTTCATGGCCGATCGCAATATCGTTGCGCTGCGATCGTTCGAACGACCGGAACTCGTGGCATTTGCGATGAGTCGTGGCGGCCGAAACGTGACCGCTCGCGCCCGCACGGTGTGCCGCACCGACACCTCGCTTGCCGCCCTCGATCGGATCGACGCGCTGCTCGCGCGCGCCGATGGGCTCGGCTATGCGGATCGCGTGTCGGTCGATCTTGCGCTGTTGCGCGATCTCGAATACTATACCGGTTTTCTCTTCGAGGGTTCCGTGCCTGAGGTTGGTTTTTCGCTCTGCGGCGGCGGTCGGTATGACTCGCTCTTGCCGCGCTTCGGCTACGACGCGGCCGCCGTCGGCTGGACGGCGGAAATCGAACGGCTGCTGATCGCCCTCGAACGGCGCGGCAGACACGTCGATCGCAAGCGTCCGCGCATCGATGTCATCGTAAGCGGGTCGGATGTGGTCGCGGCGCGGGAACGTGCGGCCGGCAACGTCGTACGCTTCGCCGGCGCGACGCTGAGCGACGAAGAACTGCTGGCGGACGCGCGCGAGCACGGCATTCCGCGCGTCGTCATCGCGAAGAACGGAGCGGTGCGCGAACTGCACGTCGATCTGCATCCAGCCGAACGGCTTCCGCGTCCGGTTTCGTCACGCAGAAGTGAGGGCTCGTAGTGGCCGTTCCACACTCGCGCCAGACCGATCGCCTCGTCATCGCGATGCCGAAGGGCGCGCTCTATGCCGATGCTGCGGACCGTTTGCGCAAAGCGGGGATCGACATACCGGTCGATGTCGGTCGTAAGCTCACCGTCATCACGCCGGATGATAAAGCCGAACTCTTGTTCTTGCGTCCGACCGATGTCCCGGCCTACGTCGAGTTCGGTGCGGCCGACTGCGGCATCGTCGGGAAAGACGTGCTGTGGGAAAGCGATCGGCACGTCTCGGAGTTAGCGGATCTCGGTTTCGGCTATTGCCGCCTGGTCGTCGCCGCACGCCGCATCGATCGTTACCACGAAGGCGCGCCGTTCCCGACGTTCTTGCGCGTTGCAACGAAATTCACGCGCTCGGCAGAAACGTATTTCTCCGAACGCGATCTGCCCGTGCAACTGATTCCGCTACACGGTTCGGTCGAACTCAGCCCACTCGTGGGTCTCGCCGATGCGATCGTCGATCTGGTTGCCACGGGCACGACGCTGCGCGAGCACGACATGGTGGTGGTGGATGAAATCGCGGAAAGTACGGCGCGATTCGTCGTAAACCCCGTGCGCTTCCGCGCAAAATATGACGCGCTCATGGCGCTCCTCGAACGATTAGAAGGACAACCCGTATGATCATTATCGACGCGCACGATCGCGCGGCGCTCGCACGTTTGTACGCCAGCGGCTGGGATCCGCCGCGTGTCGTGCGCGAAACGGTCACGAACATTCTCGAGGACATCCGTACCGGCGGCGATGCTGCGGTCGTCGGCTACACGAAGAAGTTCGACGATTCCGAGGCAACGATCGCCGGAATGCGGGTCGATATTCCGGCACGCGAGAACGCGCGCGGTCTCGTTCCCGAGCAAATCGCCGCGGGTCTCGAGATCGCTCGCGAACGCATCGCCGAGTTCCATACGGCCCAGAAGCCGGCGGATATCTCGTACCGCAGCGATGATGGAACGTATAGCGCGTTCGTGTACCGCCCGCTTGCGAGCGTCGGATCGTACGTTCCGGGTGGGAGCGCACCGCTGCCTTCATCGGTGCTGATGGCAGCGGTTCCCGCGAAAATTGCGGGCGTGGAGCGCGTCGTCGTTGCGACGCCGCCGCAACGCGACGGCTCGATCAACTCCGCGATTCTCTATGCGTGCAGTCTCTGCGGCGTCGATGAACTCTACGCGGTCGGCGGAGCGCAAGCAATCGGTGCACTCGCCTACGGCACGGCGACGATCGCGCCAGTCGACAAGATCGTTGGGCCGGGGAACGTGTACGTGACCGAAGCCAAACGCCAAGTGTTCGGAATTTGCGGGATCGATGGGCTCGCGGGACCATCCGAAGTCCTCGTCGTTGCCGATGCGCAAGCCAAGCCGACCTTCGTTGCCGGTGAGATTCTCGCGCAAGCCGAGCACGATCCACTCGCACGCGTCGCGGCCGTCTCGAGGGATCGCGCGCTCCTCGCGGCGGTCAGCGATTTACTCGACGGCGACTTCGCACGGGAAACCGGACGCGGCGAGATCGTTCAAAAAGTCCTACGTGACGGCACGTATTTGATTCACGCGAAAACCGAAGCCGAGATTTACGACGTAATCGAACGGTTTGCACCCGAGCATCTCTCGCTACAAGTGGCCGACCCACACGCCATGATTCCACGGATCCGCCGAGCCGGCGCCATCTTCATCGGCAACGATACGCCGGTTGCGGCGGGCGACTATATCGCCGGAAGCAATCACACGCTGCCGACCTCGGGCGCCGTGCGGTTCTCGTCGGGCTTGCGGACGCTCGATTTCGTTCGTTCGATGTCGATCATCGAGAACAGTCGTGCGCGCATGCACGGCGACCGTGAAGTGCTCGCGGCGCTGGCGAATTTCGAAGGTCTTCCGGCGCACGCGCGCACGGCGCTCTTGCGCGAATGAAAAAGCTGCTCGCGCTGGACCTCGATGGCACGGTCGTCGGGCCGGGGCCCTCGATCACCGATGCCGTCGTCGCAGCGGTCGCGCGCGCCCATGCTGCGGGTATCGCCGTTACCGTCATCACCGGACGCATGTTCGCCGCAGCGAAGCCGTTCATCGATCGGCTGAATCTCACCGGCCCCGTCGTATGCTATCAAGGCGCGGTGATCTTCGATGCGAAGAGCGGCGCGGTGCTTGGGCGCACGCCGGTCGAGCGCGGTGTCGCGCGTGAGATCCTAGCACAGGCCCTCGTCGATCGAATTCACGCGCAGTGCTACGCCGATGACCGACTCTATCTCGATGCGGTGAACGCCTGGTCGCAACTCTATATCGATCTCGCTCGCGTCGAACCGATTATCGTGCCCTCACTCGTCGCCGCGTTTGCCGATCGCGATAGCGACAAAATCGTTCTCGTCGACGCGCCCGAACGTGCGAGCGCTTACGTGAAGGTCGTGCAAGAACGGCTCGGCGAGCGCGCCTACGTAACGCGTAGCAATCCCGAATTTGTCGAAATTCTCAACCCGCGCGTGAGCAAGGGTACCGCGCTTGCATTCGTAGCGGATCACTACGGTGTTGCGCTCGCGCAGACGATCGCGGTTGGCGATTCGTGGAACGATCTGCCGCTCTTGGAGGCGGCAGGTTTTGGCATCGCAATGGGTTCGGGGCCGCCCGAATTACTCGCGCGTGCCGATGCCGTCGTCGCCGACGTGTCCCATGATGGCGTCGTCGAGGCGATCGATCGGTACGCGCTGCGGTGAGTTCGGGGGCGAAGGATCTGCGGCGCCGGACGAAGCGTTCGCCGCTCGTACGACTGCGGATCTTTGCGTTTTTCATCATCGTGCTCGGCATACTTGCGGCGTGGGGCGGCTTTGCGATTGCGACCTCACCGGCATTTCACGTCGGCGCGGTCGCGGTCACCGGCAACACGCGCGTTTCGACGGCGCGAATTCTTAGCGCCGCACGTATCGACTCGACCGCAAACGCGTGGTTACTCAACCAAAACGAAATCGCCGCGCGCGTCGAAGCGATTCCCTGGATCGATCGCGCGCGCGTCTCGCGGACGCTCCCGGCGCGCGTCGAACTCGTGATCACCGAGCGTGTGCCTGCGGCGTGTCTGCAAGCCGGACGCCTCGTCACGATCGATGCAACGCAGCGCGTCCTCGCTCTAAGGTGCCTCTCGCCGCTGCTCACACAGCTCGCGGTTCCGCTCAAGAAACAGCCGGTCCCGGGGGAGACGATCCTCGATGCGCGGGTCGGGCAACTCGTCCGCGATCTCGCCATCCTGACGACGGCGGCCGTTCCCGTCCGGTCGCTATACTTCGATCGCTTTGCCTCGCTGGTTGCGATCGACCCCCATGGGGACGTGCTGAAATTCGGCGAGGACGGCGATCTTGCGAAGAAAGCCGCGTTGATCGAACCGATCCGGCTTGCGACCCAAATACACGGGCGCTCGCTGCGTGCGATCGACGTTCGGGCCCCCCAAACGCCCGTTGTCGAGTACCGTTAGGAACGACTCTCAACAAGGGCAAAAGCCCACGGTTTAGTAGGAGAACGGCTTTCGAACCACAATATCTTGGGGCGTGACCGCAAAATGAAATATGAGACGGTAGCCGGTCTCGACATCGGGACCACCAAAACGTGCGCCGTCGTCGCTGCCATCGGACCGGAAGGCCTCGAGATCATCGGGGTTGGCGAAGCACCCTCAACCGGCATCCGCAAAGGCGTCGTCACCGATCTCGAAGAGACGGTCAAAGCGATCGAGGCCGCCACCGAAAAAGCCGAGCGCATGGCCGGTGTGCACATCTCGCACGTCTACGTCGGCGTCACGGGCGGACACATTCAATCGACCAACAACCGCGGCGTGGTCGCGGTGACGGGCGACGAACGCGAAGTCGTGGGCGCCGACGTGAAGCGCGTCGTCGAAGCATCGAAGATCATCAACCTTGCAGCCGATCGCCAGATCGTCCATGCACTGCCGCGCCACTTTACGGTCGACGGCCAAGACGGCGTTACCGACCCCGTCGGCATGTCGGGCGGTCGACTCGAAGTCGACACGCACATCGTCACGGGCGGCACCACGTTTATTTCGAACGTCCTCAAGTGCGTGCATCGCGCCGGACTCGAAACGGCGGGCATCGTGTTCGAGCCGCTCGCGAGCTCGGCTGCTACGTTACTGCCCGAAGAGAAACACATCGGCGTGATTCTGCTGGACATCGGTGGCGGCACGACCGACATCGCGGTGTACAGCGGCGGCGGAGTGATCCACACCGCGACGATTCCGGTCGGCGGAAACATTCTCACCAACGACATCGCGCTCGGCTTGAAGACGACGTTCGCGGAAGCGGAAAACATCAAGAAGACGTATGCCTCGGGCGCCGCGCGGGTCGAGGATGCAAACGACGATACGATGACGTTCTCGGTGAAGACGCTCGATGGCCGCACGTCGCGCGAAATGACCGGCGCGCAATTGCGCTCCATCGTCGTGCCGCGCGTGTTGGAGATTTTTCGCATGGTCAAGGCGAACATCGTGGCGAGCGTTCCGCGCGACCAGATCTTGGGAGAGGTCGTGATCACCGGCGGCGGCGCGCGCTTACGCGGCATCGACGCGTCGGCATCCGATTTCTTCGGTCTCCCTTGTCGGATCGGCATTCCGACCACCATCGCCGGTCTCAACGATACGATCGCACAACCGGAGTACGCGACGGCCGTCGGCCTCGTTCTCTTCGGGCCGCGCGGCGAAGGCGCACCTCACCTGGCTACCCGGACCGCACCAAACCCGTTCGCGCGGATGTGGACGTGGCTCGGCGGGCTGTGGAACTAGAACAAACCTCGCTCTTTCCGGAGGATCCAACCACGATGGCTGATGCAAAACGCTTCGTTCCCGAACACGCGGCAACGATCAAGGTCATAGGGCTCGGCGGCGGCGGCTGTAACGCGATCAATCGGATGATCGAGCAAGGCTTAGCCGGTGTCGAATTCTACGCGATCAACACCGACGTCCAAGCGCTCCGTAACGCGAAGACGAACAACACCGTGCAAATCGGCACGGGCCTCACGCGCGGACTCGGTGCGGGCGCGAATCCGAACATCGGTCGCGAAGCAGCCGAAGAATCGCGCGAAGATCTCGCGATGATTCTCGACGGTGCGGATTTGGTCTTTATCACCGCCGGCATGGGCGGCGGCACGGGCACGGGCGCAGCCGGCGTCGTTGCGGAACTGGCGCGCGAATCCGGCGCGCTTACCGTTGCCGTCGTGACGAAGCCGTTCTCGTTCGAAGGCCGCAAACGCATGCAGCTCGCCGAACACGGCATCAAAGAACTCGAATCGAAAGTCGATACGCTCATCACGATTCCAAACGAGCGCATTCTGCAGATCATCGAGAAGCGTACGCCGCTGCAAGAAGCGTTCACGTACGCCGATGACATCCTGCGCCAAGGTATTCAAGGGATCAGCGATCTCATCACGCAGCCCGGGCTCATCAACCTCGACTTCGCCGACGTCAAGACGATCATGACGGACGCGGGTTCGGCCATGATGGGCATCGGAGAGGGTTCGGGCGAACATCGCGCGGCCGACGCAGCGCAAAAGGCGATCGCCTCACCGCTGCTCGAGACGACGATCGAAGGCGCGCGCGGCGTGATCTTCAACATCACCGGCGGCACCGATCTCTCGATGTACGAAGTGAACGAAGCGGCCGAAATGATCTCGCGCGCGGTCGATTCCGAAGCGCAAATCATTTTCGGTGCGTCGATCGACCCGACGATGCAAGGCAAAGTTCGCGTCACGGTCCTCGCCGCGGGTTTCGGTTCGCGCCCGCATCGCGGGATGTCGATGTCCGGCAGCAATGGGATCGAGTTTGACAAAGTCGCCCCGGTCAACATGGACGATATCGAAGTTCCGGCATTCCTTCGCTACCGTAGTTAGCACGTAAACGGATACAGAAAAGCGGAGTCGTCGAAGGGCTCCGCTTTTTTTGTACCAACGCGATCCCCATGCAGACCGCTCATATTCGAGGAAATGGTTGACCATCGACCCGACGCCTAGCGACTCTTTTCTCGCAGCGGCGCAGGCTGAGCCCCACGATGCTTCGTATTCGAATGGGTATGGACACCATCGCAATCGACGCCATCGGACAGCATGCAATCGAACTTCGGCGTGAGATTCATCGCCATCCGGAGCTTGGTTTCGAAGAAGTCAAGACCGCCGCCCTGATCGAGCGCGAACTCGATGCGCTCGGAATCGAGCATCGGCGTGTAGCGAAGACGGGTGTGATCGGGGTCGTGCGCGGTGCGCTTCCCGGCAAGACGGCGGCGATCCGCGGCGATATGGATGCGTTGCCGTTGCAAGAAGATTCGGGCGATCCGAATAGCTCGGAGGTCGCAAACAAAATGCACGCGTGCGGACACGACTCGCACGTCGCGATGGTGCTCGGCGCGGCGCGCGAACTACACGAGAATCGTGCGACGCTGCACGGCAACGTCGTGTTGCTCTTTCAACCGGCTGAGGAAGGTCCAGGCGGTGCGGAGCCGATGATCGCGGAAGGCGCGCTCGACGATCCGAAGGTCGACGCGGTTGCGATGCTGCACGTCGACGTCCGCATCCCGACGGGAACGGTTTCGATTACGCCGGGGCCCGTGAATGCTGCGGCCGACGAAGTGCACATCACGATTCGCGGCAAGGGAGGGCACGGTGCGGCCCCGCACAAGGCGTGGGATGCGATCCCCGCTGCCGCCGCAACGATTCTTGCGCTGCAAAACGTCGCCGCTCGTGAAACCGATCCACTCGCCTCGATCGTGGTTACGATCGGAACGATCGAAGGCGGATTTCGCAACAACATCATCGCCGACCGCGTGCACATGACCGGAACCGTGCGCACCACCGACCCGGTGCTGCGCAACGAAGTCGAAGGGCGCCTGCGCCGGATCGTCGACGGCGTAACGGCAGCGTACGGCGTGAAGGCGGAATTGACGATGATGTACGGTTACCCGCCCGTGGTCAACGATGTCGCGCTTGCGGAGAATCTCGCAGCGCATTTGCGCGCGACGACGCCGATTACCGTGGCGCGCCTCTCGCCCACCATGGGCGCCGAGGATTTCGCGTATTTCGCTCAGCGTGTTCCCGGCGTACTGATTCGTCTTGGCGTGTACAACGAGGCCGTCGGCTCGACGTTTTACGTTCATAGCCCCCAATTCAAGCTCGACGAGGGCGCCATTCCGGTTGGAATCCGCACGCTGGTCGCCTTCGCTCGCGGTGTCACGTCGGGAGAAATTTCCGCCGGCGGCTGAAGCCGTACCCGACCGTGGGCGACCTCACATCCCCGCCGGTCAGCCCTTGGTACGCTCACCGAGACTTATTCGGCGTGGCCGGTAGGCAAGTGGATGGAGGGTACTCACGTGGCAGTAACGGAGCGGAAGCAGCTGGGCATCGAGCAGCAGTTGCGCGCCGAACGTGATTTGCGCCTGATCGAGGCATTCAACGCCGGTCGCCGCGATGTGTTCGACGAGCTCGTGAAAAATTACGAATCGACCGTGCATCGCGTGTTGGGCCAACTCAACGTGCAAACGGGCGATGTCGAAGATCTCACGCAAGAAGTGTTTCTGCGCATTTATCGCAATATCCATCGGTTCCGCGGCCAATCGTCGTTCTACACGTGGCTCTACCGGATCACCGTCAACGTGTTTTTCGATCACAACAAAAAACGCAAACGCGCGGACGTTCGGCTCTCACGTTTGCAAAATGCGTTAGTCGATGTTTCGAACGCTCGTCCCGAGGCTGACGATCCGTTTTTCGCGACGTATAATGCGATCACGCGGGAAGAATTCTCGCACGCAATCGACACGTTGCCGGAGCCGTTCCGAGCGGTCGTTGCGATGCGCGAAGTGCACGATCTGAGCTATGAAGAGATCGCCCTACAGACGGGGATTTCGATCGGCACGGTCCGCTCGCGGCTCTCGCGCGCTCGGCAGCGGTTGAAGGAGCTCCTTCGCCCCATCCTCATCGAAGCGGCCGCTTAGAGATCACGCCTGCCACAAGTGCTTGTGGCAGGCGTGATCCAGACCACAATCCCTTGTGGTCTCGCGCAGGCTGGTGCGGCCGTGTGGCGAAGGACGACCAATGGCGATTCCGCAAATATCGTTCGATCGCCCCGGCGCACTCCATTGCAGTCAAGATGTTGCCTCATCGGCTGAATCCGCGTTCGCGCTCATGTGCGAAGTCGAGAAGTGGCCGGTCTGGCTCTCGTTCCTTCGCAGTGCGCGGCGGCTCGATCCGCTAAAGATGCTCGGTCTCGGTGACGAGGTCGCGATTCGCTCGGCGATACCGGGCGAAGAAGAAGAACTCTTCGAGGTCGATCAATACATCGAGAACCATATCGTGTCGCTCGTCGGCGCGTATTCGGTTCGTCGGCGGATCGATTTACGCGTCGAGCGGAAGACCGAGCGTTCGAAGATCGTCGTTCGCATCGATTATCCCACGTACGGCGGAGCGATCGGTCGCTTGATCGACCGCATCACGGTGCGCCCCAAACTCGAGGGTGCACTTGGCGACTCGCTCGTTCACTTCAAGGGCCTCTGCGAATACGATCGCGGCCCCGATGCGTTGCTGGAAGACTTTTAGCAGTCATTGACCCGTAGTGCCAGCTTTTGCTACACTACCGGCTAGTGCAGCTCTGCCCCCCGGAGAACGACGTGCCCCTCTACGATTACAAATGTGCCAAATGCCAAGAGACGACCGAAGTGCGTCATGGCTTCAAAGAAACGTATGGGGAACCGTGCCCCAAGTGCGGCGGGAAGCTCAATCGCGTCTTCAATCCGGCCGGCATCGTGTTCAAAGGCTCGGGGTTTTACATCAACGACTCGCGTCCGGCGCCCGCCTCGGAATCGAAGAGTGAGCCGAAGAGCGAGCCGAAGAGCGAACCCAAGACGGAGACCAAGAGTAAGAGCGATACCGCAGCGTAGGCCGGTCGCTTCGTGATTTCTTCAACGACGCTCGGACTTTGGTTTGCGGGCGTCGTTGGATTTATCCTGATCGATTTGATGGTGGTCGCGGCCATCCGACTCGTGCGCGCCGCGAAGCACCTTGAAGTGCACGCGGCGAGGCTGGCGGAACTGCCGCCCGGGATCGATCCGGCAAAAACCACCGCCTCGCTCAACCGGCTGAATCGCTGTAGCGCACAGACGGGTCTGCTGCGAGAACGCATGGACGCAGCGATGGCGATACTTCGCGTTGGCCCGCGTATTCGGATCGAGGATTTGTCGCCGGTGGTCGCATCGTTCTTGGACGATCTCGCTCGGCTGCGAGCGCGCTAAGAATCTGGCGGTTTCGGCCCCGGCGGTGCAAACGGCGGCGGCTCGCTCGGCGGTAAACCGAACGGTTCGGCTGCCGCGGGTGGCGCGCCGAAGGGATCGACCGGCGCTGCGGGCGGTTCGGGCGGTTCCCACGCCCACGCGGGAGCGGGAGCTGCCGTTGCGGGCGGCATGCCAAACGGCATTTCGGGCGGCGAGGACTGCGGCACGGCAAACGGTGGACCGAAGGCGGGGGCGGGACCGGCCGGTGCCCCCGGCGGCATTCCAGGCGCTGCTTCGGGCATTCCGCCAAAGCGGAACGGGCCGCTCTGGCGCGTTTCCGGCAACGGATTCACCGGCGGCATCATCGATTCGCTCGACACATCGCCCGTCGGTTTGAATGAGAATGCGGCTGGCAGCCCCGGCGGTCCACCGGCGTCCGCCGGAACCGCCATTGGAACGAACGGGGCACTTGGCACGGGTGGAATCGGCGCTGCGGGCGTGAACGGCGGCGGTGCGGCGGCTGCGGGCGGCTGCGAGAATGCGCTCGGCAAGGCGCCCGGTGCGATCGGCGCCGGCGGCAATGACTTTGCGATGACCGCCGGAGGCGGCGCCGGGGCTTGCGGATTGTGGGCAAACGCTGCGATCGCCGCGTCGTTTGCGCGCTTGTTGCGTTCGGCCGAATCTTCGCGTAGGCGCGTTCCGGCGCCATCGACGGGGATTTCGCCCACCGGTGCGGCGACGAGCACGTAGCGCGCCTGCGGCAATAAGTGTCCACCGGGACGCTTCGCGAGTTCGCGCAGCTCTTCGAGATACGCCTCAGGTGTCTCTTCGATTTCCATCGTTTCGAGGATCAAGCGAACCGTGTCGTCGATGTATTCGCGCGGCGGTACGCGCATGAACGAATACGTGGCGCTCGTAACGTCGGCTTTCACAACGGTCAACAGCTTTTTCCAATAATCGAGTTGCTGGTAATACTCGAACGCGCCGAGTTCGCGTTTGGCGCGTGAATAGAGCGCGGCGATGCGGCGCCCGAGTGCATCGCTCGGCGGCGCGGGTTCGACGATGACGACGCGCTGGCCGACGCGCGAGAGTTCGGAGACGATCTGCGCGTGGAAAAACGGATCGACTTCATGCAGATAGTAAAATGCGATTGCCGCATCATAGGTATTTTCGCGCGCGGGAATCGTCGTGGTACTTCCTCGCACCGTCTTGACGCCGACGTCCGCAAGCGTGCCGAGGCGTTCGCCATCCGATTCGATGACCGTCACGTCGGCACCGATTTGCATCGCGCGCACGAACCAGAGCGGGTCGATGCTCGCGCCCGCGAATAGCACGGATTCGCCTTTGCGGATCGCCATGGCATCCCAGACCAACTGGTCGATGCGGTGCGATTCGCGTTCGAATTCCTCGGCTAAGACTGTGCTTTGTTCCATATCTCCTGGAAATCCGGAAAGCTGATGGCGATCGGCGTCGCGTCGTCGACGACGATATTCCCCGTTCCAGCCGCAAGTACCGCCGCGCTCATGGCAATTCGGTGATCGCCCGCGCTAGCAACCGGAGCGGTTGCTTCGTGCAATACGGCGGGTTCGATGGCGAAACCATCGGGGCGTTCTTCGATATTCGCGCCCACGACGCGCAAAAGGTCGGCGAGCGTCGCGATCCGGTCGGATTCTTTTTGACGGAGCTCTTGTGCGCCGCTAACGACGCTGCGCGAGCGCGCGAACGCCGCTGCGACGCCGAAGACCGGCAATTCGTCGATCATACGCGACACGAGCGCGCCTTCGATCGATGTTCCCTCGAGCGCCGATGCGATCACGCGAACGTCGGCGATCGGTTCGCCGCCGACTTCGATTTCGTTTTCGTAGCTGATGTTCGCGCCCATCGCGCGCAGGGCGTCGACGATTCCCGTGCGCGTTGGGTTGACGCCGATACGCTCGACCGTTAGATCGCTGCCCGGCGTGATCGCCGCGGCAACGAAGAAGAAGGCTGCCGCGGAAATATCGCCGGGCACTTCGATTTCGGTGCCGATCAGCGGGCGCGGTTCGAAGGTGACCGTCTCCCCGTTCCACTCGACCGACGCACCGAATCGCTGCAGCATCCGTTCGGTATGATCGCGACTGAATTGATCGCCGGTGATGTGAACGGGTCCGCTGGCGTTGAGGTGTGCGAGCAGAATCGCCGATTTGACCTGCGCGGAAGGCACCGAGAGTGCGAACGTCGCGCCCGGTGGATTGCGTACGCCGACGATCGTTGCGGGTAGTCGACCGCCGGTCGTCTCGATCTGTGCGCCGATCGTTCGCAGCGGTACGGCGACCCGTTCCATCGGGCGTCGCCGCAGCGATTCGTCTCCGGTAAATGTAGCCCGGATTCCGGCGCCCGCGATCAGCCCCATCAGCATACGTGCGGTGGATCCGCTGTTGAGACAATCGATGACTTGCACGGGATCTTGCAGCGTGCCGCCGGTCACGACAAGCGTCGCACCGTTATCGCGGCCGGCCCAATGCTGAATGCGAATGCCCATCGCCGCCAGCGCCTCGCGCGTTGCGCGCACGTCGGCCCCGCGATTCGCGTTCGAGATCACCGTCGTGCCGCGCGAAACCGCCCCGAACAAGAGTGCGCGGTGCGAGATCGACTTGTCTCCGGGAACGCGCACGCGGCCACGTAGCGCGCCGCGACCGAACGTTGCAGCAGTGGTCATCATCGACAAAAAGTACCTTGGGGAAGGTGGGACTCGAACCCACATGAGCTCACACTCGGTCGCTTTTGAGGCGACTGCGTATACCATTTCGCCACTTCCCCGACCCCGGGCACGTTCGCGGAACCGATCCTGCGCCCTTGTCCGCGTGCGACCACCGCCTGCGCCGCCTCGGGAGACGCGGCGGTCTCGAAACGGTAGGTCATGTGGCGAACCGGGCCGGGCGTCAGACGCAAGCGGGCAACGAGCGACCCATCGCCCACGCTAGCGTCGGCCTTTTCGATGTCGCCGTGCGTCCAGGTGACCGCGATGAGATCGTGCGTGACGAGGTTGTAGACGCCGACACCGTCACCATCGATCGATAGCGTCGCGGGCTCGAAGGGGCGGACGTCGCGTGCGATCGTGCGCATATCCGCGAGCTTGCCGAAAAGCCCGAGCGATGAGATGACGATCGCGCGTTGCTCGCTCGCACCGGGATCGTCGCCGAACGTCACGCGTTCATCGACGGTGAACGCGTTCGCGCCGGGTTCGAGCGTGAGCGTTCGCTCGATGTGTTCGCCGTTTGGTGAGACGTCCGGCGGATTGTAGACGAGGCGCACCACGGCGCGCGGCCCGCTCTCGATGATCGCCGTTGCGTATTTGCGATTGAAGAAGCCCGCTGGGAAACTGTGCGTGTACTTTGCGATCTTGTCGGTCAACGAAGGTGGTTGCTGGATGAGGACATCATCGCGCATCGCACCGATCGAGGTGAAGCCGCTGCGGTTCGTCTCGAGGGACTGGAAGACGAAACCGCGCGCACCGGCGTTCGGCGAAACGACGACGCGGACGTTCGTGTTTTCCAGCACGATGAGCGGCGCGCCGTCTTCGAGCAGATCGGCTTTGTAAGCGATCGCCTCACCGGCATCGGCATGCTGCGGATAGTCGACCGGGATATGCACGTCTTCCCGAATGGGCAAATCCGCGACTCCCGGATCTGGTTTGCTACGATCTCGATCGACAAGTGTATTCGGTTGGAATTGCAGCTCGATCTGGGCGCCGTTCGGCGTCACGCGAACGGCTCGAGGCGCGGAAACGCGATACTCCGCCCGCGCTCCGTTCACGTCGAGCCGTACCAAACAGTCGGGCAGGTTGCCGAACCAAATGGTGCTGCCTTCGCGCTGCACCCGGCAGGTGGTGAGAACGAGCCGATCGCCGATTGCGTAGTGCTCGTCGATCGAGCGCAGCGGGAGGTCAGCTGCGACCAGGACCGCATCGCGTGGAGCGATTTGGAGCGGCCCGACGCGCTCGCGTGTTCCGTCGAATCGTCGAAATGACAGATCGTTGATGACCAGCGGGTTCGGCCCGTAATTCGGAATATCGACGAAAGTTGCGTGCGATCGATCGTCGCGCAGGGCATTCGCACCGGATGCGCCGGTAACGGCGCGGTCTTTCGATGCGCTCATCTCCGCGACGGACGAGACGATTTTTGTCCCACCGGCTTGAAGTTGCGAAAGTTTCGTCCGAATTTGCGGAAGAACGGCGGGCCCTCGCTTGATCGTCGGAACGATCAGATGTCGGTACCGCTGTAAGGTCGTCAACTCCGCAAAACGAAGATCGACGAGATCGCAGACGAATCCGTCGTTGCGACAAGCGCGCTGCGCATCTTGCGTCCGCGCGGCGATCGCGAAGACATCGGCTTGGGTGAGCGTGCGTTCATCGTAGGAGCTGGTGAGATACGCAATCGCTGCATCAGCCTCGCGATGAGCGGTTGCAAGAACGGGACCATACACGCCGATGAGATTGGCGAACGCGTGTGTCGGAGCGTAGCGATCGTGGTGTACGTAGGGATCGATGCCGAGCGCGGAATCCCAATCGTAGAGCATGTTGGAAAAAGGCGCTTCCCAGCCGGCCGGCGCGATCGAATCTTGCGCTGGAAAGTTTACCACGCCGTGAATACCCAGGCCTAAGAGCGTATGCAGCGCCAGCGTCGTGTTGGAAGGGTCCGCCGGACGCGGTCGCGTCGCCTCGGGTTGCTGCAGCCAACCCGCCTGAAATTCGCTCATCACGACGGCTTGATGCGGCCGTGTCTGCAACAGGCCGGTGGAGAATTCGAGCGCGGTGCGATCGTGCTCGCCGATCGAATAGGCATCGCTCTGATACCAGTTGCCCATCGCCCAGACGGGAGAACTCGCGGTAACTTTCATTTCATAGGTGTTGATGAAGAGCGGCATTTCGGGGCCGGTCACGCGGTGAACGTCACCGGCCAGCGTTTCGAGATACGTGTGGAAGCGCGGCGCCGGCCAGGTCTGATTGTCGATGTAGGCGCCTTGGTCGTCATCGAGCGCCACGGCAATCACTTTGTCGGCGACCGGCGCGAACTGCGCGAGGGTGATCTTGATCCAGCGATCGGTGTATGAAAGATGCGTTGTATTCTGCAGCCACGCACCGGCCGCATCGTCGCTGTTTGCATTCTGCAGCGTGGCGGTCGCCGGATACCGACCCTCGAGAATATCGTGTTGCGACATCCCGTATTCCGGTCGCGCGAGCAGCCACGCCGGATAGCCGCCGTTGCGCCATTCATTGCGTATGACGGGGCCGGGACGCAAGATGATTTTGAACGCTCGCTTTTTGAGTAAAGCGACAAGTGTTCTCAGATCGCGTCGTGGACTCGTGCGCCCGTCGAAATCGAAATCGCCGTCCGCGAGTTCGTGCCAGTTCCACGGGACGTAGAGATCGATCGTATTGATTCCGAGATTGGCGAGCGCATCCAACGAGGATGACCAGAGCGAACGCGGCAGTCGATCGTAAAAGAACGATGCTCCATCGATAAAAAACGGTTGACCGTCGACGAGCAACGTAGAGGTCCCGTGCCGTTCGACGGTGGCGCTGTGTGTGAAGTCGGCGGCCTTTGCCGAATCGTTTGCGCCGACGAAGAGCGCGAGTGCGGCGACGACTGCAAACGGCCAACTGCGCATCCGTTTTGCGCGTACGAAGAAGACGAGAGCACCCAGGAGCAACGTGAGCAAACCGAAGCCCATGCCGATCGGCGAGGTTTGCGAAAAGAGCCCGATCCAACCCGCAAGCGCGATGAGCGCGGGGATCGGAAAGAGCCACATCCGATACGGCGCGGGCGCGGCCGTTCGGCGTAAAAGGACGAGCGCAGCGATCTGACCGATTCCTTGAATCAGGAAGATCCCCGCGCTCAGCGCGTTGATCACTTGATCGAGTGTAAGGAACGCGGCCGCCGGAAGAGCGATTAGGCCGAGCGCAACCAGCGAGACGTCGGGAAACCGGCCGCTCGGATGAAGGTGCGCGAACGGCCGCAAAAAATTGCCATCGAGCGCAGCGGCATACGGAATGCGCGCCGAGCCGAGCAACAATCCATAGGTCGATGCAAATGCGGTGATGAGAATGAGCACGGTCACGACCATCGCGGGAATCGCCCCCCACGTGCGTTCGATGACGAGCGAGGCGACCGATTGCGATTTTTCCACGAGATCGACCGGAACGGCGCTGAAGACGCCGAGGTTGAGCGCTACGTAGAGCACCGCAACAATGCTGACCGAGAGCACGATCGCGCGCGGGATCGTGCGCACGGGGTCGCGGACTTCATCGCCGAGCGCGCAAATCTCGTTGTACCCCGAATAGTCGTAGAGAATGATGATGAGCGCCGACCCAAGCGCGATCCAGCCGACGCCGGAAAACGACTGCGGCACGATCGTCGCAAGCGAGACCGTCGGGTGCGTCAGTCCGGCGAATGCGATGATCACGATCGTGCCGACTGCAACCAGGCTCAAGCCGGCAGCGACGCGCGCGATCGACGGAATCGCGCGGTAGAGAAGAACGAGCGTGAGCGCTCCGAGTCCGACGGCGAGCGCGCGTTGTGCGATCTGGTTCGTTCCGAAGATCGGAAACAAATACGCGGCGTATTGCGCGAAGCCGATGTAGCCTGACGCCAGCGTCAGCGGCGCCCAAAAAATGAATTGCCACACGAACAGAAACGCGAAGAGCTTCCCGGCGCGCGTCGCACCAAAGGCTTCGCGCAGATAGACGTACGTGCCGCCGCTTCCGGGGAAGCGCGAAGCGAGTTCGGCAAAGACGAGTCCGTCGCAGATCGCGATGAGTGCGCCGAGCACCCACGCGGCGACCGAAACCGATCCGTGGAGCGCGACGACGACGAGCGGGATCGTAATGAGCGGTCCCGCGCCAATCATCGTGATAACGTTGACGGCAAGCGCACTGCGCGCCCCAAGACCGCGTATCACCCGGGCTCGTTTATCGAGGCCAATCGAACGACCCTGGAAAATTTACCGAAGATGACCGATCTTGCGTGGCTTTTGCGCCTCCATGGCGCCTTGAACATCGATACGATCGCGAGCTCGGCGCTTGCGGGGAATCCGCTCGACGATCCCGCTGAGCGGCCGCTCGCCGTCTATACGCCGCCCGGCTACGATGCGGAAGGTTCGGAGCGGTATCCCGTCCTCTATTGTCTTCATGGCTACACGGGGGATGTCGCCGCGCTCGTCGGTGGACGCGCGTGGGAAACCAACGTCGTCCAATGGCTCGATCGATTGATCGTTGCCGGGCGGATGCCGCCGGTGATGCTTGCGATCGTCGATGGGTTCACGCGCCTCGGCGGTTCGCAATACGTCGATTCGGTTCACAATGGAAACTATGCGACGTACACGATCGACGAAGTGATTCCGCACGTGGACCACACGTATCGGACGATCGCTCGCGCCGGCGGCCGGGCGGTGTTTGGTAAATCGTCGGGCGGATTCGGCGCGCTGCACCTCTCGCTCGCCTATCCGGGGACGTTCGCCGCGTTTGCCTCGCATAGCGGCGATCTGTATTTTCGGTACGCCCACCTGCCGTCGTTTCCGACCGCGCAGCGAACGCTCGAAAAATTCGACTCGATCAAAGCGTTCGTGACGGCATTCGAGGCGATGCCCAAACGCCCGCAGGCGTTTTATCAAACGATCGAGATGCTTGGTTATGGAGCCGCCTACTCGCCGGGCGCCGCGCAAGCGTTCATCATCGATTTGCCGTTCGATCGCAAAACGGGCGAACTGCGCGAAGACGTGTTCGCCCGCTGGCGCGCCTTCGATCCGTGCGAACGTGTTGCCGATTGTCTTCCCGCGCTGCGCGAGATGCGGCTGCGGTACGTCGATTGCGGACGGCGCGATGAGTACGGGCTCGACATCGGCGCGCGCATCTTGGTCGACCGCATGCGCGATGCCGGATTAACCGTCCGTCATGACGAGTTCGATGACGACCACCGCAATGTCGGCTATCGGTACGAGGTCTCACTGCCCGAACTTGCCGAGGTGTTGGATCGCGCATGAAATCGGCAATTCTGAGCGTGCTCTATGCGGGCAACAGCACCGAGGCGCATCGCATCGCCCGGGCGCTCCCGCTGTTGGATGTGTTCGAGGCGGCGGCGCTCGGAGATGTGGTCGCCCTCGGGCAGCGACTCGATGAGGATCCGAAAGCCGCCGAGGCAATCGCCGAGGACGGCTTCACGCCGCTTCACCTTGCCGCGTATTTCGGCAGCCTCGGTGCGGTGCGGTTGCTCATCGAGCGGGGCGCGACGGTCGATGGACTCGCGCTCAATGCGATGGCGGTAACGCCGTTGCATAGCGCGGTCTCGGCTAGGCAGGCGACGATTGCCTCGCTTTTACTCGCCCACGGTGCCGACCCGAACGCCACGCAGCGCGGTGGCATCGGACCGCTTCACCAAGCCGTGCATAACGGCGATGATGATGCCGTCGAAACGTTGCTTGCGGCCGGCGCACGGACCGATCTGCGTGCGGACGACGGACGGTTGCCGATCGACTACGCCGCGCCCGAGAAGCGCGCCGCGTACGCGTTGCTGTTTACGGTTTGACGGTGACGGCGCTCGAGAGCGCGGTGCAGAACTTGCAACGCGTTGCGGCAGCCGGAATATCGCTCAAACACTCGGGGCACTCGCGCATGGCGGGCGCATCCTCGACCGGCTTTTTGAAGCGCGCGGTGACCGCGCTCATCGGGGAGACGACGAACACGTAGATCGCCAAAGCAACCAAAATGAAGGCGATCGTCGCGTTGATGAAATCGCCGATTGCAAAGCGACTGCCGTTGATGGTGAACGCGAGCGCCGAGAAATCCGGCTTGCCGAAAATTGCGGCGATGAGCGGCGTGATCAGGTCTTTCACGAGCGCCGTAACGATCGCGCCGAATGCCGCGCCGATGACGACCGCAACGGCAAGATCGATCACGTTGCCGCGCATGATGAACGAGCCGAATCCTTTGAGCATCGGCACGTCGTTCGCTCGGAATAAAAAAGACCCCGGCTGGAAAGCCGGGGTCCGGATCGATCGTGGCATAGCGCTTATCGCGCGGCGGAGGCTTTGGGACTCGCTGTTGCGATGAGGGTGATGAAAGCCGCATTGAATTGCGGGATGTCATCAGGCTGACGGCTCGTTACAAGGTTGCGGTCCACGACCACCGGCTGATCGCTCCACTGGGCGCCGGCGTTCTTCAAG
>Ga0123336_10001742_pt1 | contig 19679 bp, 17 predicted proteins | sample SSSSmetaG_FD_96466 | JGI IMG/M metagenome (GOLD analysis project Ga0123336, IMG submission 96466) | Glacier valley bacterial and archeal communities from Borup Fiord, Nunavut, Canada, to study Microbial Dark Matter (Phase II) - ​SSSS metaG | ecosystem: Environmental > Aquatic > Freshwater > Ice... | reverse complement strand
GTCGATGCTGCGCGCGGCCGCGCCGACACTTCCCGGCCCGATCACCGGCATGCCGCATCCGGCGGCGACGCCGGCCCTGTCCGAACTGCGCAAGGGCGAGTGGTTCGAGTTGCGCGACGCCCGTGGCCCGCTGCGCGTGCGGCTGTCGTGGATCAGTCCGTTGCGCTCGTTCTATCTGTTCATCGGCGCCGACAGCGCGCTGACGCGCTCGTTCGATCCGTCCGCGCTCGCCGGCATGATCGAACGCGGCGACCTGCGGCGCGCCCCCGCCTGACGTCCCGCGGGGCCGCGCGCCGTCGCGCGATCAGGTCATCCGCTTGGCCACTTCCTCGAGCATCACCTCGGTCGCGCCCCCGCCGATCGCCTGCACGCGCGCGTCGCGCGACATGCGTTCGATCGCGGTCTCGCGGATGAAGCCCATGCCGCCATGGAACTGCACGCAGTCGTACATCACCTCGTTGACCAGCGTGCCGCACAGCGCCTTGATCATCGAGACCTCCTTCGTGACGCTCTGGCCCTGCGCGTCGCGCCACGCGGTGTTGTAGACCAGCGCCTTGGCGGCCTCGACCTGCGACGCGCGCCACGCGAGCCGCTGGCGGATCGTCTGCTTGTCCCACAGCGCCGAGCCGAACGCGTTGCGCTGCGTGACCCATTCCATCGCCAGCTCGATCGCGCGCGACGCCTCGCCCATCGACTGCGCGCCGAGCACGATGCGCTCGTTCTGCAGGTTCTTCATCAGCGCGTAGAAGCCCTTGTGTTCCTCGCCGAGCAGGTTGGCGGCGGGAATGCGGCAGTTCTCGAACACCAGCTCGGCCGTGTCGCTCGACAGCCAGCCGGTCTTCTTGAGCGGCCGTGCGACCGTGAAGCCGGGCGTGCCTTTGTCGACGATGAACATCGACACCATGCGGTTGCGCCCCGGCTGTCCGCCCGTTTTTGCCGCCACGAAGTACACGTCGCCGTGGACGCCGTTGGTGATGAACATCTTGGAGCCGTTCAGGACCCACGCGGCGTCGTCACCCACGCCGTCGCGCACGGCCGTCGTGCGCATGCCGGCCAGGTCGGACCCGGCGTCGGCCTCGGTCATCGCGACCGCCGCGATCTTCCGGCCGGCGATGATGTCCGGCATGTAGCGGTCGAGCTGCTCGGGCGTGCCGCCGTGGAAGAGGTGGGGACTCGCCATGTCGGTGTGGACCAGCACCGTGACCGCGAAGCCGCCGTAGCCCGAGCGGCCCAGTTCCTCGGCCAGCACCACAGTCGCCAGCGTGTCCAGTTCGCTGCCGCCGTGGCGGCTGTCGTAGCGGATCCCGAGCAGGCCGAGGTCGCCCATCTCGCGCAGGATCTCTCGCGGCGTGAAGCCGTCTTCCTCCCACTGGTCGGCATGCGGCAGCACGCGGTCCGCGATGAAGCGGCGGATGGTGCTGCGGAGCATCTCGTGCTCTTCGGTGAAGTAGGGGGTGGTCTGCGTGGCGAGCGGGTGCGGTGCGTTCATGAGGGGCCTGTCGATGAGTGGGGCGGTCAGCCGCGTCGCGACCGCATGTTGCGGGAGACCTTGCCGATGAAGAGATCGATCGGTGCGGCGAGTAGCGGTGCGCCCGGAACCGCGAACGGACCGTGGAGTTCACCGGCGTCGAGCGACGTCGCGGCGCCGTGCGACAGCCGCTTGACGAAGCGGCCGAGGTCGATCGCGTTGACCAGCAGCTTCCTGTCCTGTGCGCGATCGGTGACGAACTCGTGGACCAGCACCAGCACGCGCGGGTGCCCGCGCCGCCCGGCTTCGCCCAGCGCGCCCGCGCATGCGGCAACCAGCTGGTAGCGGATGTCCTTGAGCGCCGGGTCGCCTTCCTGCCGGGCACCGAGCAGCGCGGTGACGAGCTGCGTGACCCGGGCGACCCCGTCCGGGCGCTCCCCGTCGACGGCCGCGGCCAGCGTGTCGCCGACAGTGTCACCGAACGGCTCGTCGACCGTGCCGTCGACCGCGATCAGATAGTCGCCCTGTTCATCGGTTGCCTGCACCAGAAGATCGAAGGGGCGAGGTTCGCCCGCAAGGTCGTCGAACCGCAGGGGTCCTTCCGGTTCGGCGGACCAGGAGAGCAGCCGACCGAACGCGTCGTGCCGCTTGAGCAGCGTCGCGACCTCCTTCGGCAGGTCGACGCCGTCGCCTTCGAGCCAGGCCCGGGCGGTCTCCTTGGCGCTGCGACCGTCGACCCACTGGTCGTCCCGCATCGGACCGGCGAACTGCTCCCAGTCCTCCAGCGTCGCGATGGGTGTTCCGTTCTTCGAGATCGGCAAGCGTTGCTCCGGTGTCCGGCGGTGTTTCAGCGGGCAAATGCTAGTCTATCAAATACCTAACAAACGTTTGGTAGACTAGAGGCTTCCCCGCTCGCTTCCATCGCACCCATGCTCGTCAGGCAGCGCTCCACTCCGGCCGTCGACGTCCTGCCCGAAGCCGCGGAGGGGCGCGCGTTGATCCTCGACACGGCCGCGCGCCTGTTCCGCCAGGACGGCTATGCCGCCACGTCGCTGCGCGACATCGCGACGGCTTGCGGGATGAAGGCCGGCAGCCTGTACTACCACTTCGCCTCGAAGGACGAGATCATCGGCGAGGTCCTGCGGATCGGCGTGGAGCGGGTCGCAGACCACGTGCGACGATCGGTGATGGCGCTGCCGGCCGACGCCGACGCGCGCACGCTCCTGCACACCGCGGTCCGTGCCCATCTCTCGGCGCTGCTCGAACTGCACGACTACACGTCGGCCAACGTGCGCATCTTCGGCCAGGTGCCGGGGCCGGTGCGCGAGGCGCACATCGCCACGCGCGACGCCTATGAGCGCTTCTGGAGCGGGCTGCTCAAGCGGTGCGCCAAGGCCGGCGACTGGAACCCGCGTCGCAAGCTGGGCCTCACCCGTCTGTTCCTCATCAACGCGCTCAACGGTTCGCTCGAATGGTTCACTGACGGGCGTTCGTCGGTGGAGCAGCTCGCGCACGAGCTGACCGAGCTGGTCCTCGACGGCCTGAATCCGCGCGGGCCGGCCCCGAAGCGGGCCGTGACTCGATGAAGACCCGCGTCGATCCGCGCTCGGCCACGTTCGTCCGCAATGCGGATGACTACGCGACCCTGATCGACCGGCTGCGCGAGCGCATGACGTGGTCGCTGGCCGGTGGCGGAGAGAAGCTGCGCGCCCGTCATCTCGCGCGCGGCAAGGTGCCGGTGCGCGAGCGCATCGACCTGCTGCTCGATCCGGGCAGCGCATTCCTCGAGCTGTCGCCGCTGGCCGCCTGGGGCCTGTACGACAACGAGGTGCCCGCGGCAGGGGTCGTCACCGGCATCGGCAACGTGTCGGGCGTGCCGTGCATGGTGATCGCCAACGACGCGACCGTGAAGGGCGGCAGCTTCTTTGCCGAGACCGTGAAGAAGCACCTGCGCGCGCAGGAGATCGCGTGGGAGAACCGGCTGCCGTGCCTGTACCTGGTCGACTGCGGCGGCGCCTTCCTGCCCGAGCAGGACCGCGTGTTCCCCGACTACGGCCATTTCGGCACCGGCTTCTATCACCAGTGCCGCATGAGTGCCGACGGGCTGCCGCAACTGTCGGCGGTGTTCGGCGGCTGCACGGCAGGCGGCGCCTACATCCCCGCGCTGTCCGACGAGTCGGTGATGGTCGAGGGCACCGGTCGCATCCACCTCGGCGGGCCCCCCATCGTCAAGGCCGCGATCGGCGAGGTGGTCGACGGCGAGACGCTCGGCGGAGCCGCGATGCATGCGCGTGTGTCGGGCGTCACCGACTACCTCGCGCTGACCGAACCCGAGGCGCTGCAGAAGCTGCGCGACATCGTGGCGCAACTGAACTGGCCGCGACCGCAGCACGCGACGCGCCTGCCGGTGCGCCCGCCGCTGCACGATCCGGTCGAGATCGACGGCATCGTCGGCACCGACCTCAAGCAGCCGTTCGATGTCCGCGAGGTCATCGCGCGCCTGGTCGATGCGGGCGATGACGGAAAGATCGGGCAGGAGTTCAAGCCCGAGTACGGCGCGACGCTGGTGTGCGTGTTCGCGCACCTGCACGGCTATCCGGTCGGCATCCTCGCCAACAACGGCGTGCTGTTCTCCGAGTCGTCGATGAAGGGTGCGCACTTCATCGAGCTGTGCAACCAGCGCCGCATCCCGCTCCTGTTCCTGCAGAACATCACGGGCTTCATGGTCGGCACCGAGGCCGAGCGTGGCGGCATCGCCAAGCATTCGGCCAAGCTCGTCTACGCGGTCGCGACCGCGCGCGTGCCGCGCTTCACGGTGCTGATCGGCGGCAGCTACGGCGCGGGCAACTACGGCATGTGCGGCCGCGGCTTCGCGCCGCGCTTCCTGTTCGCGTGGCCGAACAGCCGCATCGCGACGATGAGTCCCGACGTGGCCAGCACGGTGCTGACCGAGTTGCGGCGCGGCTCGCTGAAGGGGGATGGCGATGCCGCATCGCTGACGGCGCTGGAGGCCGAGACGCGGCGCCAGTTCGAGGAACAGAGCGATCCGTTCTACGCGAGCGCCCGGCTGTGGGACGACGGGCTGATCGAGCCGTCGCAGACGCGCGACGTGCTGGGGATCTGCCTGCAGCTGGCCGATGCGAGCACGCCGCGGTTCGAGGGGCAGACGCCGGTGTTCCGGATGTGATGGGGACGACCATCGACGCGACCGCGAGATCTGCTCCTTCCCCCTCTGGGGGAAGGAAATCTGCTCCTTCCCCCTCTGGGGGAAGGCTGGGATGGGGGGATGCGCGAAGCGCATCCGATGGAGCTGCAAGACCGTCGCTCGCTGCGCTCGCCCCCGCCCCAACCCTCCCCCAGAGGGGGACGGAGCCGTGCGGAGGCGAAGCACGTGATGCTTGACTCACTCCTCGTCGCCAACCGCGGCGAGATCGCCTGTCGCGTCATCCGCACCTGCCGGCGCCTGGGCATCCGCACGATCGCGGTGTATTCCGACGCGGACGCCGGCGCACGCCACGTGCGCGAAGCCGACACCGCGGTGCGCATCGGCCCGGCGCCGGCCCGCGAGTCCTATCTCGACGCGCAGCGCATCCTTCGCGCGGCGGTCGACAGCGGGGCGCAGGCGATCCACCCCGGCTACGGCTTTCTCTCCGAGAAGATCGAACTGATCGACGCCTGCGCAGCCGCGGGCATCGTCTTCGTCGGTCCGCATCGCGACGCGATCGCGCGGATGGGCTCGAAGATCGAGAGCAAGCGCATCGCGCGCGCGGCGGGCGTGCCCTGCGTGCCCGGCTACGACGGCGACGACCAGGACGATGCCCGGCTGCACGACGAGGCGCGGCGCATCGGCTTCCCGCTGCTGATCAAGGCCAGTGCCGGCGGCGGCGGCAAGGGCATGAAGCGCGTCGACGAAGCGGCGGCCTTCCCCGCGCAGCTGATCGCGGCCCGCGGCGAGGCGCTCGCGGCCTTCGCCGACGACCGCGTGCTGCTCGAGCGCTACGTCGAGCGACCGCGCCATCTCGAAGTGCAGCTCCTGGGCGACCGCCACGGCGGGCTCGTGCATCTCTTCGAGCGCGAGTGCTCGATCCAGCGCAACTACCAGAAGGTGATCGAGGAGGCGCCCGCGCACCGGCTGTCGGACGCGGTGCGCGAACGGCTGTTCGACGCGGCACTGCAGCTCGGGCGCGCGATCGGCTACGACTCCACCGGCACGGTGGAATTCGTGCTCGATGCGGACCGGGGCGACGAGCCGTTCTTCCTCGAGATGAACACGCGGCTGCAGGTCGAGCATCCGGTCACCGAGGCGACGGCGCGCATCGGATCCGCGGGCATCGATCTCGTCGAGCAGCAGATCCGCAGCGCGCTCGGCGAACGTCTCGCGTTCGCGCAGTCCGACGTCCGCCGCGACGGCTGGGCCATCGAGGCACGCATCAATGCCGAGGCGCCCGCGGAAGACTTCCGCGCGTCGTTCGGGCCGATCACCGGCTACCGCGAGCCGGTCGCGACGGGCCTGCGCATCGATAGCGGCATCGACGCCGCGAGCACCGTCACGCCGCATTACGACGCGATGCTCGCGAAGCTGATCGCGTCGGGCGCGACGCGGTCCGTCGCGCGCACGCGCCTGCTCGACGGGCTGCGCGCGCTCCGCATCGACGGCATCGAGACCAACCAGCCGCTGCTGATCGACGTCGTCGACCATCCCGCGTTCGACGCGGTGCTGACGACCCGCTTCCTGGGCGAGGCGTTCGCAGGCGGATGGCGGCCCGCCGCGGAGGTGGCGCAGGAGCGCATCGGCGCGGCGGCCGCCGCGTGGTTCTTCGCCCGCGTGAGGCGCAGCGCGTCCGATCGGCCGCTCGACGTGCTGACCGGGTTCCGGCTCACCGCGCCGGCCGGGCGGCGGGCCGTGACGACGGTCCTCGTCGAGGACGGCGACGAGACCCGCAGCGTGGCGGTCGAGAGCCTCGGTCCGCGTGCGGTCGACTGCATGATCGACGGTGCGCGCTTTCGCTTCGACGCCGACGGCGATGCCGTGGTCCGCGGCGTGCGCCGCTTCGAGTCCGCGGGCGACGACGCGTCGTGGTCGCAGGGTGCCTGGACCCGACGGCGCGTGACGCCCGCGGTGGGCGCGACTCTCAGCGAGGATCGGGCCGGCGACGGCGGCGATCAGGTCGCCGCCGACCTGCCGGGCGTCGTGACGCAGATCCTCGTCACGACGGGGCAGGCGGTCGCGGCCGGCGACCCCGTGATCGTCGTCGAGGCGATGAAGCTGTTCCACACGCTGACGGCGCCGCGGGCGGGCTCGATCGCCGCGATCCGCGTCGACGTCGGCGCCACCGTCGATCGGCGTGCGGTGCTGGTCGAACTGGCGCCTGTCGACGCGTGAGGCACGCGATCGATTGACAGCGTGCGGGCGACCTGCGACGGTGCGGTCCCGCGTCCGCATCGAGGAAAGCAGCATGTCGTCCGACCCGATCGCCACCTGGCACCGCCTCGTCGAGACGCGCGACGTCGACGGCCTCGATGCGTGGCTCGCCGACGACGCCGTGTTCCATTCGCCGGTCGTGCACACGCCGCAGGTCGGCAAGGCGGTCACGCGCCACTATCTGGCCGCCGCGTTCCACGTCTTCTTCAACGAGACCTTCCGCTACGTGCGCGAACTCACCGGCCCGCGCGACGCGATCCTGGAGTTCGAGGTCGAGCTCGACGGCATCCGCGTCAACGGCGTCGACATGATCCGGTGGAACGACGCCGGACAGGTCGTCGAGTTCAAGGTGATGCTGCGCCCGCTGAAGGCGGTGAACCTGATCCACCAGAAGATGGGCGCGATGCTGCAGGCGCGTGGATAGTCCGCCGACCGCGGGACCCTGGCGCTTCGCCGCGGACGGCGAAGGCTACGAGCGGCTGATGGGTCGCTGGAGCCGGCGCCTCGCGGGGCCCTTCCTCGACTTCGTCGGCACCGGGCACGACGAACGGGTGCTCGACGCGGGCTGCGGTACCGGCAACCTCGCCTTCGCGGTCGCGGAGCGGGCGCCCGGCGGCACGGTGGTCGCGATCGACCTGGCGCCGTCCTATATCGCGCAGGCCGAGCGGGCGAACCGGCACGCCGGCGTGCGCTTCCAGGTCGGCGACGCCTGCGCACTCGACTTTCCCGACCGCAGCTTCGATCGCGTGCTGTCGCTGCTGGTGCTGCATTTCGTCCCGCGCGCCGACGCGGCCATCGCCGAGATGCGACGCGTCGCGAAGCCCGGCAGCGTGGTCGGCGCGGCCGTCTGGGACGCGCGCGGCGGGTTCGTCGCCAACCGCATCTTCTTCGACACGGCCGCGGCGCTGGACCCGAAGGCGGGCGAGCACCGTGCCCGCAACTACACGCGCCCGATGACGCGACCCGGCGACCTCGGGCGCGCGTGGCGCGACGCCGGGTTCGAGGACGTCGTGGAGACGGTGCTCGCGATCCGCATGGAGTTCGCGGATTTCGTCGACTACTGGACGCCGTATACGGGCCACGACGGTCCCGGCGCGGCCTACCTGGCGACGCTCGACGACGCGGGTCGCGCGACGCTCGAGGAAAAGGTGCGCGCCGCGTACCTCGACGGTGAGACCGACGGCCCCCGCGCGTACGCGGCACTGGCCTGGGCGGTCAAAGGGATCGTTCCGGTTTGAAGCGTCGCCACACCGTTCGCCGCCACGACGCGACCGCCCGGCCGGGCGCGACTCCGCCGCGCAGCGCGCGTGCCTGGTCTACGGGCGCCGGTACGCCGGACGATGCGCAGGGCTGACCCGATCGCGCAGACGGGCTCCGCCCTGCGCCGCCGGCCGGACTTCGTCGCGTTCTGGGGCGCCAGCGCGTCGTCGAGCTTCGGCTTCCAGATGCTGTCGGTCGCCGTCGGCTGGCAGGTCTACGCGCTCACCGGCCGCGCCCTCGACCTCGGCCTGGTCGGGCTCGTGCAGTTCGTGCCGTCGCTGCTGCTGGCCTTGCCGGCGGGGCATGCGGCCGACCGCTACGACCGGCGGCGGATCGTGCTGCTCGCGCAGGGCGTCGTGCTGTGCGCGATCGTCGTCCTCGCGGTGCTGACGGCGCTCGAGCGGATCGACCGGATGGGGATCCTCGCAATCCTCTTCGTGATCGGCGTCGCGATGGCCTTCGAGTTTCCGGCGCAGCGTTCGATGCTGCCGTCGCTCGTGCCGGCGCGCCTCCTGCCGCGCGCGATGGCGCTGACCTCCGCCGGCGACCAGGCCGCGACGATCGTCGGCCCGGCGCTCGGCGGCCTGCTGTACATCGCGGGGCCGTCCGTGGCCTACGCGGTCGCGGCGCTGCTGTACCTCGTTTCGGCGGGCCTGATGACGCGCCTGCGGATGCGCTCGGCGCCGGCCCATCGCGACGTGCCGACCTGGTCGTCGGTGTTCGCCGGCGTGACGTTCATCCGCCGCAACCCCGACCTGCTCGGCGTCATCTCGCTCGACCTGTTCGCCGTGCTGCTCGGGGGCGCGACCGCGCTGCTGCCGATCTTCGCGCACGACGTGCTGCACACCGGACCCGTGGGTCTCGGCCTGCTGCGCGCAGCGCCGGCCGTGGGCGCGCTGGGGATGTCGCTGTGGCTCGTGCGGCGCACCATCGAGCGCCGCGTCGGCGCGACGATGTTCGCCGCGGTCGCCGGCTTCGGGCTGGCGACACTGGTCTTCGCGGCGTCGACGGAACTCTGGCTGTCGCTCGCGGCGCTCGGCGCGCTCGGTGCGTTCGACATGATCAGCGTCGTGATCCGCAGCACGCTCGTGCAGCTTGACACGCCCGACGCGATGCGCGGCCGGGTCAACAGCGTCAACGCGGTGTTCATCAACACGTCCAACCAGCTCGGCGAGTTCGAGTCGGGTCTCCTCGCGGCGTGGGTCGGCGCGGTGCCGGCGGTGCTGATCGGCGGTGTGGGGACGCTGGTGGTGGTCGGCCTGTGGATGGTGCTGTTCCCGACGCTGCGCAGACGGCAGCACCTGCAGACGGAACCCGTCGCGTCAGGCGCCGAATCCGCGTAGCCCGTCGAGGTCGACGATGCGGATGCCGCCGTATTCGATCGCCAGCAGCCCTTCGGTCTCGAGCCGCTGCAGGGCCTGGTTGACGCGTTGCCGCGACACGCCGGCGAGGTTGCCGATCTCCTCCTGGCCGATGCGCAGCGAGTTGCCGTTGCCGGGATACAGCAGCGGATGGACCATCGAGCCGAGGCAGCGCGCGACGCGCGCGTCGGGGTCGAGCAGGCGGTCGTATTCGACCATCGCGATGAACTGGCCGAGGCGTTCGTTCAGGTGGTCGAGCAGGAAGCGGTTGAACGAGAGGCTTCCGCCGAGCAGGAACTCGAAGGTCGCGCGCGGCATGCAGGCGACGCGCGTGTCGCGCAGTGCGATCACGTCGTACTTGCGCGTCTCGTTCTTCAGCAGCGTGCCCTCGCCGAACCACGCGCCGTCCGGCATGCCGGCGAACGTGGCGAGCTTGCCGTCGGGCGACGTGTTGCTCATCTTCAGCAGGCCTTCGATGACCCCCATCCAGTGATCGACGGTGCTGCCGCGGCGGGCGACGAACGCGCCGCCGGCGACGGCCCGCTCGCACACCTCGGTCTCGACCCGGCCGCGCTGCTGCGCGTCGAGGCCGGCGAACCACGGCGCCGCCCGCAGCATCTGCAGCAGGGTCGGACCGTGCACGGGTGGTGTGGGTGCGGGGGGAGCCATGGGGAGGTCGCGAGACATCGGGATTATCCCTCGGTCGGTCGACTTCCTGCCCCGATTGTCATCGCGCCGACATTCGGTGGCCGCGGGGGTCCCTACACTCGGCGGCCACAGGGGAAGGTGGCAGGCGCACAGGGTTAGACCCTAACGCAACTTGCAGGGCCCGATGCGACACTCGCGGGTCGCAAAATGCACGTCCCCACCAGAGCGCCGACGCGCCGCGACATCAGAGACCCATGGAGCTTTGGTCAGATGACTGAAGAGGTGCAGCACGCGGCGATGGTGAACGACGACGCGACGATGCCGCGGCTGCTGATGCAGCACGCGACGGTCCGTGGGCAGCGTGCGTCCATCCGCGAGAAGGACCTCGGCATCTGGCAGACGTGGACCTGGTCGCAGGTGCTGTCCGAGGTCGAGGCGTTCGCCGCCGGCCTCTCGCTGCTCGGCCTCAAGCGCGGCGACCACCTGGCCATCGTCGGCGACAACCGGCCGCGGCTGTATTGGGCGATGACGGCCGCGCAGGCGCTCGGCGCCGTCCCGGTGCCGCTGTACCAGGACGCGGTCACCAGCGAGATGCAGTTCGTGCTCGAGGACGCCGACGTCGGCATCGCGTTCGCGGAGGACCAGGAGCAGGTCGACAAGCTGCTGGAGATGCTGCCGAACCTGCCGAAGCTGCGCACCATCCTCTACGACGACGCGCGCGGGCTGCGCCACTACGACGCGCCGCAGCTGCGCTCCTTCGAGCGCGTGCAGCGCGAAGGTCGCGAACTGCTCAGGCTCGAGCCGGGCTTCTTCGCGCGCGAGGTCGCGGCCGGCCACACCGACGACATCGCGGTGATGCTCTACACGTCCGGCACGACCAGCAAGCCGAAGGGCGTGTGCCAGACCCATCGCTCGTTCATCTCGGTCGCGCGCGGTGCGGTCGCCTTCGACGGCTTCGACGAACGCGACGAGGTGCTGAGCTACCTGCCGATGGCGTGGGTCGGCGACCACCTGTTCTCGTACGCCGAGGCGCTGGTCGCCGGCTACTGCGTCAACTGCCCCGAGTCGGGCGACACCGTGATGACCGACCTGCGCGAGATCGGTCCCACCTACTACTTCGCGCCGCCGCGGGTGTTCGAGAACCTGCTCACGCAGGTCACGATCCGCATGGACGACGCGAGCGCCGCCAAGCGCTGGCTCTACAAGACCTTCATGGGCGTCGCCAAGCGCTGCGGCGCCGACCTGATGGACGGCAGGCCGGTCGCGTTCGGCGACCGCGTGCTGTACGCGATCGGCAACCTCGTCATCTACGGGCCGCTGCGCAACGTGCTCGGCATGAGCCGCCTGCGCGTGGCGTACACCGGCGGCGCGGCGATCGGCCCGGACCTGTTCGGCTTCTACCGTTCGATCGGCATCAACATCAAGCAGTTCTACGGCCAGACCGAGACCTGCGCGTACGTCTGCAAGCAGAAGGACGGCGCGGTGCGGCTCGACACCGTCGGCCAGCCGATGGCCGGCGTGTCGCTGCGCATCGCCGACACCGGCGAGGTGCAGATCCGCTCGCCGGGGCTGCTCAAGGAGTACTACCGGCGGCCCGGGGACACGACCGATGCGGTCACCGCCGACGGCTGGTTCATGACCGGCGACGCGGGCTTCGTCGACGACCGCGGCGAGCTCAGGATCATCGACCGCGCGAAGGACGTGGGCCGGCTCGCGGGTGGCGACTTCGACGGCGCGCTGTTCGCGCCGCAGTACATCGAGAACAAGCTCAAGTTCTTCCCGTACATCAAGGAGGCCGTGGCCTTCGGCAACGGACGCGACATGTGCTGTGCGTTCATCAACATCGACGTGACGGCGGTTGGCAACTGGGCCGAGCGGCGCAACCTGCCGTACGCCGGCTACACCGACCTCGCGCAGAAGGACGAGGTGTACCGGCTGATCCAGGAGTGCATCGAGGAAGCCAACCTCGGGCTGTCGCAGGACGCCGCGCTGGCCGGCTCGCAGATCCGCCGCTTCCTGATCCTGCACAAGGAACTCGACCCGGACGACGACGAGCTCACGCGCACGCGCAAGGTCCGTCGCGGCTTCATCGCCGAGAAGTACGGCGTGCTGGTCGACGCGCTGTATTCGGGGAAGACGTCGCAGTTCATCTCCACCGAGGTCAAGTTCGAGGACGGCCGGCGCGGTGCCATCGAGGCGGACCTGAAGATCCGCGAGACGAAGACCTTCGCGGCGGTCAAGCATGCGGCCTGATCGCGCGGTGGACGAGCCGTTCGACAAGGCCGGCGCGGTGGGCGGCACCGTGTCCACCGGTGGGCGGCGCATCGGCGAGGTGATCCTCGAACTGCAGTCGATCTCGCTCGCGTTCGGCGGCGTGAAGGCGCTGACCGACATCTCGTTCGACGTCAGGGAGCACGAGATCCGCGCGATCATCGGGCCGAACGGGGCCGGCAAGAGCTCGATGCTCAACGTCATCAATGGCGTGTACCACCCGCAGAAGGGCAGGATCATCTTCCACGGCACGGAGCGGAAGAACATCAAGCCGCACGCGGCCGCGCGCGAAGGCATCGCCCGCACGTTCCAGAACATCGCGCTGTTCAAGGGCATGAGCGTGCTCGACAACATCATGACCGGCCGCAACACGCTGATGCGCGGCAACTTCCTGCGCGACGCGCTGCATCTCGGCTTCTCGCGCAACGAGGAGCTGCGGCATCGCCGGCATGTCGAGGAGGTGATCGACTTCCTCGAGATCCAGCACATCCGCAAGACGTCGGTCGGACGTCTGCCGTACGGGCTGCAGAAGCGGGTGGAGCTGGCGCGCGCGCTGGCGGCGGAGCCGACGCTGCTGCTGCTCGACGAACCGATGGCCGGCATGAACGTCGAGGAGAAGCAGGACATGTGTCGCTTCATCCTCGACGTGAACGACCAGTTCGGGACGACCATCGTGCTGATCGAGCACGACATGAGCGTGGTGATGGACATCTCGGACCGGGTCGTGGTGCTCGATTACGGCAAGAAGATCGGGGACGGGACGCCGGACGAGGTGCGGAAGAACCAGAACGTGATCGATGCTTACCTGGGGGTGGTGCATTGAACGCGAGCCCACGTGGCTTCGGTCCCCTCCCCCCCTGGGGGAGGGACAGGGGGGGGGCGAGCGCAGCGAGCGTCGGTGCCTGCTCCGAATCCTCCGCGCGCTTCGCGCGCCCCCTCCCCAACCCTCCCCCAGAGGGGGAGGGAGCCGTCAAGGTTCGTCGTCACTGATGCAATTCTTCCTCGAGGTCCTCATCGGCGGTCTCCTCTCGGGCGTGATGTATTCGCTCGTCGCGCTCGGCTTCGTGCTGATCTACAAGGCGTCCGGCGTCTTCAACTTCGCGCAGGGCGCGATGGTGTACTTCGCCGCGCTGTCGTTCGTCGGCATCCTCGCCAAGGGCGTGCCGTTCGGCCTCGCGCTGATCCTCGCGCTCGGGATCATGATTCTCTTCGGCGTCGTCACCGAGCGCTTCGTGCTGCGCCCGCTCGTCAACCAGCCGCCGATCTCGCTGTTCATGGCCACCATCGGCCTCGCGTTCTTCCTGGAAGGCCTCGGTCCCTTCCTGTGGGGCAACGACAGCCACGAGATCCGCCTCGGCATCCCCGACGAGCCGCTGCCGTACTTCCTCGACAAGTACAACATCGCGATCTCGACCTTCGACCTCGCGGCGGCCGCGATCGCCGGCGTGCTGGTCGCGGGCCTCGCGCTGTTCTTCCAGAAGACCAAGATCGGCCGCGCGCTGCGCGCGGTCGCCGACGACCACCAGGCCGCGCTGTCGATCGGCATCCCGCTGCAGGTGATCTGGATGATCGTATGGGGCGTCGCCGGCTTCGTGGCGCTGGTCGCCGGACTGCTCTGGGGCGCACGCAACGGCGTGCAGCTCGCGCTCGTGGCGGTCGTGCTGAAGGCGCTGCCGGTGCTGATCCTGGGTGGCTTCACGTCGGTGCCGGGGGCGATCGTCGGCGGTCTCATCATCGGCAGCACCGAGAAGCTCGCGGAGATCTACATCGGCCCGCTGGTGGGTGGTGGTCTCGAGAGCTGGTTCCCGTACGTGCTGGCGCTGGCGTTCCTGCTCGTGAGGCCGGAAGGGCTGTTCGGCGAGAAGCACATCGATCGAGTATGACGATGGATCAGCGCGCAGAATTCCTCTCTTGTCACCCTGGCCTTTGCCGGGATGACATCCGCTTCGTTCACCTTCTGTCACCTTCCTGATGCTCTACCGCGAAGCCGGCCAGTTCAAGACGTCCTACGCCGCCGATCAGCAACTGCTGCCGATCCGCCAGGACCGCATCGCGTTCTTCACGCTGCTCGCCGTGGTGTTCGTGATCGTGCCGCTGTTCGTCAGCGACTACTGGTTCAGCGCGCTGCTGATCCCCATCCTGATCTTCTCCCTCGCCGCGATCGGGCTCAATATCCTGACCGGCTACGCGGGCCAGCTGTCGCTCGGCTCCGCGGCGTTCATGGCGGTCGGCGCGTTCTCGGCCTACAACATCGTGCTGCGCATGCCGTGGCTGCCGCAGATCGTGTCGTTCCTGCTGGCCGGCGTGTGCGCGGCGCTGGTCGGCATCGCGTTCGGCCTGCCGTCGGTGCGGATCAAGGGCTTTTACCTCGCGGTGGCGACGCTGGCCGCGCAGTTCTTCGTGGTGTGGGCACTGCAGAAGTTTCCCTGGTTCACCAACAACAGCTCGTCGGGCGTGATCAGCGCGCAGGGCGTGACCTTCTTCGGCTTTCCGATCGACTCGCCGGTGCGCAACTACGTGTTCGTGCTGTGCATCGTCACGGTGCTCGCGCTGTGCGCGAAGAACATGGCGCGCTCGAACACCGGCCGGCAATGGATGGCCGTGCGCGACATGGACGTGGCCGCCGAGGTGATCGGCATCCCGCTGATGCGCACCAAGCTGCAGGCCTTCGCGATCAGCTCGTTCTACTGCGGCGTCGCCGGCGCGCTGTACGCCTACTGCTACATCGGCACCGTGGAGCCGGAAGCGTTCAGCCTCGACATGTCGTTCCGCGTGCTGTTCATGATCATCGTCGGCGGCATGGGCACGATCATGGGCGCGTTCATCGGCGCGACCTTCTTCACGGTGCTGCCGATCTTCCTGTCGATCCTGATCCCGGGCATCGCGAGCCTGTTCAACTTCAATTTCGACAAGGCGTCGCTGACCTACATCGAGTTCATGATCTTCGGGGCGCTGATCATCTTCTTCCTGATCGTCGAGCCGCACGGACTGGCGCGGCTTTGGCAGATCGGCAAGGAGAAGCTGCGCATCTGGCCGTTCCCGCATTGACGCATCAGTAGCAAACGGAGGCAGCGGCGGTCGTCGAGGAGGGCGCCCCTGCCGGATTTTTCAAACAGGAGACCAAACCATGTTCACCAGCAAGAAGTTCACGGGCGTGAAGGCAATGTGCGCCGCGGCGATCGGCGTCGCGGCACTCGTGACGGGCGCGCCGTCGCCGTCGTTTGCGCAGCAGGCCAACGAGCAGTTCGTCAGCGTTCTGTCGTTTCGCGTCGGCCCGTACGGCCCGGCCGGCGTTGGCATCTTCGGCGGCTTCATCGACTACATGAACTACGTCAACGTCAAGGAAGGCGGCGTCGGTGGCGTCAAGCTGTCCTGGGAAGAGTGCGAGACCGAGTACGCGGCCGCGCGCGGTGTCGAGTGCTACGAGCGTCTCAAGACCAAGAGCCCGACCAAGGGCACGATGATCCATCCGGTCTCCACGCCGATCACGTACGCGCTGCTCGACAAGACGCTGGCCGACAAGGTGCCGATCGTGCAGACCGGCTACGGCCGCACCGACACCGTCGACGGGCGCTACTTCCCGTGGGCGTTCCCGCTGATCACCACCTACCCGATGCAGGCGACGGCGATCGTCAAGTTCCTGTCGCAGAAGGAGAAGGGCGACCTGCGCGGCAAGAAGATCGCGTACCTGTACCTCGACTCCGCGTACGGCAAGGAGCCGATCACGTACCTGCAGGCCGAGGCCAAGGTCAACGGCTTCGAACTGACGACGATCCCCATCACGCCGCCGGGCACGGAGCAGGGCGCGCAATGGCAGCAGATCCGCCAGAGCCAGGCCGACTACGTGATCTTCTGGGGCTTCGGAGTGATGAACGCGTCGGCGATGCGTGCCGCCCAGAAGGTCGGCTTCGCGCGTGACAAGATCATCGGCAGCTGGTGGGCCGGTTCGGAAGAGGACACGGTGCCGGCGGGCGACGCGGCCAAGGGCTACATGTCGGCTGCGATGAACGTCTCCGGCAAGACGCCGCTGATCGCCGACATCGAGAAGACGCTGTACGGCGCGAACCCCACCGGCAACATGCAGGACAAGTCCAAGATCGGCGGCATCAACTACAACCGCGGCGTGGTGATCGGCCTCATCACGGTCGAGGCGATCCGCGTCGCGCAGGCGAAGTACGGCAAGAAGGTGATGGACGGCGAGCAGATCCGCTGGGCGCTCGAGCATCTCGACCTGTCGGATGCGCGCCTGAAGGCCCTGAACGCGACCGGCCTGATGCCGACGATGAAGACGAGCTGCGCCGATCACGAAGGCTCGGGCAAGATCAAGGTCCAGCAGTGGGACGGCACGAAGTGGGCGCTGGTGTCCGACTGGATCGAAGGCAATCGTCAGCTGGTGCGGCCGCTGCTGGAACAGTCGGCGATCGACTACGGCAAGAGCAAGGGCATCACGCCGAGAGATTGCGCGAAGGAGTCCTGAGCGCAACCGGCGGGGCGCAGCCCCGCCACTTCATGTCATCCCGGCGAAGGCCGGGAGCGCATTCAAAGGCAGCGCAATTGGGCCCCGGCCTTCGCCGGGGTGACATAGTCAGATGGCCGCACTCCCGATACAACCCGCCCCCTTCCCCGCGACCCTCCTCGCGGTCAACAACATCGAGGTCATCTACGACCACGTGATCCTGGTGTTGAAGGGCGTGTCGCTGACGGTCCCCAAGGGCAGGATCGTCGCGCTGCTCGGCGCCAACGGTGCGGGCAAGACCACTACGCTGAAGGCCATCTCCAACCTGCTGCGGGCCGAGCGCGGCGATGTGACGAAGGGCTCGATCGAGTTCGCGGGTGAGCGCATCGACCGGCTCACGCCCAACGACCTCGTCAGGCGCGGGGTGATCCAGGTGATGGAAGGCCGTCACTGCTTCGCGCACCTGACGATCGAGGAGAACCTGCTGACCGGCGCGTACACGCAGAAGATCGGCCGAGCGGCGCTGGCCGAGCAGCTCGAGCGCGTCTACGCCTACTTCCCGCGGCTCAAGGTCCGGCGTGCCAGCCAGGCGGGCTACACGTCCGGCGGCGAGCAGCAGATGACCGCGATCGGTCGCGCGCTGATGGCGCGACCCACGATGATCCTGCTCGACGAGCCGTCGATGGGTCTCGCGCCGCAGATCGTCGAGGAGATCTTCGCGATCGTGCGCGACCTCAACCAGAAGGAGAGCGTCTCCTTCCTGCTGGCCGAGCAGAACACCACGGTCGCGCTGTCGAACGCCGACTACGGCTACATCCTCGAGAACGGCCGCGTGGTGATGGACGGCGACGCCGCGGCGCTGGCGGCCAACGAGGACGTGAAGGAGTTCTACCTCGGTGTCGCAGGCGAAGACCGCAAGAGCTTCAGGGATACCAAGTTCTACCGGCGCCGCAAGCGCTGGCTGTCGTGACGATGGCGCACGCCGGACCCGAGGCCCTCGCGAAGCTACAGGAGCTGATCCGTCAGCTGCGCACGATGCCGCAGATTCGCGAGAAGTCGCCGGGCACCTTCCATCTCGTCGGCCAGACCTTCGTGCAATTCCACGAAATCGACGGCAAGCTGCACGCCGACCTCCGGAAGCTGTCGGGCACGGGCTTCGATCGCTATGCGGTCGACACGTCCCCGGTGCAGCGCAAGTTCATCGACGAGGCGAAGCGTCGGGCGACGAAGATCACCGATGAGTGATCGGCGATGAACATCACCAAGGCCCACGCCTTCTGCGCCAAGCTCCCGGGCGCCACGCGCGACCTCAAGTGGGCGTTCGAGGACAGCGTGCATCCGGTCTTCTCGATCGGCGGCAAGATGTTCGCGATGTTCACGCAGAAGCAGGACAAGCTGACCGACGACCTGCTGTTCAAGGCCGCCGACGAGCGCTTCCTCGAGCTGACCGATCGCGAAGGCTTCATGCCGGCGCCCTATCTCGCGAAGGCCAAATGGGTCAAGGTCGACGGGACACGCCTGTCCGACACCGAGGCCAAGCAGCTGCTCACCGAGGCCTATCAGACGGTGATGGCGAAGCTGTCCAAGAAGATGCAGCGCGAGATCGCCGAAGGCGCGCGCAAGTGACCTCCCACCAAGGAATGCGATGAACCCCCAAGCGCTCGGCGCAGGGCCGGACGGCGCCCATCTCGACCCGCGCGAAGGTCGCGACCCGCAGCAGCGCGAAGCCGAACAGGCCGCGCGACTGCCGTCGCTGATCGCCCGGGCGAAGACGGCGAGCGGCTTCGCCCGCATCCTGGCCGACGTCGACGCGCGTGCCGTCACCGGCCGCGACGCGCTGGCCGCGCTGCCGGTGACGCGCAAGTCCGACCTCAAGCGCCTGCAGGACGCGACGCCGCCGTGGGGCGGACTGGCCGTGACGGACACGTCGGGGCTGTCGCGCCTGTTCATGTCGCCCGGCCCGATCTTCGATCCGGAAGGCCGCGGCGACGACTGGTGGCGTTTCGCGCGGCCGATGTGGTCGGCCGGCCTGCGACCCGGCGACATCGTGCACAACGCGTTCTCGTACCACTTCACGCCGGCCGCTTTCATGATCGAAGGCGGGGCGCGGAAGATCGGTTGCCCGGTCATTCCAGCCGGCGTCGGCAACACCGACATGCAGCTGCAGGCGATCGCCGCGCTGAAGCCCGCGATGTATGCGGGCACGCCGTCGTTCCTCAAGCTGATCGTCGAGAAGGCGCTCGAGACGGGCGCCGACGTGTCGAGTTTCCGGTGCGCGCTGGTCAGTGCCGAGCCGCTGCCGCCGTCGCTGCGCGCGTGGCTGATCGAGCGCGGCATCCCGGTGGTGCTGCAGCTCTACGGCACCGCGGACCTCGGCTGCATCGCCTACGAGACGCGCAGTGGCGGCGCGGTCAACCCGGGCTACGTGGTCGACGAGGACGTGCTCGTCGAGATCGTGCGGCCGGGGACCGGCACGCCGGTCGCCGAAGGCGAGGTCGGGGAGATCGTCGTCACGAGCTTCAACGCCGACTATCCGCTGGTCCGCTTCGGGACCGGCGACCTGTCGGCGGTGCTGACCGGCGCGTCGCCGTGCGGCCGCACCAACTTGCGTATCAAGGGCTGGATGGGTCGCGCCGACCAGACCACCAAGGTGCGCGGCATGTTCGTCCACCCGGCACAGATCGCGGCGATCCAGCAGCGCCATCCGGAGATCGCGAAGGCGCGCATGGTGGTCTCGGGCATGACGGGCGACGACCGCATGACGCTGGTCTGCGAACTCGCGGCCGAGGTGCC